>Ga0209284_10004629_pt1 | contig 15223 bp, 13 predicted proteins | sample FRY03_FD_187211 | JGI IMG/M metagenome (GOLD analysis project Ga0209284, IMG submission 187211) | Freshwater microbial communities from Lake Fryxell liftoff mats and glacier meltwater in Antarctica - FRY-03 (SPAdes) (version 2) | ecosystem: Environmental > Aquatic > Freshwater > Ice > Glacier... | reverse complement strand
ACACCAATTTACAAAAAAAGTCAGGTGTTGTACGGATTAGATGTCGCCAAGAAAGAGATCGCAAAAAAGCGGCAGGCGGTGATAGTTGAGGGTTACACCGATGTGATGGCCGCCCATCTTGCCGGAATTACCACCGCAGTTGCAACTTGTGGCACCGCATTTGGCGCCGACCATATTCGAATTCTGCGTCGTTTGCTGATGGATGATGATGCCTTCCGCGGTGAAGTTATTTTTACTTTTGACGGAGATGCCGCCGGGCAAAAAGCTGCACTACGCGCATTTAGCGAGGATCAAAAATTTGTGACTCAGACTTTTGTGGCGGTGGAACCTGATGGTTTAGATCCATGTGAACTTCGTCAAGAAAAGGGTGATCTGGCATTGCGTGATTTGATCGCGCGCCGGGTTCCCTTATTTGAGTTTGCGATTAGAGCTGAGTTGGCTCACCACAAGTTAGACACCGCAGAGGGACGAGTTAATGCTTTAAATGCCGCAGCGCCCTTAGTTGCCCAGATCAGAGATAAATCATTGCGCCCCGAGTACACCCGCTTGCTCGCCGGTTGGCTAGGTGTAGAGGTCGAGTTGGTAGCGCGCGCGGTTGGTCAAGGAGCAAAAGCAAATCCACGAACTCAAAATGAGGTTGCCGGGTTACCGACGCAAATTACTTTTCGACCAGATCCAAATGAGGCTCGACTAATTCTGGAGCGGGAAGTTCTGAAAGCAAGATTGCAAGAGGCAACATTATTTACTGGTGATTTATGGAGCTCAATTGAGGTTGGCGGATTTACGCACCCGGCCTACATTGCCATGCGCAAAGAAATTGACGCACAGGAAAAATTGACTCCCGAATTAATCGCCGATGAAAATGTAAGGGCGCTATTTACCGAACTTAGTGTCGAACCAATTCGCGCTGATGGAAATACAACCGCTATTTATGTGGTGAGCATTGTTGCCAGGTTGCGCGAGGTCGCTATTTCTCGTTCGATTGCGGAATTAAAGTCATCCCTGCAGCGGCTAAACCCAGTAGAAAATGAGATCTCGTACAACGCCGCTTTTGCCCAATTAGTGGCGCTAGAAACTGCTCGAAGATCACTGCACGATTTAGCGATAGGCAGCCTTTGAGCGAACTAACCAGGCAATTATCAGTTTGAGCGCTCACGCTCGGGTGCGCTAGAGTGCGCTCTTCAACCGTTAATCCCTGATAGCTCAACGGCAGAGCAGTCGACTGTTAATCGACAGGTTCTTGGTTCGAATCCAAGTCAGGGAGCATGAAACTAAATCGTAGATCAGCGTTAGGGCTGGCAGCTGCCAGTTCCGTTACCGCCATCTTTGGTTTTACACCAAAGGCAACGGCGGCTAGCAAAAACATTGTGAAGTTGACCAAGGTAAAGGTCGGTGCGACCTATCCTTTCAAACTTCCGAACGGCGCACCGGCCCTGCTTTTCCGGACCAAAAAAGGAGTCTTCGCCTACCAAACAATTTGTACGCACCAAGGGGGAGTGGTTCAGTTTTTCGCACCTCGCAAATTGCTGGTTTGTCCGCTTCACAACTCAAGTTTTGATCCATTCAAAGCAGGTCAAGTTGTTTCTGGTCCAGCAATCACGCCCCTGCCCACCGTCAAGGTTAAGCTCTCCGGTGCCTGGATAGTTCTGGCCTAAACAAGGTGATTAAGACATCCACCAAAGTAATTGTCGGGTTTTTATTTGGCGCAAGTATTGCCGGTGGCGTCGCGAGCGCAGTCACCTCTGAGCCACTTGGCGTGAAAGTTTGTGTTGACAAAAGAACCCAAGCAATATTCTTAGCCAGCGCAAGTGGTTGTTCGGCTGCTCGGATCGCTTTGACACTTGGTGCGCCAACAATTGATGTGAAAAGTATAGCCGCGCTGGTAACACCTTCGGTGGTCTCAATCAAAGTAACTTCAGCTGCCGGTTCCGGCAGCGGCAGCGGATTTATTTATAAATCAGATAACGGTATCTCCCACGTGATTACCAATAACCATGTGATTGAAACTGCTGTTACAACTGGAACCATAAACGTCGAACTGCTTAACGGGGACACCATCGCCGCTCAAATAGTTGGCCGTGATGTCGCATATGATTTAGCAGTTTTAAGAATAGCTCGTAGCAATCTTCCAACTGTGAACGTTGGGGATTCTTCCCGAATTAGCGTCGGCGAACCAGTTGTGGCAATCGGCTCGCCATTGGGGTTGGCCAGTACCGTAACAAGTGGAATTATCTCAGCCTTTAATCGCCCAGTTACCACCGGATCAGCTGGCGCCGAATCATTTGTAAATGCAATTCAGACCGATGCCGCAATTAATCCGGGAAACTCCGGCGGGGCGCTGATAGATGGGCAAGGTCGCATAATTGGTGTTAACTCTGCGATCGCAACTCTTTCGACAGGCGGTGCCAGCGGCAGTATCGGTCTGGGGTTTTCCATCCCTATCAATGAGGCCAAACGTGTGATCGATGAGTTGATTGCAACTGGAAAGTCGACCAGGCCGGTACTCGGAGTTTTCTTTGATACCTCTTTTACCGGAACCGGTGCCAAGATTTTTAGATTAAGTCCGGGAGATCCGGCGGAAAAAGCTGGCATTCCGGCCGGATCGGTAATAACCGCGATTGGTGGAGTGAAAATCTCCGATTACGTTGGTGCGATTGTCAAGATTCGCTCATACGCACCAGGCAGCACCGTTGTCGTGAATGTGGAACTGCCAACTGGGGGGCAAAGGAGTTTCACCCTTACTTTAGGTAGCGCACCGTCAAATTGATGTAACTTGATTGAAATAGGGTCAGGGTATGGTTTGAGTATGGCCCTCTTTCAACTCAATGTTGCAATTCCAGATCGCCCCGGCTCACTTGGTCTTTTAGCATCAGCAATTGGCGCCGCCGGTGGAGATATTCGAGCGCTCGCCGTTGTAAAGTCAGAAGATGGCCGCGGCTATGACGAGATCACCGTTGCGATTCCGGGCAGCGATCCAACTGATCTGCTAAATGTGTTGGATGCAATCGGCGGTGTGGAAGTAATTTCAATCAACCCGCTGTAAGTCAGCCGTTTTAAAAAGTGGTGCGAGAAATAACTTCTGCGCCTTGACTTGGTAGCGAAGTAAAAAAGCGGGGTACTTTAAATTTTCGACTCACAAATGCTTTTTCGATTGCGGCAATTGTTTCCTGGCTCCGACTGACTTCAATTAAGGCAATTGCACTGCCGCCAAAGCCACCACCAACCATTCGCGAACCTAGCGCTCCAGCCCCCTTTGCCGCTTCAACCGCCACATTTAACTCCAGCGAAGAAACGGTGTAATCATCTCGAAGCGAGGCATGGGATGCATTAAGCAGCCTTCCTACTTCTGGAAAATCCGCTGCACTAAGCGCATCGACACAATCTAGAACTCGCTTCATTTCGGTAACCGCATGGCGAGCACGCAGGAACTCAACCGCGGAAAGTTGATCTTCCTGAGCAGCTAGTTGTTCCATACTCAAATCTCGCAATGAGCCAAGCTGCAACTTTGCAACTACCGAATCACAAGTTGCTCTGCGTTCGGCATAGCCACCATCAGTTAAAGCGTGGTGGGCTTGAGTATCAATTATCAATAGTTCCAGACCACTTGCTGCCACATCAAATGGAATGTTTCGGGTAGATAGGTCTCGACAGTCCAGCAACAGTGCAAATCCAGCAGTTGCCATAAGTGATACGGATTGATCCATGATTCCACAAGGCACACCAACATACTCATTCTCGGCCCGTTGGGTCAGCCGAGCCAAGGTCGCCAAATCAAAACCTAAATCAAAGCGATGATTTACCGCGGTGGCAACTGCGCATTCAAGGGCGGCCGATGAAGAAAGTCCAGCACCAAGTGGGACTTGGCCATCGATCAGCAAATCCATCCCAGAATCCAGACCGAGTGCCCACAAAACTCCAAGGGCGTAACGCTCCCATTCACCTTTAAGACCTGGCTTAACATCATTAATATTTACCGTGACAATCTTGTTTCGGCGCTGGGCAGATGCAATTCGAACCATGGCATCATCCCGCTTTCGAATCGCGGCAAAGGTTCGATCTTTAATCGCAAATGGCAATACAAACCCTTGGCTGTAATCGATGTGTTCCCCGATTAAATTGACCCGACCAGGGGCGGCGGCGATTAGATCTGCTTCTTCCCCAAATGTTTCTAGAAATTTTCTCGCAATCGAACTCATTATTTGGCCAGAGATTTTAAGGTGTCGGAAACCATCGCACTGAGATCGCGCGTTGGTTGCCAGTTCAGCTTTTTGTTTGCCTTTGAAATATCGGCAATCAGTACCGCGGGATCACCTGCCCGGCGTGGTGAATCCACAAATGGGATCTGCTGGCCAACGGCTGCCGTTGCGGCCGCTACAACTTCGCGTACAGAGTAGCCAGAGCCACTACCCAAGTTATAGATTTGATGCCCAGCAACTATTAAAGAATCCAACGCTTTAACATGAGCTTCAATCAGATCGATTACATGTACATAATCCCGAATACATGTGCCATCCGGGGTTGGCCAATCAGTACCAAAAATCTTTACCGGATTTTGTTCGGTACTTTGTAAAACATTTGGAATTAAATGTGTCTCGGGATTATGGCGTTCGGCCAACCAACCGCGCTCCGCTTTCAGGGCACCAGCCACATTGAAATAGCGCAGCGAGGCGGCGGCGAGATTGTGTTGTTTGGCCTCGGCGGTAATCATGTGATCGATTGCAAGTTTTGTGGCTCCATAAGGATTGGTGGGATTGGTTTCGGAACTTTCTAGAATTGGAACCACCTTGGGCTCACCGTAGGTGGCAGCAGATGAGGAAAAGACGATCTTTGTGATTACTTGCTTGCGCATTTCATCAAGCAGAATCCGAGAGCCATCGACATTTACCGAATGATATAGATCTGGTTTTTCAACGGATTCACCAACGAGTGATTTTCCGGCAAAGTGCATCACGGCGTCGCAATCAACCAGCGCGGCTGCAACTTCGGTCGAGTTAAGTAAGGAACCCCGAATAAAGCGCGCACCCGGCGGTGCGGTGTCGGCATGCCCGGTACTGCAATCATCCAGGATCGAAATTTCATATCCCTTTGAGCTTAAGATTTCGACCGCGGTCGCACCGATGTAGCCGGTGCCGCCAGTTACCAATACCCGCATTACAAAATCACTTCCCGAAGTTGCGCGGCAGATTGTTCCGGGCGCATATCCATAATGAAAGCTCCCATTGCGGACTCAGAACCAGCTAAGTACTTCAACTTACCGGGCGCCCTGCGAACACTTGTGATCTGCCAGTGCAAGCGCAAGAGGTCACGGCCCACTCGTACGGGTGCTTGGTGCCACGCCGCGATATAGGCCATCTCAATTCCAAAGACACCATCTAGCCGACGGGTAATTTCTAGGGCAATCTCTGGGAAGCTCGCACGATCGGCATCGGTGAGTCCAGTTAAATCGGCAACCGGATTCAGGGGTGCGATGTGAATTTCAAATGGGTAGCGCGCCGCAAATGGAACATAGGCAACCCAGCGATCATTTCGCGCGATGATGCGTTCATTGTCCTTAATTTCGCGGGCAACAATCTCATCAAATAAAATCTTGCCGGTTTCTTGCTGATATTTTTTTGCCGCAGCCAACATTTTTTCAACTCGCGGCGGCAGATATGAGTAGGCGTAGATCTGCCCATGTGGGTGAGATAAGGTCACGCCAATTTCTTCGCCACGATTTTCAAAAGGCGCGATGTGTTGGATAAAAGTTTCGCGCGAAAGCTCTGCGGTGCGATCAATCCAAGCCTCCAGCAGTACCCGCACTCTTTGCGTAGTTAAATCTTTGAATGCATTTCCGTGGGCTGCGGTGAAACAAATAACTTCACACTTTCCAGCGGCGCTTCCTAAATCAGTTTCTGGTCCTGCCAAATCTGGCAGCGCCCAATCGCCAATTGGTGGACGAAGCGAGGGTGAGCGATTATCAAAAACAACTACTTCAAAATCAGCTTCCGGAATTTCTGTCAAAAGTTCACCGGTGGTTGGACACAACGGACATAACTCTTTTGGTGGCAAGAAGATTCGCCCCTGGCGATGGGCCGCCATTGCCACCCACTCATTGACCAATGGATCTAGGCGAAGTTCGCCTATACCTGGTTGCTCCTGCGGGGCACGCGCATCAACTGCAGTTCGGGGTTGTCCGGATGTGTCGTAATAGCGAATAGTTCGTCCATCAGCCATTTGCCGATCATTTCGAATGACACCCGCACCTAGTTTTTTACTCTCACCCATAGTGTGACTACTCTACCTTTGTGAGTAAGCAATCAGCACTATTGAGCGCTCCATCATCGGCACTTCTGCTTGAAGTCGTAAATACGGCGCTAGTGATTCAACACTGGGGAGCCCCGCTTCACGTAAATGTAGCTTCGGTGCAAACCGCTATTACGCCATCAATTGCAAATAGTTCTTGGGATGTGCCGCAGTTTCCGGGAGTAATGCGGGAAAGTGCTCGTGGTTTTTTAGGACGACCAACTTTGTCAGGACATCGAAATGGCAAAGCCTGGTCAACCAAGTTTGAAGTAACAGATTTTCATCACCTTGACAATAATGTTGTGGTCACGTTTCGAGATTTTCAGGCCGAGCTAGAAGTTGTCATCACCTTTGAATTAGATACTTTTGGCGTCTTAACGCAAAGCGCCACCGTGAAAAATATTGGCGACTCTGATTATATTTTGAATGAGTTTATTCATTGGCTACCTTTACCAAGAGAGGCTACCCTAACCTTAGATTTTGCCGGACGTTGGTCTAATGAGCGAAATCCGCAACGACGCGAAATCGCAATCGGTACCTGGGTTCGGGAAAGTCGCGAAGGTCGCAGCGGCCATAATTTTTCAATTGCAGAGATCGCACTTACGCCGCAGACCTCTTTTCAAGCAGGGAGCACCTGGGCAACAAGTATCGCATGGAGCGGAAATTCACATTACTTAGTTGAGAAACTCATTGATGGTTCACAAGCAATTGGCGCAGGTGAACTTTTACTGCCGGGCGAAATTGTTTTGGCTGCTGGCGAAAGTTACGCGGCGCCAGCAATGATCAGCACCTACTCTTCCGAAGGCTTAGATGGTCTAAGCGCGGCTTATCATTCACATCTGCGGGCACGATCGGTGCATCCAAAGCGGCCTCGCCCGCTTACTCTTAATATGTGGGAAGCACTTTACTTTGACCACGACGAAGAAAAAATCAAAGCGCTGATTGATGTTGCCGCCGAAATCGGAATTGAACGGGTTGTCTTAGATGATGGCTGGTTCCACGACCGCCGGGATGATCGAGCGGGCCTAGGCGATTGGGTGATTGATCCAGCAGTTTGGCCAAATGGGCTAGCGCCAATTATTAAGTATATAAATGAGCGCGGGATTGAGTTTGGTTTGTGGTTTGAAGGTGAAATGGTTAACCCGGATTCAGATCTCTATCGCGCCCACCCAGAATGGATTTTGCAGCAAGCAGATCGAGTCCCACCACTTTGGCGGCACCAATTAGTATTAGATCTTGGCCAAGAAGGTGCTTACAACCATGTGTTAGCACAAACATCGGCGGTACTTGCCGCTCATAATATTGCTTACATTAAATGGGACCACAATCGCGTTTTGGTAGATGCTGGGCATCTAGGACATGCAGGTGTGCATCGACAAACCCTGGCCATTTATCGGTTGTTTGCTGAGTTAAAGGTGCGACACCCGGGGCTGGAAATTGAATCATGTGCATCAGGTGGCGCCCGGATTGACCTTGGCGTAGTTGATTTAGTAGATCGTTTTTGGAGTAGCGATAATAATGATGCACTAGAGCGTCAAAGTATTCAGCGCTGGACCGCACAAATTATTCCACCAGAATTACTTGGTACCCATATTGGCCCGACTCATGGTCATCAAACTGGCCGTACCTTAGAGCTTTCCATGCGGGCAGTTACCGCACTCTTTGGTCATGCTGGCATCGAATGGAATATTACGGAAGCCAGCCAGATAGAACGCAAGTACCTGGCATCATGGGCCCAGTATTACAAAGACAATCGGGCACACCTGCATTCTGGAAAAGTAATTCGAGTTGATTATCCGGAAAGTAATGCCTATCTACATGGGGTCACAGCACATGATCGAGGGCAGGCAATATTTGCTTATGTGCAGTTAACCCCAACAATTGCGATCCATCCCGCCCCACTTAAATTTCCAGGTCTGGCCGAAAAAGAAAGTTACAAAATCAAAGCAGTTTTCCCGGCCGGAGCGCCACGTTATATGTTGATTAAGCCACCGGAATGGATGAATGGAATCACCATGTCGGGTTCAGCCCTGGCTGCAATCGGCGTCAGCGCCCCAATCTTGGCGCCGGCGAATGCATTTTTAATTGAAATTGAAAAGGTTTAATCCACCCAATTTAAAGTTCGTTCTACCGCTTTTTTCCAACCGGCATAACCTTGGCTGCGCATAGCTTCGGTGGTTGTTGGTGACCAACGGCGAGATTGTTGCCATTGCTTTCGTAACTCATCAGTTGAAGACCAAAATCCAACCGCTAAACCGGCCGCGTAAGCCGCACCAAGTGCAGTTGTTTCGGCAATCAATGGCCGGGTGATATCGATGCCCATCACATCTGCTTGCATCTGCATGCACAAGGAGTTAGTGGTGATTCCACCATCCACCCGCATCTCTTTCATTGGGACGCCACTATCGGCCACCATCGCATCCATCACATCACGCGTTTGATAACAAATAGCTTCTAGCGCGGCTCGCGCAAGATGAGCTTTTGTTGCCGCGCGCGTAAGTCCGACAATTACCCCGCGGGCATCACTTCTCCAATATGGCGCAAATAATCCAGAAAAAGCTGGCACAAAGTAAACACCGGCGGTGTCAACAACTGAAGAAGCCAAAGTTTCGGTTTCCGCGGCCTGAGTAATGATTCCTAATTGATCGCGCAGCCACTGAATTGCCGAACCAGTAACCGCCACCGAACCTTCCAGGGCATAGTGGGCTGGCTGATCGCCGAATTTGAAACAAACTGTTGTCAGCAAACCATTTTTAGAGCGAACAATTTGGGTTCCGGTATTTAACAGCGCAAAATTTCCGGTGCCATAAGTGGTTTTAGATTCGCCACGTTCAAAACAAACTTGGCCCACCATGGCCGCCTGTTGATCTCCTAAAATTCCGGCGATCGGAATCGCAGTTCCAAAGGGACCATGCGGATCTGTCATTGCATAAAGTTGTGAGGATGACTTTATTTGCGGCAGAGATACGCGCGGGATATCAAAAATCGAAAGTAGTTCATCATCCCAATCAAGTGTTTCTAGGTTCATCAGCAAAGTTCGGCTGGCATTTGTGACATCAGTTGCATGTACGCCGCCGCGGACGCCGCCAGATAAATTCCAAAGAAGCCATGAATCAATGGTGCCAAAGCGAGCCGTTGCCGATCTTGCCGCCTGGACATGGTTTCGCAACCAGTTCATTTTGCTGGCCGAAAAGTAGGGTGCAATTGTGAGACCAGTTTTGTGACGAATAGCCGCACATTGTTGATCGGAAAGAGTGGCCAGAAAATCTGATGTACGCGTGTCCTGCCACACAATTGCATTAGCAAGCGGACGCCCAGTTTCTACATCCCAAACAACGGTGGTTTCGCGCTGATTAGTCAGGCCAATCGCAGCTAAATCTGAGCCTAAAATATTACCCTGCTTGAGCGCTCCAGCAATTACCTCTTGTACGCGATCCCAGATTTCGCTGGCATCATGTTCCACCCAACCTGCCTGCGTTAGTAGTTGGCGATGTTCTAACTGATGTTGTCCGACAACTTGCCCGGCCTGATCAAAGATCATAAATCTAGTGCTACTAGTTCCTTGATCTAAACTGCCGATGTATGCCACGATGCGCAAAACCCCTTGTCGTAAGTTAGGCTTAGCCTACTCACTCATTATGGAGATGTAACGCATATGTTTTTATCACAACTTGGTCCAGACCAGCGCGAGGCTGCCATTTCGCAGTTAAGTGGCGAACAGTTTGACATCTTGGTGATTGGTGGGGGAGTAACGGGAGTTGGCGCGGCCCTTGATGCCGCCTCCCGTGGACTAAAAGTGGCATTGATTGAGTCGCAGGATATTGCAGCTGGCACATCTAGTCGCTCCAGTAAATTAATCCATGGTGGACTGCGATATCTAGAACAATATAATTTTAAGTTGGTAAGAGAAGCACTGCATGAACGTGAACTCATGGTTTCCACCTTGTGTCCCCACCTGGTTAAACCAGTTGGTTTTCTATTTCCACTTACTGAAAAGTTTAAGGAACGAACCTATGTTGGCGCTGGGCTTGCGCTATACGATGCGCTCCGTGGTTTTCAGCGTGCGCTGCCGTGGCACAAACACTTAAGTAAAAAACAGATTAATGAGATTGCGCCATCACTTCGGCAAGACCTGGTGACAGGTGCGATCAAGTACTTTGATGCGCAGGTAGATGATGCCCGACACACTATGTCAGTGGCACGCACCGCGGCCTTTCACGGTGCAATTATTGCTACTCGAGTTTCGGCGCAATCGCTCATTCGAGATGGCAAAAGAGTGGTTGGCGTAAATGCGATCGACCTAGAGTCTGGCAAGCGGATTGCAATTAAAGCTGGTGTCACTGTTATGTGTGCTGGAATCTGGAGCGATGAACTGCATGCTAACTTTGAATTAACACCTGGCTATGTGGTCACTATGAGCAAAGGTTCACATATCGTTTTGCCGGGATCGGCAATTAAGTCAGATGCCGGAATTATTGTGAAAACATCCGTCTCGGTACTGTTCATAATTCCATGGGGCGATAAGTGGATTGTTGGTACGACTGACACCCCGTACGACGGAGATAAGGCCGAACCATTTGCCTCCCGCGAAGATGTGCAATACATCCTTGATCAAGCCAACCGGGTACTTGAGCCCAAGTTAAATGCGCAGGAGATTATTGGTGTCTATGCCGGCCTTCGTCCGCTACTAGCAAATAACAAGAGCGCCACTACTACTAAGCTCTCGCGCGAACACACCGTTGATCGACCGGCAGCAGGTTTCGTTTCAATTGCTGGGGGCAAGTACACCACTTACCGAGTGATGGGTAAAGATGTAATTGATCGCGCCGTCATTGAACTTCGAAGACTGACCAAGGATTCGGTCACCGACAAGCTGCCGCTAGTTGGTGCTGATGGCTACTTCGCGCTGGAACAACAAAAAGATCGCATGGCACAAGAGTCCGGGTTAACAAATGAAACCATTTCTCACCTGCTCAGTCGTTACGGCTCACTCATTAGCGAACTTTTAGAACTGATTGCCGAAGATCCAAAACTTGGTAAGCAGTTGGATCCCGAGTTGCCGTACTTAAAGGCGGAAATTGTTTATGCCGCATCTCACGAAGGTGCACGTTCCGTTGATGATGTCATCTCTCGCCGCACCCGTTTGGCTTTTGAAGCCGAAAATCACGGCGTCCATCTAGCAGATGCGATTACCACATTGATTGGCCCGGTTCTTGGTTGGAACGCCAAAGCTAAGCGGGAATCGATCGCGGCCTATGAGCAGTTAGTGGAGCGCGAGCTAGTTGCACTTGATCAACTACTTGAAATTAATTCTTAATCTGTCCTCTACACCCATCAGTTGTTGGCTTCTTAGTCGCAGTTGGTGATGGCGTTGGCTTAGGTGATGGCGTTGGCCCCTGAACCACTTCAAAACTCACTGGAAAAGTAGAGTCAGCATGGGTTCCAGAAATATCTTGGTACAGGATTCTTCCGATATAACTTCCGGCCGGGACATCTTTAAGAGATAGCGTCCAAACCCCACTAGTTTCGCGCACTAAATTTTGCTTTGGCCGCAGCAATGGAGCGGTCGATTGACCAAAAATGAGTTTAACGCCGCCGGTAACAACCGGGGAGCCATCGGGACGGGTCACACTTACTTTGAAGGTGACAAATTTATTGGTTGTCGTTGCCGTTTGTGCAATTAGCTCCATTGCCGAAATTTCTTGAGTTGGCATTACATCAAGTGATGTCGGCGCCCAAGCACCATTTGCCAACTCTAAAAATGAATATGGGGTGCCGCGGAATACGTTTAAGTCCAGTCGATTGCCGGGAACACCATATCGGGGGGCGATCCCGCAGGAGGTGTACTGCCAAATCGTCCACTTCGAATCGCAATTTGCACCCGTCCATGAATGCACGTAACACCCGCCGGTCTTTGTGCCAGGTTGGTTTATTGGATTAGCCGGATCAAGTGAGTAGCGCGCTAACCACAAGGGGTATTGCGCTAACTCTGGCGAGCGAATCATTGAACTTTCTAGAAAATTTGAATATGAATACAAGATGGGGGTGCGACCGGTTTTTTCCTTCAGCGATGCCAGAAAAGTCAGAGCCCACAAAGTAACTTCACTTCGCGCGGCATACCTTTGACAAGCACCTGTTGGCGAGTAACGAACGCATTTATTTTCTAGATCCAGCGCGTACGGCATATCTTTCGGACCATAACCGCCCATCGAAGCAAGTCGCCAGACCACCTTCTGCGCTTGAGCTAGTGCATCCTTTTTAATATCTTCCGGGTCGGTAACATCTGGCAAATATGCATAGTGATAAAAACCGGTAAAGATGCCAGCGGCTTGGGCGGCGTTGTGATCTATTGCCGCCCATTTCATCGCCAACTGATCAGCTTGCTCACGCGTGTCAGAGGCTTTGATAAAGACAAATCGAAGCCCAGCGTTATACATCTTTACAAAGTCGATGAGTTCGCCATTGGGATGCTGCCATCTACTGATATCTGCGCCATGGATGCGCCCACCAGGTCCTAGCAAATCAATAAATAAGGCTGGGTCGACGTTGGCGATCTCTGGCTGTTGCTTAATCTCAATCTCGCGCACCGGGGAGTACAAACTTTTTCCCTTAACAACGGCAACCGCTCGATACTTTACCTTGGCTTCTAGGGCGGTAGCCAACGCTGTAACTCGCCAGGTCCCAACTCTTGTCACCCTCGTGGAAAATTTTGTTTTACTCCACTTTCCATCGATATCGACTTGAATTTTGACGGTAGTTCCAGATCGATTTGGTTTGAGCGTTCCGTACATGGTTAAAAGAGTTTCTGCGGCACTTGGCGTTTGTCGAACCGACATCGAAAGCACGGTTGCAACTGCGTTCCCCGTAGGTGCAATAAAGACACCAAGAAAAATCGCACAGGTAAGTGAAATAGATTTGAACTTCATACTTCTTCTATCTCCATCTGTAAGCCAAGCACCTCTTCAATAACCGCAATTAAATCGGTTTTCAAATTGGGACGGGTCTGCTGGTATTCATGTGAAGTAGCAAACTTTCGACTATCCGAAAAATCTAAAGTAAGTACACCATTTTGATAAGAACTGAGTCGGGCGTCGAAGTAGGCAATCCAGGCAACACGGTTTCTAGACTCGAGTGCATCAAGCACCTGATTCCAACGCATTCGAATTTGATCCAGCTCCATAGGGCGCAAGGTTACCTGCGAATCCTTAAAGTTAGCCAACGTCAATGCCTAGGCGCGCCAATCCATTTGAAGTACTCACCAACAAGTTGCACCCGCATATTCTTATTGGGATCTGGTTGCACATTCAATACCTGAGAAATGCGGGAAACTATTTGTTCCACCGACTTTTCACTGACAAATCTGATCCGACTAATCTCAGCATTCGTTAAGCCATCGGCGACTAGTCGTAGGGTCTGGATCTGGATATTGGTCAATTTTGACATTAAACTTTCCAGCGCCTTTCCGCTGAGTGCAAGGCTGCCATTGATCCACATCACCGGGGAATTCAACACCTGTAGGCGCGACTGGGAAATGACATCACAAAGGGCGGCGATGTTGTTGATCGATTTTTTAAGAACCACCTTTGTGCCAGCTGGAATTTCGGTATGAATTTCACCAAGTAATCGAAGATCGGCACATGGCACCAGCATCACCACTCCGATTTCGGGATTTTCTTTACGAATATCTTTAGCAATAGCGACCGAGTGTTCATCGGAAAAATGCATATCAATTAGTAGCACATTTGGTTGCAGAGTTCGCTGTAAAGCAACTGCGCGAGTTCCTTTGCCCGCCTCACCAACTACATTGACACCGTGTAGTTTGAGTGCAGCACTTATTGCTGACATTTCAAAGGCCTCATCCATAACGATAAGCACTCGATCGCTCATCTAGCAATGTTACGCTAGGTAACGCTGGACTAAAAGCGTTAAATAACGGTTTGAGTGGTGGCACCAGTTAGCGCTAATTCAAAACTTTTAACGCTTAAGAAGCTGTGCAATCACTTCTGGAATTGAGTTCAATATTCGTTCTGCGTTGATTGGTCCACCTAGCGATGCCTTAGCGGCGGCAGTTGCATGAATGTAGGCACCGGTCGCGGCTAGGTTTGCCAAGTAATAGTGGTCATTTAGAATTTCAACTGCATTGGTGGCAACTAACGCCCCAATTATTCCAGAGAGTACATCTCCGGTGCCGGCGGTTGCCAGCCATGATGTTGCCTCTGGCAGTTGAATTAAGATTGCATCATTCGCAACATACGTAACTGCACCTTTCAACAAAACCGTGACACCTAAAGTTTCGGCCGCAAATTGGACCCACTTCTTTGGGTCACCTTCAATAGCTTCTGTGCTGACCAATACTCCTCGACCCGTTAATAACTTTGCAAGTTCACCAGAATGGGGTGTGATTAGTGTTGGTTGCGCCAGTGATCCGGCCAAATGAAGTGCACCGGCATCCAATACGGTTGGAACAGATTGCGACTTCAACAATTTGTACCAGCGGTGGCGCAGCCAAGTTGTAATGTCAGAGTATTTTCTGGCATCAATCCCGCTACCCGCCAACCAGGCGGTAACTTTTCCCGGCTGAACGACAACAGATGGCGTCGAATGCAAAACTAAATGTGCTAAACCCGATGAACTATGAAAACGAATCATGCCCAGACCTGCGGCACATGCGGCGGCGGTGGTGAGGACGGCAGCACCAGGAAATTTTGCCGAACCCGTGATCACACCTAAGACACCACGACTGTACTTATGGTCCAAATCCGAGGGCTTGATAATGCACTTAGCACTATCGCGAGCGGTCCACTTCTTGATCACCATAATCAGCTCTTTTCTTGATATTTAGAGATCGTGCAGTTTGTAAAAGGGCTTGCGTGAGGCGGGTCGGGCTCGAACCGACGACGACCAAATTATGAGTCCGCCGCTCTACCCAGGGTAGCTCCAG
>Ga0209284_10004628_pt1 | contig 15223 bp, 15 predicted proteins | sample FRY03_FD_187211 | JGI IMG/M metagenome (GOLD analysis project Ga0209284, IMG submission 187211) | Freshwater microbial communities from Lake Fryxell liftoff mats and glacier meltwater in Antarctica - FRY-03 (SPAdes) (version 2) | ecosystem: Environmental > Aquatic > Freshwater > Ice > Glacier... | reverse complement strand
TCGAATTTCATGAATCAGGCCCAAAACTTCCTGGTGGCTCTTTCTCAGTAAGTTCGGGAATTCTCGATTCAACGCACTCGAAACTACTTTTAGAACTGCCCCTATTAAGTTCTCTTCATCCGCCCAGGACCCTTGGACGGGTATCGGGCTGTTCAAATCCCCGGCTGTGGTATCCGTGAAGCCCAAAAGCTCATCAGAGCTAGGCTCGCAAGATTCAATGATTCCTAAACAGCTAGGCGTGAGTAAGTGGTCCTCTTTCGACAGCAATGCACCAAAGCGAAGCCCCCCTTCGCTCGCGAGACTCAATGAGCTGTCAAGGAAGGATTTGACTTCCAAAAAGCTACTTGCCGAGATGCTTATGTATCGTGACAAAAGGCGAGCTTCGGTGACTTGTTCCTTGGATTTGGATGGCACGCAGAAAATGACTGTCAGTTTGCCCGGCTCAATCTCTGGAGAGCTTGCGAGGTCCTCCACCAAGCGCACCAAGTAGCTGGGCACGAATGCAGTTACCAGAGTTACATGATGACCGGCAGCTAGAGCCGGCAAGAGAAGTTGATCGGAGAAATGAGCCTCGTCCGAATAGACGGGTTGCGTGACGAGTTCCCGAAGCTGCTTCATTGCTCTTACTTGAAGCGAGTCACAAGAACGTAAGTAGCCCAGTCGACGAAGAATTCAGTTCTGGCATCTACCCCAGCTTCTCCCCAGCTGGTATCGATAGTGTAATTGATCTCTACGTTCGCCTCGTCCAGGGCCTCTTGAATCTGCGTGCGCATTACAGGGTTGAGTTTGTCAAGAAGGTCGCATGACTTTGTGATGAAGACATCTGACTGGTTGTAGTAGTTCTGATTGATCTTTTCAATTGGCTTGATAGTGCCAGCCCAGCGGTTGTCTGGTGGAGATAGAAGTGTCAAGTTCCCGATCCTATGAACCCATTTCTCTTGGACAAGCGACTTAGCCATAATGTGGTCAATGTCCCAACCGTGATTCTCGGAAGGAAGTCGTCTAGTCCTCATAAGCTCCACGGCGGAGAAGTGCTTGGAAAGCTCAAGATTGAGTAGGGCAAAAAGTGCTCGAATCCTCTTCCTATCACTCGCGTTTTCGTAACTCCAAGCCCGGATGTTTGCTTTAAGCGCTGATTCCAATAGCTCAACTGGATTTTCTGCTTGGAAAGCTTTTGTATGGTAAATACTGTCAAGGGCTGAAGGATCTGCATCCTTGGGCAAATTAAGAACCGCATTAGCCCAAGCTGGAACGATCGTCTCGAAGCTTTGAGTACGCTCTTGGGCGAAAATGTAGAGAAGCGCTCGATTCGCAACTTGGAGGCCTAATTTGTGCATCGTCTCCGGCTTCTCCAAATGCATTCCCGCGAGTAGAACTGAGTAATGCTGGACCGAATTAAGCTCGTATGGAATGTGCAACTGAGTCACAAGCACAGGAGTTGGCTCAATCCAGTCCTCCACCTCACCGGCTGGGATCATGGTCTGTGACGAAGCTAGTTTTTTGAGAGCTGTTCCCTTTATCGGTAGGGTTCCAGCAAAATCGAGCGCATCTACGGTCCCTGCATCGATGAGTTTTGACCAATGGTCGACTAGTCCGTCATAAGTGATCTTGTTGCCAGTGTCTATGCTGGCCAGCATTCTGAGCAAAAACTTTGGATCCTGAAGCCTGGCTTTGCCAGTGCCGTTGAGCTCTTTCGCCATTTCAAGCCAAGCATCTGAAACGGCATCGAATTCCTGATCCTTAACATTCATAAAAATGATGTTCTTTATCAGATCAGCGCTGCTTAGAACCATTCCGCGGTTGTTGATTCGGTCGTAGACTCTCAGGGCCTCTACCTGATCATCAAGGGTCAGCACTACCAACTTAACAGACTTGATGATTTTCCCGATAGCTGCCATGAATTTGTCCTTGGCAAACACTTCCTCTGTTTTTAACCTTCTGTAAATGTATTGAGCTGCCTCAACTAGATTCCGTTCGCTCTTGGTTGCATCGAAACTCAGGGAGAGAATGTCGTCGCCATCTGCGTCGTCCAGCAGAGTCCAAGAATGGATTGTCCGAATTACTTTGTCCGCTTTCGGATTATTCATTATGACGCGACTCTTAAAGTCAACGCCAATGGTGCCTGCGTTTATACAGCCGTTTATCTTGGCGGCAAGGTCTATGTGCGCAGCATTATTAGGGTCAATAAGGCTGTTGTTTCTAACGAACTTTAGGGCAACCATTAGAAAAATGGATAGTGTCAAGCTTCGCTGCTGCCCATCGATTATGAGGTGCTCCGGACCGTCAGCTCCTTCACAGAGAATTACGGATCCCATCAAGTACTCTTCCGCACTTGTGTTCGAGACGAAGGTTTGAAGGTCTTCCAGAAGTACGCCAACCTGGCCCTCGTTGCTGGCATCCCAGGAATAATCTCGTTGCCAGCTGGGAACTCTAAGAAGTGAGTGATCCGTGAAATAGGAGAAGAGGTTTAGAACGGGTACTCGACCATCTTTAACTTTAAGCATGAACTTACTCCAACCATCCAGAGCGGAGGGTTACCCAATTTGTGCCATTTGCACCTCACATGCAACCCCCGCTTCAGAAGTTTAGCACCCCAATATTCATTGGCGATGGCCGATTACATCGCTGATAGTGACATGGGCTTGAGTAATCTCAGAGGGCCTTAGGGTCAATTCTGAAGACTTAGAGTTGGACTTAAATTTGAGCGCGATTTGAACAAGCTCTTTGTCCAGCCCCCACGCCCTTCCTAACAGGGTTAGCCAATCCTTCAATTCGGAGTGTGTGTAATCACTGTCTAGCCATGTTTGGGTCGAGGTAAGTTCTGGAGCTTCCAAGACAGAAACTTGAATCGATAGTTCATCCAACTGTTCCGGTTTGGTAACTTCAGGGGTTAGGGGAGCTTCCATAGTCTTTAGAGCAAACACGTCTTGGTCGAGGTCTACTGATTCCACTTGCGCATGGATGAGAAACTGTGAGATCTCATCCTCATTCTCGCGGAGCCAGAGACGCCATTGTTGTCCATAAATCCGCTCGCTGGTACTGCTAATCATCCCTTGAGGGAGGCGCTTTTCAGATTTCTCCGAACCGAGCCGTGAAATCTTCTCTTCATGAGCTGGGTTGTAGACCGCCGCCAGCTTGAAAAGTTCGTAGACGCTGGAAGCCCAAATGTGCAGCTCCACTTTGTCACCAATCACCTCGGAATTCAGATCCGCGATCATTCTCTCCACCTGGCCTAAAGGGTAAGAGTCAAAATGCCTAGACCACTCAACTACGTATCTTTCTTTGAAAGGCCTGAATACAGCTGTAACGTGCGTGGATTTGCTTTTGATGTTGTTGAATTCACTGACGTAAAAGTCAAAACCAGAGCGACGATTTTCGAAGATTTCTATCAACTTATATAGCGGTATTCGGAGCCAAGGGTCCCGTCCGTCCCGATCGCCTTCTTTACGGGGCTCAAGGGGTATTTCATTGGAGATGTAAGCCTCCTCCATTTTTTTCATAGATACACCGTCGCGGCGCCACTTCCTAAAAAAATCGAACGCTTCGCCAGCGTGGTCCTGAAGTCCAAAAGGACGCAGGTCTTCAATGACTTCCGTTGCAAATTGTTCGTTTATGCTCCGATGCCTCTCCCTAGTTGAAACCTGCACCATCGTTTGAAGTCTTTGCACGAGCTCTGAACCTCTTATAGGCAAGAGGGCCTCCTTTGAAATGTAATCCCATAGTAACAGAATAGATGGACAGAATCGAGAATGTAACGCTTTCGTAACGGAATTGCCCTACTAGAGAAAAAGAAACGAAAAGGAATGCTATAGTAATGAGACCACCTAAAGAAAGTGAAACGAAATGACTACTCAAACTCGTAAAAGCATCTCGCACAGTTCCAAAGGCTCATCCAGACTGAAGGGTCTGTGTTCGTCCAGAAAGCTCAGATACCGTGATCGTCGTATGGCAGTGGTTGCCTTGCACCATGCGCTAAATGTAGGCGTATGGGCTCTCGAGCTTGCCGGGTCCACTTCTCGTAACGAGACTCGAATCTATGCCTGCAATGAGTGCGCAGGCTTCCACCTGACCTCCAGGCCAGCCTGGGAAAATTTGAAGCAGGCCGCGTAGCCATGACTAAAGCACCCATCTCAATTCGCATGGCCCGTCAAGGTGTTTCGCCAATAGCAATTCAACAAGTCCCATTGCCAAGTTTTGGAGAACGCGTCGCTTGCCGAAGCTCCGATTCAGAGCTGTTTTTCTCCGAGAGGGCGCAGGACATTTCACTAGCTAAATCGATTTGCCACAGTTGCCCACTAATTCGAGCTTGCGCAAAGTGGGCAATTAGACATGAGGACTACGGTGTTTTCGGCGGATTATCAGCTAAAGAGCGCTACTTACTCCGCGGCGCTAAGGCTGCGATAAGCCCTCAAGAGCAGGAAATAGCGTGCCAAGAAATCGCTTACATTCTTAGCGCATCAGCTAGGGAAGTGGCTCTTGGATTTGGAGTCGAAACTCGCACAGTCGCACGCTGGCGAAAACTTCTGGCGCCAATGAAAGAGGTGGTTTAGTGAGCGAGTTCGATGTGGAAACTCTCAACCTCGTCCACCAAGACGTGGCGTTTGAACTTCAATGTGCTTCAGTGCGTTACGAGCTTTGCGATCAATTAGCCCTCCAAGCCGAAGTTCAAGTGGATGGTTTGTTTGCTCTTGCGACCATCAAGTTGAACGACGACTTTCGCTTACTTATCCGCCCATCTCATGCCGCTTTCAATGGTGTGAGCACATGGTTCAAATGGCACGAGGTGAGACGCCCAAGCAGCGGTGAGGTGATGATCTTTTGCCAAGCGCGCTGTGTCGTGGAACTGCAATTTATAGATCCAGGATCGAACGAAACAAAAAGTCTCATCTCCTTTGGTCTCGAAGCTCAAAACCTGGAGCAACTCATTCAGAAGGCGCTGACAAAGTTCCAACAGCACTGTGGTTTGAGACTCGTTGCCCTACCCCTAACAAAACTAAATAAGACCCTCAACTAAACACCTAAAAGAAGAAAGAATATGACTAAAAACACTCACGAAGTAAAGTGCCCTAACTGCAAGACAGCATTTGTAGTCGACGGAACTGGTTATGCAGACATTATGCGTCAAATTAGGGATGCCGAATTTGACGCCGAATTACAGAGTCGCCTCAGGGATGCCGACCAAGCAAGAGCTACTGAGATTAAGCTCGCACAGGCTGAGATCGAAATGCAACATGCAGCTGAGAGATCGCAACAGTTACAAGAAATCTCGAGGCTTGAGTCTGTCCTCAAAAGTGCGGAGGCAGAGAGAGAGCTCGAACTCACTAAGGCGTTGGCGGACCTAAGTTCCAAGGCCGATAAGTTGAAGAATGAGTTAGAGCTGTCAGCTGCTCAGAAAGAGCTGGATCTTCAAAAACAGAAGGCATCGTTCGACATTCTGCTTAAGGCCGAGCAGGATGAAGTTGCTCGCCTCAAGGATTTCAAGGCAAAGCAAAACGTCAAGATTATTGGCGAAACTCTCGAGCAGCACTGTGAATCAGAGTTCAACCGCATCAGGTCTGCGGCGTTCCCCCTTGCCTACTTCGAAAAGGACAACGATTCCAAGGACGGCACCAAGGGCGACTACATCTTCCGCGATCTCACAAGTGATGCGACTGAGAAGGTGTCAATTATGTTCGACATGAAGAACGAGGAGGACACCTCGAAAACTAAGCAGAAAAACGATGACTTCCTAAAGAAGCTTCACGAGGACCGTGTGGCAAAGGGCTGCGAGTATGCGGTTTTGGTTTCAGTCCTAGAGCCTCTGAACGACTACTACAACACCGGAATCGTTGACGTCTCTCATAAGTACCCGAAAATGTATGTGATTAGACCTCAGTTTTTCCTGACACTGATCATGCTTCTCAGCAATGAATCGTCTAAAGCTTTGGCTTACAAACAAGAGCTCGCTGCCATAAAGGCTCAAAACGTGGACCTCACGAATTTTGAACTTGAAGTTGAGCAGTTCAAAGACCGATTTGGACGAAACGTCGGAATTGCGAAGAAAAAGTTCGACCAAGCAATCAAGAGACTTGATGACAGCATCGCGGCGATGCAGGCCACGAAGGATCTATTGCTCGGTTCGGCAAAACAGCTTGATTGGGCAAACGATAAAGCCCAGGACGAGCTGACGATTAAGAAGCTGGCCAAGAACAGCCCTAGGACCGCAGCAAAGTTCAAAGAGCTAGGAAACACGGGCGCCTAGGTCAGCCCGCTTCTAGCCATGCGAAAAAGTCCCCCGCCCGTTTCACCCTTTTTCGGGCGGGGGATTCCAACTAATATGAATGAGAAGGGTCTAGGGGGCCACCTTGAGTGAAAAAGCAAACATCTCGGTACGCAAGTGTGAGATTGAGTTCTTGCCCGGATCAAAGCCTTATCGGGGAAAGCCAATGGCTTCTCGCAACGAGGGCGTTGAGCAGACCGGGAAGTTAACTACCTTTAGAGTCACTAGCTCTGATGAGCTAAACCTCATAGTCGGACTCATTGAGTGGGAAAACGATGACCCTGAGGTTGCTCCAATAGATCTGATATCTGGACTGCAGAAACACAGAGAACTAGTCCGGCGAGGTCGAATGTCTATCAAGATCTCTCAGGATGGCAAATGGCTAGTAGTCCTTAGTGTCATGAAATACAGCCCAACTAAGCAATACTTCACCCTCCATGGTGGAGTGTTAGAGGACATTGATTCTTTTCTGGGCCACAGCCTCCGGGAGTTTTTGCTGGGATCAGGTGCGCTCAGATTCGGCACAAGGGGTGAGATTGATGGTGACACCTCAAAAACTGCCAAGCAGCTAGCAGTTGTGATCGAACCTGGCGACATCGAAACACTTGCGATTGCCTACACCGTGACAAGACCCCTCGCTGTTATCAACGACTATGGATTGGACGTCTAATGACCTTAGTGCTGCCGGTCGACGACAACGACGTGACAATCCTCGGCATCATGGCCCGAATGGAGATCTCGGCTGCCAAAGAGTTTGCGGAATTTCTCAACAACAAGTTTTCCGCTGCGGGAAACCCAGACTGGTTTGAAGATGTTCGTCACTATCGCAAGTCCTTAGGCGCACCCTTCAACTACAACTCTGCAAATGACCTGAGGTTTGTGCTCAACGAAGCAGCTCAACCCGACTCCCAGATTTGGCACCTAATCCCCAACATGAACCAGATGTGGGTGAACGCAGCGGATAACCTTCGCAAGAAACTTAACCAACTTCACCACCAGCAGCTCAAACCCGATCTGCAAACCCTGTTTCAAATGTCGAGCCTGTTCCAACAGGTAACTGAGGGGCCGGGCCTAGAGGTTGCAAGTTGGGCTAGGGCTTGCAAGTCAAGAGTGCAAGCGATTCTTGCCGGAACGTACCAACCCCCTAAGCTGCCGACTCCAGAACCTGCGAAGCCCGAGGCAGTTAAAGATATCGAACGCGAGTACGCGACAGCTAGAAAAGAGTTCGAGAAGCGCCCACCTTGGGGTGCAAGGTGGATTGGCCCCAAGCCCGAAAGAGAACTCAACCTAGATCGTCACACCCAAGACATCTATGACTCAAATGGAGTCTCAGTGAAGCATGAGCTGGGTGAACTGGGTGATCAAGTTACTGCAATGTGGCTCAGGTACTTCCCCAGAGGCGGGGAAGTCTTCGTGGACGAAGACGGTGCCACCATGGCCTACATCAAAGGAACTCCAACTATGGTCGGTTGGTTCGGCCCTGCTCCTGACGAGAACGAAGAGAACGTCAGAGGGTTTGTCCTACCGAGAGAGTTCGAATTCACGGGTGATGACATCTTGGATGTCCAATCAGGGTTGTACTTGGCCAAGAGCGCGGGCGAACCCGTCCAAGACCACATCAACATTCTGGCAAAGAGACTGGAGACTGGAACTGAGTTGAACATCACCGATTACGGTGACCTCTTTGTTCCGGTTGATGAAGGCGAGCCAAGGAGAGTTACAAGAATGCACAAGGGAATTTGGTTCCCGGGTCAGCTTCCCGGATGAAAAAAATTACAACGTCAAACTAGAGAGGGATAAATCTTAGGTAAGCATCATTCAGTAACACTCAAAATCTTCTCTTTCCATGCTCCAAAATCAGCTTTAGGGTGCTGATCGCGAGTTGCCTCGATTCCTAGTGTAGAGCTTGTTTATTCAGGTTGGATCTGGGCAGTGGGGCCACGCACGGGTTAGGATTCTCAAATTACCCATCCCCCAACGGTCTTCTGATTACATTAGTCAAAATTGAGTCGAGATTCCAAACCCTCCAAATTAGCATGACATGCGCGCCTAAATTTGTCACGGTCTGCAACGGCTCTGAATAATTCGCCAAGTGGAAGAAGCTTCATCTACCTTTCCAGCGACATGCCACGAGATACATCCTTAGACAGCAAGTGGATGTCAATACGACGATGGAAGCAAAGTTGACTAGGAATGGAGAATCTCAGAGTCATCGTCGTGTAGCCCAGATCAATGCTGATCGTGGACCGCGCTTACTTTTTCTTTCAATTCCAGAAATAACGTAAGCAGGTTGTCACCATCGAGAGCTGGTAAGTAAATGTTTTCGCTCGCTCTCCCGATTGAGGCGCCCAAGGCCTGTGTTGGACGGAATTCCTTGCCTTTGTCAAATAGCGGCGGGTCCAATAGCACAGCGTCGATGTAAGCCTTACCTGCGCCGTGAGCACTCATGCATTTCCGTCTCACAATTTGCGAAATGTAAAGATCTAGAACTCCAGATCCAAGTCCCGCAGCTTCTTTGGCTAAGCGAACTTTGCTGAGATATGCGTAGTCATTCCCGACAACAGCCCGGAGTCCCATGATTAACTCCCTAATGAGGGTCCAGCGGTTTACTACCTTATTGCCTGAACCTCCATACCTCTGTGGCAAAAAATCCCCTTCCACTGCGACAATGTAGTCACGCAACCTAAACACCGCGAGATACCTCCAGAAGTCCAAATCCTGCAATGCTTCAATAGGCATGCAGTCGACAAGTTTTAGGGCTGTTTCAGCAAACGCCTCTCTCTGTTCAGTCTTGCTTGTGTTGGAAGTCTTACCCGCACCCTGGATTATCCCCAGACGAGCTTCTTTGAAGTCAACGAGCGTGGAATCAAGTAGTTGCGTATCGAATTCCACTAATGGGTTTCTAACTTTTACCAAGTTTTGAAACACTGAGTCCTGGAATTGGCCCGGTTTATTGCCCAATGCGTTGTTTCCGTAGTCTTCAACTAAAGATCCAATCTTGAGAGCGTCTTTGAAGCTTAGAGCCGGATATCCCTTAGTCATCTTGACCTGCTTCCAGGCTGTCAATCAGTCCATTTAGAACTGAAGTGTCCGCAAGAATCTCGGCCACAACCTTGCTTGGAGAATCGACTATCTGTTCCATTATTGTGACCCCTTCTTTCACTTTGACTTGGTTGCTAAACATTCGATGGACAGCGGATGTTGGGACCAACGGCAGTTCTTCTTCAGTCAGTTTCGCGTAGCTGTCTTTTGCTTCATAGGCTATGGCCTCGAGTAAAGATGTGACGAGCAAGGTCTCAACGGCCCCTTTGGACTCAGGATTTGCCATTTGCAGACCATCGAGAAGTTCTTTGTCGACGAAGAAATCGAAAGCGTCTTCGAATGTCTCGGCCGTTAGCAGGGAGTCAGTTGGTCGAAAGAATAACCAGCTCTTAGGAACCAAACCCAGACTGATTTTCATCTCTTTGTCCATCGGTTTTGGAAGCGGCAAGTCGTCAACTCCCATGGGTTTCATCTCGAATGATGACTTTGCTAGAAGCGCGCCCAGACGACGCGGCTTGAGAGCATTGTCACCATCGACATTCTTGTTGTGGACCAATGCAAATTCAATCGAGAAGGAGCTGTTCGGGTTAGAGAGAATGGCGGACGCTGACATTTCTCCCTTCAGGTTCAGAGTTATCTTGTCTGGCAGATCTTGTAGCGAAAAGCGCCTCAGCACTTCAATGTTCGCCATGGGGTTTGTGGGTCCTGCCACAGCGACAATCAACGCGTCTACATCATTGAGAGCTGCCACCATACTTCCAGCCGCATTCTGAAGCATTTGAATGTCTGTGAATATCAGTGCTAAGCCGAGTACACGCATTTCAGAAGGGCTCACGCTTAGGACACCTTTTGGTTCCACTTCAAACTTGCCAGAGGCCGAATCAACGTGAAGGTAGACCGACTTTTGCAACTGAGCTTCGAGATGTTCGCTTCCCAGGTAGGGCCTTACTGCCTTTCCTTCATTCCTAGAGGAAAACTCCATCATTCACCTTCTTCCGTAATTGAGCTGACTGACATATAGGGCCGCAGGGTCCAAGGCTCTGAGTATTCCTGGCATGTCCACTCAAATGTAAAGTCGCTCTTGGACAAGGTGCCGATGAAGACGTTGGGCTGACCGGGTTTCTGGTCGAATTCTTCGGGGAACCGTGATACTTTGCCAAAAAGAGGCTTGGTAGCATCCTTCCAAGTGCCATCCTCCAAAACTTCCCAACCGAGAGAAATTGACACGTCTACGGTTTCCAAGTCAGCTTCCTTTTTGAGTCTCACCAGTCGAATTGAAGTTGCGAATCGGGAACCAGTTTTTGCACCTGGTTCAATCGAGGTGCTTGAGTTGAGCAGTTCCACTGGAGACTTGCTCAATGGTGGTGGTGGTGGTGGTACCACTCTGGTTTGCCCACCCTTAATTCCAAGCAGATCCCTAAAAATTGGTAGGTCCTGATCCATCTCTGGAAGTTTCGACATGTGCTCTTTTCGAAACTTTTCGACACCAGACTTAATCTCCGCCATCACTCCTCTGGAGTGCTTCACAGTGGCTCCATCCAGCTCGGTGCTAGTCTCCGACCACTGATTGTGTAAGGGCGGTTCAATTTTCCTGAGCGACTCGGCAGATTCTGGGTGTACATCACTCTTTACTTCGAAAATCCCTCGTACGAAGGGGATGTGATCGCGAGCACTCTTCGGAACTGCTTGATAGGCAATGATCATTCCATCGCGAATAAGTGCAACAAGACTCCAGTTTCTATCTGGATTTGCCATTGAAAAACCTATTCCAGGTCGCAGATCAATCCCAAGAACTAGGCGACCTGAATTAGGCGCCAGGTCAGTCTTCACATCTTGCGCAAGATAGGCGGGGCCTGGTGCCGCGTCCCAATGGGCAACAAACTCCGTGTCTTTTTGTCTGTAGCAGTCAATAAATGGCTGCAAAGACTCACCCATTTCAATGGGTACAAGATTTCCAAGCTCGTCATAAATTTCGAAATCAGCACCATCCTCCTCAATCAGTGGCCACCAATTTCTAGCGATGGAGCGTGCGATGTTTTCCGCAGTGGCCTTAGGTTCAAAAAAGACCATGGTAGTTCCGGTTGAAAGGCTGCCACCAGCCTTCCTGGATTCAAGACCAGGGATGGAGAGGCCCGCGGCCATGTCATCTGCCTCAGCATCAACGAAGGGCTTAGGCCTCGACACTCCGTCCGACGAATCGCCGAACAACGCAAGACCTGTGAATTTGAGGTTTTCAGAGATGTGATTTTCCCAATAAGTCGACCCCAAAAACCTAGAGTAAACATCGTCCGATGAAGACTCGGGCTGAAAACAGGTATAGGTCAGAAGGGTCCTTGCAGCGGAGATCCCGATCACTGCCTTTTTCCCTTCTCCGAATGACCCCAAGCCTTTTCCAGCGGAAGCGGCATCGCGAACATGGGAGATTAGTGCATCTCTCATCTTGTTCTTTATGGGGCTGCCTAAATCGTCGGTAGCGTATTCCGACCGTTCCCATTGCCCATACATTCCTGAGGTGCCAGTCTCTGTGGCTACCAGTAGCCGAACTGTCTGATGCTCTCCCGAGACGATGTCGCTGCTGCTCATACGCATCGAGTTTTGAACCGAAGTCGAGAGGCTCGAATAGTGGCCCGAAATGTCGCTGATTGAGAGTTTTTTGATTAGGTCGCTAGCCTCTTCGCCTTGAAGCCTCACAAACCTAAATACTAGTTTTGGCTTCACCTGTGGAGCGAAGTCTTCACGACTGGCGTCTACGAAGTTCTGAACAAGTTCACGGACGAACACTTCGGTGTTATCAGGTATTGAGAGCCCGTCGTTGGCTAATTCCGACTTTTTACGACTCACATCCCAGCCCGCATAGATGGTACTCATCACCGGGGGCGTGTATTCCGCATCCCCACGTTTTTCCCAAATCCAGCCCATTGTTCCCCCTGCTTGTTCAGTTCCTAAATCGTAGTGCCACCCTCGGACACTTTTGTAATCAACCAGCTCACCTAAACCTGATCTGCATACTCAAATCGATGAACAATTCGCCTTCAGCCTCGTAAAGCGACCCGAACTTATGCCGACTTACGCTTGGGGTGTCGAAATATGATTTCTCAATCAAGTAGTTTCGAAATACATCTTCATTCTCTAAAGGAAAACTCATGAGAGAACCATCTTTTTGGACGATTATGTAACCTCCATAGGCCTGAAGCTCCCCTTGCCAGGGAGTGGCTGGCACCATGCCAAGGGCTATGGCCTTTAGAAATTGTCCGAGCTGGAACTTGTTCCTTTTTTGCTGTATTTCATTCACGTCATGGAGTTTGGCCAGTTCCTTGAGCCCTTTGGGCTGGCCTTGATAATAAGAAAGCAGCATGTTGCTAAGCAGCACCTCAAGCTCACCTCCAAAAAAGAGCATGTTTGACTTGAGTTCTTTACTCTTTGGGCCACGGGCCGTTACTCCGATGTCGTGCTTCTTTAGGGCTCTAAAGAAGGCCTTCACTTTTGAGGGGCCACTTTTCTCTTGCAAAATTGACGCTGTCTTCACGTCAGTACCGATCGCGTACTTAAACAGCGTGTGGCCGCTTGCGTTTAGAAGCGTCGAGGCGCTTCCCAACTCGGATTTTATGGAGTAGCCAAGTAGCTTGTCGCCATGCCCACTAGCACTTGCAAAATGCCCCTTGATGTCAATTTTTTCCTTTGAGGCCGCCTTAATCGCGCTAATTCCAAGTCGGGATAGCACATGCTCGACAGCGGGGATCTCAAAGACCCCCAAATTTCTTGAGCTTGATGGAGAGGGAAACGCCGCTAACGCATTCACAATCTCACCTCGCGTAATGAAACCCGCCTGGGACTCGTATGAATTTTGCCTGGTCTTGAACAGCTTCAATCCAGACGAATCATCTCGGAGAAGATCGAGAACTATTGTCTTAGTCGACTTGGGTGATAAATCCGCTTCTACCTCTTGAAGTTCCCCTTCGACCAGCAGCTTCAGAAACGCATAAGCTTCCGACCACTCTCCCCAATTTCCCCTGATCATGCTTTAGCTTAACGCCTTCTTTATTTGCTTTGCAAAGGCCTGAATGGCTGGAACGGCAACCGAATTGCCCAGTTGCTTCATGGCCTGCGTTTCGGAAACGGTTTCTGGAAAAGAAAACCAAGAAGGGAATCCTTGAAGAGCGAGTCCCTCTGCCGGCGTCAAGCGCTTAGGAGAGCCGTCTACCAAGTAGGTATCCCAGTTGCGTCGATCGTCAACTCCAGAACCGCGTCCGCCAACCCTCAGGGTAAAGCCGATTTCCCGACCTGTTTTCCCACCCATCACCTCATCCAATGTTGTCTTCAGCGGGACTGTTTCTGGGCGCTCAAACTTGGAGAAGGCTGCCGCATCGCGAAATCCAATGATGAATAGCCGAGGTCGGTGCTGAGGCACTCCATAATCTGACGCCTTAACCAGATACTCAGAAAAATGATATCCAGCCTTGCTTAGTTGCGCTCGGATCACGTCCATTGTCTTGACCCCAGACTCAGATTCGTGAGTCAACAGCCCCCGGACGTTCTCGAGAAAGAACGCGGCGGGCTTTTTCGTGTCGAGAATTTTGAGAATGTCGAAAAACAGAGTTCCACGTGTCTCTTCCAGCCCTTTTTTCAAACCAGCCTGGCTGAACGGCTGGCACGGAAAGCCTGCGCAAAGTACATCGAAATCAGGTATCAGCGCCCGTATTTCACCAGAACCAGTGATTGAAGTTATGTCTCCAACGAAACCCTTGGCCTCCTTTTTTTCTGAAGAAAAAACGGCTGGAGTCCTAGCCTGAAAATTGTGACGATAAGTTGCTCTAGCCGGCTCGTTCCACTCAGAAACAAGCACACATTTCGCTCCTACCGCCTCAAAGGCAATGTGGAAACCACCAATTCCAGCAAATAAGTCGATGAATCTAAAAGCTCTAGCCACATTTCTCCTAAGTCCTTAAAGGTTAGAGGGTGGCGACGACAAAGTGCTCTTGAAGTCAATTTTTTCCTTGCTCTCAATCTGTTGCCAGTGCTTGGAAAGCTCTGGTCGTTGTTTCTTTGTGCACCAACTAAATGGCTCAATATTGCCAAAAGCAAAAGCCTCAACCTTCTCTTGCCAGAGCATGTTTTTATTCACTTTTGCATCCTCGCCTCTTGATCTCGAGTCATTGGCTCAAGAGATTGCCAGAGCAATCAGCATCTTGGAGATTTTCTATGAGGTTGACCGAAAGAAGCGAGTTGATGGCTTCGGGGACCCAAGGCTGATGGAGCTTCTGGGATTTCAGGCGAAGCGATAACTGCTAAAACGTCACACCACCATGTAATCATTCTTGAACTCGAATACAAGGAGTCCAGTTGAACAAGACAAAGCTCAAGAACTGCCCAGTTTGTGGCTGGGAGTTCCTGCCTATTCTTTATGGCTACCCATCAAAAGAGGCTTTTGAGAGCAAGGAATTCTTTATCGGCGGATGCATCATTGAGCCAGATAGCCCTGACATCGGTTGCTCAAATTGTCAGTGGACAGGTGACGAGTGGCAGGTGAGCGCTCCGCTTATGCCAACTGTCTGGATTATTCAAGATAGGGCAGGACTTGTTCCACCAATAGGGCTGGTGTCATTGCGTTTTGACGAGGTTCAAGAGCAGTTTTTCTTCGGTGTCTGGCAGGAAATCAAAATGACGGCAGATTATGTAAACTGGATAGCAGCTGCTGTCGATCCGGTTGTCTTCATTGCACTGTTTGGAGATGTCTCACCTGGACTCATTGCGCAGTTTCGAATCGGCAGCAAGATGCTCACCGAAGAAGAATTCATTGATGCGAACTTCGAGGAAATCAGCAAGCCACCCAAGTTTGATTTCAACCAGGTCATGCGCCGCATGGAGCAGTAGGGGGCGGAAATTCACGTCCTGATTGAGAGCCACTAATCTTGCACCTGTGAC
>Ga0209284_10004627_pt1 | contig 15225 bp, 11 predicted proteins | sample FRY03_FD_187211 | JGI IMG/M metagenome (GOLD analysis project Ga0209284, IMG submission 187211) | Freshwater microbial communities from Lake Fryxell liftoff mats and glacier meltwater in Antarctica - FRY-03 (SPAdes) (version 2) | ecosystem: Environmental > Aquatic > Freshwater > Ice > Glacier... | reverse complement strand
TAGATAATAAAGCAATACTAGATGCAGTAGCCAACACTAAATGTGTGGTAACTGCAGAGGAGCACCAAATGAATGGTGGTCTAGGAGATAGTATTTGCCAACTTCTCGCTCGTCATACTCCACTACCCGTAGAGATGGTAGCTGTGAATGATAGCTTTGGGGAGAGTGGTACTCCTATGGAACTATTAGAAAAGTACGGACTAGGTATAAAAGACGTAGTAGCCGCGGCAAAGCGTGCAGTCGCTAGAAAGTAATACACCTTGAATATTCTCTTCGTTTACAATAAAAAAGCAGGTAAAAAATTTGAACCTTCTATAGTAAACGTTATTACCGAACTGATACCTAAATCTACGGAATTTTCTTTTGTAGACATCAGAGAGATAGAGACTTCGGATATTTCCACATTTGATACTCTAGTAGCTATAGGTGGTGACGGTACGGTTAATACTGTTGCCAAAATTGCTTCCAAAAACCATAAAACCCTTGCTATAATTCCAAAAGGTTCTGGAGATGGTTTAGCTCGATATCTGAATATATCTAGAAATGTAAATGCTGCGATAGATACGCTTCTATATGGCAAAACTATAGCCATAGACACTGCCACTGTAGATAATGTATTTTTTATCAATGTAGCAGGAGCTGGTTTTGAAGCAGAGGTAGCACATAAGTTTGGTGCCGAGGGAATAAGAGGATTAAAAGGCTACGCAAAAACGATACTAGAGTCTTTCGGAGGACGAGAAGAAAAAGAAGTAACACTTACTCTGGATGGCCAGAAAACTACTCTCCCATTCTTTAGTTTGAGTATAGCCAACGGAGCTCAATGGGGAAATAACTTTGAGATAGCAAGTGAAGCAGATATACAAGATGGACTTCTTGATATTGCGATTATGCGAAAACCTAAATGGCATCAAATATTAGGACTTATCCGTTTTCTTAAAAGTAAAAAACAAGGAAATAACGCATTATTCACCTATTATAAAGCTTCTGAAATAGATCTAAAACGAAGTGGTAAGCTTTGGCATATAGACGGGGAGCCTGTCATTTTGAAAAAGAAGAAACGCGTAGTAATACATCCTAAATCTCTAAAAACGATTGTGCCAAAATGACAAAAAAGAAAATGGAGAAACTAGACTTGTCTAACTTTTTTACAAGTCAAAATGAAGATACTAGTTTTAAGTTGTTATCAGATAATGACGACAAACCGAAGGAAGTAGATACGGCTAATCTGCCTGCCAATGCTCAGAAACTAAGCGTGCGGAAAGAGAAAAAAGGTAGAGGTGGTAAAACTGTAACTGTAGTAGAAGGGTACAAAGGGAACCCACAAACGCTTGAAGCTCTTTGCAAAAAAGTGAAGCAACAATGTGGTGTAGGTGGGTCTGTAGATCGCAAAACCTTTATCATACAAGGTGATAAAGCAGACCAAGTAGTAAAAATCCTCATCAAAGAAGGGTACAACGCTAAGAAAACCACAATGTAAAAATAGGATGGAAAATTTGCCGCTTTTTAATCACGCATACCTTTTAGAAATCTAAGTGCTTAACAGACTAACAAACACACAATTAGGTACTTATAGTATTTTTTACTACTAGTACTCTCTTCTATGGTACTATTTTAAATCAATCCTAATTAAGTCAAAATGACCGGTAAATAGGCTTAAAAGTATCGTAGCAAAATTACCTTTGCAATCTATTAGAAAAATGAAGTCACATCCAATTACTGACCGTGTTTTTGATTTAGCCTCAAAAACAAATAAAAATCTAACTTTAGACCAACTCCTAGACTCAGCTGTAGCTAGAGGTGAAGGTAAAATAACCAACACAGGAGCATTGGCAGGAGATACTGGCAAGTTCACTGGCCGCTCACCTAAAGATAAGTTTACTGTAGCAGATGCTAAGACCAACGACGAAGTGTGGTGGGGAAACATCAATCAAAAATTTGATGTAGCTCAATTTGATGCACTCTTAGAAAGAGTAATCAATCACTACGAAGGCAAAGAAATATTCGTGCGTGATGCGTATGCGTGTGCTGACCCTGAGTATAGACTTAGAGTGCGTGTAGTAAATGAAACTGCATACCAAAATCTTTTCGTACACCATATGTTTATTCGTCCAGAAACGAGTGAATTAGATGCGATAGATCCTGACTGGGTAATCCTTGCAGCACCTAGTTTTATGGCTGTACCAGATAGAGACGGTACACATCAAGAAAACTTCTCTATCATCAATTTTACAAAGAAAATATACATCATAGGTGGAAGTGGATATACCGGAGAAATTAAAAAAGGAATCTTTACTGTACTTAACTTCACATTACCTGTAGAGCATGATGTACTGAGCATGCACTGCTCTGCTAACATTGGCAGCAATGGTGATTCTGCGATATTCTTTGGCCTATCAGGCACGGGTAAAACGACACTATCTGCAGATCCAGACCGTAAACTTATCGGTGATGACGAGCACGGATGGAGTAAGAATGGCATCTTCAATTTTGAAGGTGGATGCTATGCTAAAACTATTAATCTGACTGAAGAAAACGAACCCACAATTTGGAAAGCCATTACAAGAGGTGCGTTGGTAGAGAACGTACGCTTCTTCCCAGACTCTGATGCGGTAAATTATGATGATGTAAGCGTTACTCAAAATACACGCTGTGCCTACCCTATCACTAATATAGACAACATAGCTGAGCCAAGTGTAGGACCTCAGCCCAAGAATATATTCTTCCTTACGGCAGATGCGTTCGGTGTGCTCCCTCCTATATCTAAGCTTACACAAGGTCAGGCAGGATATCATTTTATCAGTGGATACACTGCTAAAATAGCAGGAACAGAAGAAGGTGTAACTGAGCCGCAAGCTACATTCTCTGCGTGCTTTGGAGCGGCATTTATTCCGCTACACCCAGGACGATATGCAGAAATGCTAGGATCTAAAATGACCGAGAATAACGTCAATGTATGGCTAGTAAATACTGGCTGGAGCGGCGGTGCTTATGGCACAGGAAGCAGAATGAAGCTTAAGTACACTAGAGCTATGCTCAACGCAGCTTTAGATGGCAAGCTAGATAATGTGGAATTTGTAAATCATAAGGTATTTGGTGTGGCTATGCCAACAGAAGTGCCAGGAGTACCTACTGAGCTTTTAAACCCAAGGAATACTTGGACAGATAAAGTAGCTTATGATACAAAAGCAAATCACCTAGCTGGATTATTCAATAAAAACTTCGAGCAATTTGCAGAAGGAGTAAGCCAAGATATCTTGGATGCTTCTCCCAAGGCGACTGCCTCTTCGTAATTTTCAGTTAAGCACGTCCTCCTCAGGGGAAAGTATAGACTAAAATTACACATTATACTCGTAAGCACTCAATCATAAGATTGAGGGGCTTTTATTGGGTAGTTTTGATTTGGGTTTTATTTCCAAAGGGAAGCAAATTATATCTCGCTTTTCTAAAGAGACAGAACTGGCTCGTATTGGACTTTCCTAAAATATCTGCTTTTTCGCATATAATCCAAAATATCTGCTTTTTCGCATATAATAGAATACTTTTGTAGAGATGGATATGACCGCTATACTATCTGGGGACATTATAAACTCCCGACAAGTAGATGCTTCTATTTGGATGAAGACTCTTAAAAAAGCACTCAATACTTTTGGGAAATCCCCAAAGGTGTGGGAAGTATACCGTGGGGATAGTTTTCAGCTAGAGGTAGACGCTACCTCGGCTCTAGCTGCTGCTATTTTCATAAAAAGTGAAATGAAACAACACAAAGAGCTGGATATACGCATAGCTATAGGCCTAGGTACTAAAACATTCTCCTCCACTAAAATAACAGAATCTAACGGTACTGCTTTCGAAAACTCTGGCGACTGCTTTAATGCTCTAAAAAGTAATCTAGAATTAAAAAGCCCTTGGCCGAAACTAGATCACAACCTGAATATAGCTATCAGCCTTGCTCTGCTCACTATGGATAGCTGGAGTACTACCAATGCATATATCTTTAAAAATGCTCTACATAATCCAGAGATGAGTCAACAAGAACTCGCTGAGAAAATAAAAAAATCACAAAGTAATATTAGTGCCGGATTAAAAAGATCTGGATACGCTGAGCTATCCAGGCTACTGCATTATTTTAAACAACAAGTAACCGAAAGATGCTAGGACTATTCATCTCTCTACTATTTGCACATATTCTAGGAGACTTTGTACTTCAACCTCAAAAATGGGTAGAGCACAAAGAGAAGCATACGTATAAATCTATCTTTTTATACCTTCATATAGGTGTACATCTAGCCTGCACTTCTCTCGTGCTCCTCACTACACCTAAATATCTATGGTTAATTATCCCTATAGGTGTCACACATTACCTCATAGACCTCGCCAAGCTCAGATTTAGAAATAAGAAAAATCAGGTAAGCTTATTTTTTGTAGATCAAACCTTACACATACTTGTATTAGCTCTACTAACTCTAAAATACAGTGCTCTAAAGCTAGATTGGACAGCACTATATGTAAATTCACTCCTTTTGTTAGCCACATTCATACTGCTCTCTACCGTAGTATCTGCAGTAATAATGCGTACGGTGCTACAGAACTGGGACAAAGACATAACTGAAGAAAATAAAATGAAGTCACTAAAAAGTGCCGGAAACTACATTGGCGTACTCGAACGGCTATTTGTATTCACCTTTGTGATACTAGGTCAATGGTCTGCTATAGGTTTTCTCATAGCTGCTAAGTCTGCTTTTAGATTTGGTGACCTATCAGAAGCTAAAAACAGAAAATTAACAGAATATATGCTCATAGGTACGCTATTAAGCTTTGGCCTAGCACTATTCTTCGGAATACTTTACCTTCAAATCTCAAAAATATACTAAAATAATGCTCGCATACTCAGATACTAAGATAAAAGACATCGTACTACATTTTGTAGGCAACTCATTTAACGAAGAACTCCTTACGTTAGGTACTACTAAGCTGGAGTATAGCACTGAAGTAGAAGAGCATCTCCTCACCTACTTCCTTTCCTCTTTTAAAGGCAATGAGTTTCATCGTTTTTACCATGAGTCGCATCTCAACTTAAATGAGATATATGCCTATGCCCAAGCCATATTCGAAAATCCGGAAAATCTAGTAGCACACTCTAAAAGTATAGCAAAGCATCTTTATGAGCACAGCAACCACCCTAAGGTAAAAGGCGGAGAGTTCTATGTAGCTCATATCAAAAACGTACTCCTAGAAGGTGAATCTGTAGAGGCCATTGGCTTGTTCAAAAGTGAAAACAAGGACACTTTTTTAGATGTAAAAAACGAGGATGGAATCTTCGCTATAGATAGCAAGGAAGGGATACACATCAAGAACCTTGATAAAGGAGCTCTCATTTTTAATACCGAAAGTGCAGACGGATATGTGCTCAGCGTTATAGACAATACAAACAAAGGCAATGATGCCAAGTTCTGGTTTGATCACTTTCTCCACGTAAAGCAGCGAGAAGACGCATACTACCAGACAGAAACTGTGATGACAATAGCCAAAGAATTCATCACCAAGCAACTACCAAAAGAATTTGCGGCAGACAAAGCTGACCAGGCTGAAATGCTCAATAAATCAGTAAGTTACTTCAAAGAGCAAGAAGATTTTGACTTATCAGAATTTGCCAATGTGGTACTGCAGCAGCCAGACATAGTAGATAATTTTCAGGAATTTACCACCTCCTACCAGCGAGAACGAGCAGTGAGCATCCCAGAAAATTTTCAACTCAATGAGACTGCCGTAAACAAGAAGAAAGGCGTATTTAAAAGTGTGATAAAGCTAGACAAGAACTTCTCTGTATACGTACACGGAGACCGCAATAAGATAGAGCGAGGCGAAGACGCGAACGGCCGCAAGTTCTATACGCTGTGGTTTGATGAGGAGAAGTAGAGTTCAATAATTGACTAATAGTACATTGTTTAAAGAAAGACCACTTAACAATAAAGAGATAAATCTCCTTAATCAAGAGTTAAAACTCACTCTTAATCGTAAAAAGTCTTCAATTATAATTTTAGCCGTTTGGACTTCCTTAGCTGTCATTATTGGAACTCTTGCTTATTTCTTCGGTAATTTTACACCAATAGAAAAATATATGCTAGTTGGGTGCACTTTAGTATATGTTTTGATAGGTGTTTGGAATTTTATCAAAAACCACTCTGAAGAAAAAAGGAGAGCAGAGAGCTTAAAATACTCACTTGCAGAAAATAAAACACGTTCTTTGAAGACAATAGCTGAAAAGTACATAGAATTACCTGAGAAAGAAGATGAAGGAACTCATTATCTTTTTCAGCTAAATAAGAATGAGATTTTATCTTTTGGAGGTCCAGATTTCTCATCTACAAAAAAATTCCCTAGTAATAATTTCGAAATCGCTCTTATCTATGGAAAGTCTGAGGAGCTAGTACTAATGAAAATTTACTCTACTGGAGAGAAGATCAAGCCTGTTCAAAAAATAAACGGTCAAAGGAAATGGGACTTAATGGCTAGTTTCGACTATCCTGACCCAGAGAGATATACAATCATCGCAGGTAATCTTGAAGATTTTGTTGCCAAATTAGAAAACAACTAGTCACCCAATTAACCACCCTACATTTTTTCCTTCAAAAACTGCCCAGTTACCGACTTCTCTGATTTAAGCATATCTTCTGGAATACCAGCAAACAAGAGCTCACCACCTTTATCTCCTCCTTCTGGTCCTAAGTCTATTACCCAGTCTGCACATTTTACTACATCTAGATTATGCTCTATCACCACTACACTGTGTCCTTTATCTACCAATGCATTGAATGACTTCAATAGTTTCTTGATATCATGGAAGTGAAGACCAGTCGTAGGCTCATCAAAAATAAAAAGTACTTTATCCTTATTCTGAGATTTACCTAAGAATGTAGCCAACTTGATACGCTGTGCTTCTCCACCACTGAGGCTATTACTACTCTGTCCTAGCTTTACATAGCCTAGACCTACTTCTTGGAGGGGAAGCAGCTTATTGACTATAGTCTTTTGTCCTCTAAAAAAATCAACAGCCTCGTCTACGGTAAGATTAAGCACATCATAAATGCTCTTTTGCTTAAACTCTACTTCTAGTACCTCTTCCTTAAATTTCTTACCATTACACTCTTCACACGTAAGGTGTAAGTCTGCCATAAACTGCATTTCTACTACTTCCTCTCCCTCTCCTTGGCAGTTATCACATCTACCGCCATCTACATTAAATGAGAAATGCTTCGTCTTAAATCCTCTCTGCTTAGCGATAGGCATAGTGCTAAACAACTCTCTTATAGCATCATACGCTTTCACATACGTCACGGGATTACTTCGGCTTGATTTACCTATTGGATTCTGATCTACTAGCTCTACTGCAGAGAATGAACTAAAATCTCCTTTTATTTCTTTCACGTCACCTATTCGCTGTGTGCTGTATTGTTGAGTCTCACGAAGCACGGCAGGGTATAGTATTCCTTTTACTAGAGATGTCTTTCCACTTCCGCTTACACCTGTTACCACGGTAAGTGTATTAAGTGGTATGTCCACGTCTATTCCTTTTAGATTATGTTGTCTCGCTCCTATTAGACTTACCTTATTGTTCCACTTGCGTCTGACAGTTGGAATCTCTATTCGCTCTACGTCATCTAGATATTTAGCGGTGAGGGTATCTTTACCTTTCAGGTCGCCATATCGACCTGCGAATACTACTTCTCCTCCCAAATGACCAGCCTCTGGACCCATATCTATAAGAAAGTCGGCATTACGCATCATATCTTCATCGTGCTCCACTACCACTACGGTGTTTCCTTTTTCTTTTAAATTTTGCAGTACCGAGATGAGTCTTTCTGTGTCCTTACTATGCAGCCCAATACTTGGCTCATCCAGTATATAACTGCTTCCTACAAGGCTACTACCTAGTGACGTAGCAAGGTTTATTCGCTGGCTCTCGCCACCACTCAATGAGTTACTCAGTCGATTGAGTCCCAAATAGCTTAGTCCTACTCTCATCAGATAATCTAGTCTGTTATTGATTTCCATTAGAATAGGCTTCGCTATTTCAGCTGATTGCTTTTCTAATTCTAACTGGCTAAAGAACTCCGTAGACTGCTCTATATTGAGTAATAAGATGTCACTAAGCGAAGATAGCTTCTTGTCATTGACAAAAGAAGGATTTGCACCTAGATTGGCAATCTTCACATAGCTACCGTCTTTACGTATTCTTGTGCCAAGGCAACTAGGACACGTAGTCTTACCGCGATACTTGCTCAGCATTACACGGTATTGAATCTTATAGGAATTAGATTGTAGATATTTAAAAAAGTCGTTTAATCCACTTACTTCTTCATTGCCCTGCCACAGTAAATCGAGTTCTTTCTCTGTGAGCTCTGAGATAGCTCGGTGTATTGGGAAATTGGTTTTAGCTGAAGATACTATGAAATCATTTTTCCATTGGCTCAGAGTCTCTCCTTTCCAACATGCTATACCATTTTCGTACACAGATAGCGATCGATTAGGAATCACTAGTTCTGGATCTATACCTATAATACTGCCGAAACCTTCGCATTCGCCACAAGCTCCATACGGATTATTAAAACTAAGTAGATTTACAGAAGGTTCCTCAAATGACATCCCGTCCAACTCAAATTTATTGTTAAAGGTATGTTGATCGGTATCGCTGATAATAGTACACTGACCCTCTCCTTCCCAAAATGCTGTCTCTATTGAGTCTGATAATCTGCTTTTATAATCATCATCCGCCTTGGTGACTTTCAGCCTATCTACTAATATGTAGTAGTTTTTTATTTTCTTATTACCTTTAGCATCTTCTACCTTATGTACTTCACCATCTGCCCATATTCTGCTGTAGCCTTTTTGCATAGCAGTCTCCAAGTAGTCATTGGTTTGTTTGTTAATAGGTTGGTAGCATATATACACTGGAGTACCCACTTTTAGATCTAGCACGTGATTTATAACATCACTGGTACTATGCTTTCTTACTTCCTTACCACTTATCGGGGACATAGTCTTACCCACTCTTGCCCAAAGCAGTTTTAGGTAATCATAAAGCTCTGTACTCGTAGCTACCGTACTTCTAGGGTTTCGGGTATTTACCTTTTGCTCTATAGCTATGCAAGGTGTAAGTCCTCTGATATTATCCACCATCGGTTTCTCTAGTCTACCGAGAAACTGTCGAGCGTAGCTACTTAGACTCTCTACATAGCGTCTTTGCCCTTCTGCATAGAGCGTATTAAATACCAATGAGGACTTACCAGATCCAGATAGTCCTGTCACCACGGTAAGTTGATTTCTCGGTATTTTTACATTTACATTTTTAAGGTTATGTAAATGAGCGTTCTGTATGTCTATGTACTTCTGTTTTGTCATGCAAATGTCCTACGGTGGCCCAAAGGGGCACAAATTTGACCCAAATAGTCTAAATTGGAAACAATAGTTTGGGAGTTTAGATTTTTTATGATACTTTAGTGGTAACATTAAAAAAGAAGAACGCTTATAAGATATACCTATACTAGTTAGAAACACACAGTTTTTATTTCAATCAACTAAGTAAAATAGGTATTATGCAGTCTTCAAAAATCACAGATCAAAATCTAGTAAAGCAGTATATACAAGGCAACGAAGCATGTCTTGAGATGCTCATCAATCGTCACAAAGATAGAATCTTCACTACTATCATCCTCATTGTAAAGGATAGCTATATAGCAGAAGATCTTTTTCAAGAGACTTTTATTAAAATTATCAAAAACCTTAAAAAAGGGAAGTACAACGAGGAAGGAAAATTCCTACCTTGGGCTATACGCATAGCTCGTAATATGGCTATAGACTATTTCCGTAAGATGAAGCGTATGCCAACCATAACAGGCAGTGATGGTGAGGATATATTTCGTAAGATAAGACTAGCCGTAGATAATCGGGAAGAGGAGATGATCCGAAATGAGAAAGAGAGTATGGTTCGTGCAGTAATCAATAAGCTACCAGAAGAGCAACGCCAGGTGCTTATACTAAGACACTACGGAGATCTCAGCTTCAAAGAAATAGCCGCGATGACAGGAGTAAGTATTAATACTGCTCTAGGCCGAATGAGATATGCACTTAATAATATGCGTAAGATGATGGAGCACACATCTATAAACGCCGCATAGCAAGAATAAAAATAATACCAGAGGAACTCCTAACCTTCGGGTTGGGAGTTTTTTTTTGTCCTCTTCGGTATAATTCGCTCAGGCGAATCACTCAGAGTGACAAAAAATTAACGAGAACGATCTAAACACTGATAAAACTCTTTAATCCGTACTGAACCCTTCGTGTTCAAATATTTATAACTACAAACTACGGAGAAAGGTGCGACCCTGAAGGGGTCGAATGTTGGTTGCTGTTATCACAGCTATAGATATTTAATCCCTTTGGGATTAGAACAATCTAAAATCTACACCTAGGTAGCAATGCTGAGAGGCCCGTCAGCTGACGGATTATACCGAAGCACGACCCAACCGATCCACTTCCTTTAGCATCGTAGGAATACGATAATCACCATGCATATTCTGGATATACATGGCAGCCTCTTCTAAGTCTGTACCTATGGCAGATACATACAGCGGATTTTCACTCTCCCCTCTCCTTACCTCTCTTACAAACTCTACATTCCCATGAAAACTACTTTTGGCTACGCCAATGATAGGATACATCTGGTCTACAGCTTCATATACATATTCTCCTAGGCCTTTTTTACCTTCACCCAGTTGCACGTGGCTATCTAGTATAATACAATCTACCCTATACTTCCTCACCTGATCTATAACAGCCATGACACAAGGTAGCTCTCGCTTGTAGAATTCTCCTGGCACATAGTCTGCTACACCATCTACGCTAGCTTCTATCACCTTAGTAGGTGACTCATCTTGCCACTGAAAGAATACGCCCACGCAGTTAGCGTAAGTTTCATAGTAATATATGTCTATAGCGAGGTTCAATTCTTTTTTCAAAATTACACATTAAAATCCTTCCTAGTCATTATTCACTCCTCACTCTATTTATCCACTACCTTGTTTATAAAAAAATAAGCGGCTCCATTCACGTATAAACACTACGTATACTACATTTGGACGGTATACCGGATTGATTATACAATGTCGTGTAAATAAATTGAAATGTTTTTGATTAGAATGAGGCGTCAAAAATTAGCATAGCCGTAGTTATAGTTATTTTTTTGCAACCAAATCATATCCGAAAAGAAGCGATTTATTGCGACATTTTATCGTTTATTGAGTATTGCACTAATGACAATATTTTTACCAAAGCTAAATGGCTGAAAATCAATATAACGAAGATAGTATCCGGTCCTTAGACTGGAAAGAACACATACGCCTCCGCCCGGGTATGTACATCGGTAAGCTCGGAAACGGCTCATCTGCCGAAGATGGTATCTATATCCTAATGAAGGAAGTAGTAGATAACTGTATAGATGAGTTCATGATGGGTAATGGAAAACGCATAGATATCAATCTAGCCGAAAATAAAGTAAGTGTGCGTGACTACGGCCGTGGTATTCCATTAGGTAAGGTAGTAGATGTAGTCAGTAAAATCAATACCGGTGCCAAGTATGATAGTAAAGTATTCCAAAAATCTGTAGGTCTGAATGGTGTGGGTACCAAGGCGGTGAATGCACTATCCTCTTACTTTATGGTAAAAAGTTTTAGAGAAGGTGAGACCATGACTGCCATTTTTGAGCGTGGAGTACTCGTAAAAGAAGAGAAAGGTAAAACGGAAGAAAAAAACGGCACTTACGTGGAGTACTCAGCCGATACAGACATATTTAAAACGCATAAGTACATCTCAGAATACATTGATAATCAAATGTGGTTTTATGTATACTTGAATGCTGGCCTTACTATTGATTTCAACGGCAACAAGTATTTTTCAAAGAACGGACTCCTAGACTTACTAGAAAGAAAAACCAATGAGGAAGAAATAAAGTATCCTATCATTCACCTGAAAGAGGGCGATATAGAAATGGCCATCACCCATGATAGTCACTATGGCGAGGATTATTATTCCTTTGTAAATGGTCAGAATACTACCCAAGGCGGTACGCACGTAGCTGCATTTAAAGAAGCGTTAGTAAGAACGGTGCGTGATTTCTATGGCAAAAGTTTTGAGCCTACAGACATAAGAGCCTCATTGGTTTCTGCTATATCGGTAAGAATACAAGAACCTATTTTTGAATCACAGACTAAAACAAAGCTGGGAAGTACAGAGGTGTCTCCTGATGGCAATTCACTCAAAGCTGAGATTAACCAATTCGTAAAATCACAACTGGATAATTTCTTACATAAAAATCCAGAGATAGCAGACGCTTTACTCCGAAAAATACAACAAAGTGAGCGTGAACGTAAGGATATGGCTGGTGTGCGTAAGATTGCACGTGACAGAGCCAAAAAAGCCAGCGTTCATAATAAGAAACTTCGTGACTGTCGAGTTCATTTTACAGATGAAAAAAAGGACAATCACCTAGAGTCAACGCTCTTCATTACGGAGGGTGACTCAGCGAGTGGTAGCATCACAAAGGCTCGTGACGTGCAGACTCAGGCAGTATTTAGCCTAAGAGGTAAACCACTGAACTGCTTTGGACTAAAGAAAAAAATAGTGTATGAGAATGAGGAATTCAACCTGCTACAGCATGCACTTAATATAGAGGAAAGCCTAGATGAGCTGAGGTACAACAAGGTTGTAATAGCTACAGATGCCGACGTAGACGGTATGCACATTCGTTTATTGATACTTACCTTCTTCCTACAGTTTTTTCCAGACTTGGTAAGAAGAGGTCACGTATACATATTAGAGACTCCACTATTTAGAGTGAGAAATAAGAAAGTAACAAAGTATTGCTATACAGATCAAGAGCGTTTTGATGCCATAAGAGAACTAGGTAAAACTGCTGAGATAACTAGATTCAAAGGACTCGGTGAAATATCTCCAGATGAGTTTGGTGGATTTATAGGAGATGAAATACGCTTAGAGCCTGTGCTGCTCACTGAAGATTCTAGTATTAACAAGATACTAGAATACTACATGGGTAAAAATACGCAAGAGCGTCAGGAGTTTATCATTGCTAATCTACGTCTAGAGATAGATGAGACTAGTGAAGAGGAAGAAACTAAAATAAAAGAAGAAGAAACGGAAGCTGCTTAAGAAATGGACGAGAACGAAGAGTTAGACGAAAATTTGGAGCAAAATCCAGAAGAAAGGGTCACAAAGATAGATTTAGAAGATGGTCAGCGTGCTGTGAAAGGCATGTACGAAGACTGGTTTCTAGACTACGCCAGTTATGTAATATTAGAACGTGCAGTACCGCATATTAATGATGGACTAAAACCAGTGCAACGCAGATTCCTTCACGCTATGAAGGAGCTAGACGATGGCAGGTATAATAAGGTAGCCAACATAATTGGTACTACGATGCAGTATCACCCGCATGGTGACACTGCTATAGGTGGAGCTATCATCAATATGGGTCAAAAAGACCTGCTTATAGACTGTCAAGGAAACTGGGGTGACGTGCGTACTGGAGATAGTGCTGCTGCTGCTAGATACATAGAGGCTAGACTCAATAAGTTTGCTTTAGAAATAGCCTTTAACAAGCAGACTACAGACTGGCAAAAGAGTTATGATGGCAGAAAGAACGAACCGATAACTCTTCCCGTAAAGTTCCCTCTACTACTCGCCCAAGGTGTAGAAGGTATCGCAGTAGGTCTGAGCACCAAGATAATGCCTCACAATTTCATAGAGTTGGTAAAGGGTAGCATCCAGATATTAGAAGGAAAGACTCCCACTATCTATCCAGATTTTCAAACTGGAGGGCAGGTAGATGTAGCTGACTATCAAGATGGAAGACGTGGTGGTAGAATTAAAGTACGTGCTACGATAATAGAAAAAGACAAAAACACCCTCGCTATCATTGATGTGCCGTATGGCACTACCACAGGCGTATTGATAGATAGTATCTTAAAAGCCAATGATAAAGGAAAAATTAAGATAAAAAAGGTCGTAGACAATACTGCCAAAGATGTAGAAGTGGAGATACAGTTGCCCAATGGTATCTCTACGGATAAGACCATTGACGCACTTTACGCATTTACTAACTGTGAGAGTTCAATATCTCCTAATGCGTGCGTTATCGTAGATGATAAACCGATGTTTTTAGGAGTTTCAGACATTCTAAAAATCAATACGGAGAATACCGTAGACCTGCTAAAGGCAGAACTTGAGATAAAGCGAGGAGAACTAGAAGAGAAATGGCATTTTAGCTCGCTAGAGAAGATATTCATAGAAGAACGTATCTACCGAGACATAGAGGAAGAGGAAACGTGGGAAGGTGTAATAGCTGCTATAGACAAAGGACTTCAACCCTTTATAAAACACCTCAGACGTCCTGTGACTGAGGAAGATATTATTCGTCTTACAGAGATTAAAATTAAACGTATCTCTAAGTTTGATGCTTTCAAAGCAGATGAACTTCTTAATAGTATAGAAGATGATCTAGCAGAGGTAAATCGGCACTTAGATAATTTGATAGAGTACGCCATAGCCTACTACCAAAACTTACTAGATAAATATAGTAAAGGCAAGGAACGTAAAACAGAAATTAGAGGTTTTGAGGAGATAAACACAAAGGTGGTAGCCGTAGCAAATGAAAAGCTATATGCTAATTTAGCTGAAGGTTTCGTGGGTACAGGTATTAAAAAAGAAGAATATATCTGTGATTGTTCAGACATTGATGACATCATTGTATTCCGAGGTGATGGCACCTACTCTGTGAGTAAGGTTTCTTCTAAGGCCTTCTTTGAAAAAAACATAATACATGTAGCTGTTTATCGTAAAAATGATGAACGTGTCACTTACAACGCAGTGTATATAGACGGAGCTAGCAAAAAGACAATGGCTAAGCGTTTTAATGTGACTAGTATTACTAGAGACAAGGAATATAATATAACCAGAGGGGCAGCCGGGAGTAAACTCCAATACTTCAGCGTAAATCCTAATGGTGAAGCCGAGATAGTAAATGTGTACCTACACAGTGCGGCTAAGGCTAGAAACAAACTCTTTGACTACGATTTCTCAGAGCTCTCTATTAAAGGACGAGGAAGCCAAGGCAATATGGTAACTAAACACCCTGTACGCAAAATTGACCTAAAG
>Ga0209284_10004626_pt1 | contig 15230 bp, 14 predicted proteins | sample FRY03_FD_187211 | JGI IMG/M metagenome (GOLD analysis project Ga0209284, IMG submission 187211) | Freshwater microbial communities from Lake Fryxell liftoff mats and glacier meltwater in Antarctica - FRY-03 (SPAdes) (version 2) | ecosystem: Environmental > Aquatic > Freshwater > Ice > Glacier... | reverse complement strand
GCACTGTAACCACTCAAATGTGGATATTTCGCTCGCAATGGCTCTTGGTTTCTACGCATTGCAACACGAGTATCGTATCCAAAGTTACCAAAATCGAGGTAGTTACCGTCTGCGTTCATTTCTCTATCCTGTTCGTGTGTGCCATTATAGCCGTATCTTGCACTTCCATTATTATAGCTAAGCTCATCAATAAGCATACCATAAGGATAATACTCATTCTTACTCAATAAATCTACGGTAAAACTGCCAATAAATGGGACTTTCGGCATCTTTACATCAGAGAATGTAACCCGCACATTACCGAGATGGTCTTTCAGTTCGTAAGATTTTTTGCCTAATTGATGAGAGAAGATATTATTTCGTATATCTTTAGATTTTATTAAAAATAGTAAACATAGTCAAAAAATCAATCAGAAACTAAGGATTATGAAATTCACTTATAATGATACCTATTGAAACAAAATAATAAATTAAAGAGCTAGTAATAAAAAATATCTTAATAGACTTTGTATAACTATTAATTCTGTATACTAAAAAGATAGAAATCAGAGTAGTGAAAATGAAACCAAACCCTGTAAAATACAAAAACCAATTTAAAGGATGTACAAATGGATCAATATAGTGATTTACAAAATCTGTATTGTACAAATATTGTAAGCAAAGAACTATTATGAAAGTACATAAATTAATTAAATAAAAAGAAACAAAATATTTTTTCACCTATTCCTCCCTAATAATTTCATTAATTATTAAGGACTCTGAAGCTTTTTTAGTTTTTTCATCAATATTTTGATGATTTACAGTTTTATCTTGATTAGTTAAATTATGATTATATAATAATTGATTTGGAGTATTACAAAGTTTACTTTGTGAATGTCCACCTCTTGATTCAGAAACTCCCTTTTCTTTTGTTTGATAAAAATTAAATATTTTGGCAACATTATCAGGTATTACTCTATTTACTTCATCACTATACCATGCAGCAACAGCATCTACTGTAATCAATAAATCAACTTTTTTACCAAGTTCATTTAACTTTCTTGTTAATTCTTGTGCTCCAATACCTCCCAATGAATATCCATATATTATTATTTTTTCGTCTGGTTGTAAGTCCTTAGTAACAAAGTTAAATGCATCATTTACATCCTTATTTGTTTGAAATTCAAATGACCCAGTTGCAATTGCCAAGGTATGTATATTTTCAATTTTATTTTTTAAAACATAATTGTCAACTGTTTTTATAATTTGTCCTGCAATTTTTGTTTAACCTACACTAAATAAATTTGCACCAGAGAATGCAACTATTCTATCATTCCCATCTAAATCACTGTACATTATAGGATTACTGCCGAATGCACTATAACCACTCAAATGTGGATATTTCGCACGTAATGGCTCTTGGTTTCTTCGCATTGCCACACGAGTATCATAACCAAAGTTACCAAAATCAAGGTAGTTACCGTCTGCGTTCATTTCTCTGTCCTGTTCGTGAGTGCCATTATAGCCATATCTTGTGCTTCCACTATTCCAACTAAACTCATCAATAAGCATACCATAAGGGAAGTATTCGCTCTTACTAAACAAATCCACCTCATAACTCGCACATTACCCACGTTGCCTGAGCGTAGTCGAAGGTAACTCATACGACTTTTTACCTAACGAACGTGCAAAAATATTATTTCAAAGAACTTCAATCAGTCGTAAGGAATATTACCCTTTAATCACGGTTTTTACACTTTGATTCTATAACTGCAACATCTATTTCAATTTGCCATAATTTATTTAAAGACTTATGCACATTTTATCTTCTAAACTTTTCTATTCCTATTCTTGCTCCGTGAAACACTAAAGCTAATATTAAAGAACCAATAAGGATTACATATTTAAAATAATTAATTGACCCAAAATAATCCTTAAAAGACAGTTTTATATTCTCAAAAAAATTATCCTTCAAATTATTGTTCTGAACTACATCTTACCACCCTAATAGATATAAGACAATTAGTATTACAACAAAACCACTGAACAAATAAATCATAACCTTTCTCATTTCTTTTCTTCGTTTCTCGTTTTTCTGAAATATTAATTAATATAGACTAACTTTTTGGTGATTGTTTTGTGCTTTGTTGTTAATTGTATAAAATAAATGCCAAAAGGTAAATTCTCTGACTTTAAATCAAAATTGATTGTCGTATTGCCACTTAATTCATAAGTCTTTATTATATTTCCAGTTGTAGATATTAATTCTATTTTAATATTTTGATTATTAGTGTTAAACTCATTACTATAGTTTATATTTATAGAATTATTTGTTGGATTTGGATAAAAATCAAAACTAAAATCATCATTTAGAGTTTCATTGTCTTCAATTCCGGTCAAGTCACTCATAATGATTTCAGCTCTAATTCCTTTCGAGTGATTCATAAAACTACCAGAATTTGTAGTACTACTCTCAGTTTTTGCAACTATATAATAAACCGTATCTTTAACATTATAATCATCAACATAAGTATTGCCAGCCACTAAAGATTTGTTGACTTTTTTGAAACCAGTGTATTTGTCATTAGAGCGGTAGATGTTGTAATTATGGATAATACCTGTGATAGGAGTTTCCCATTTGATTTCAATATACTTATATCCTTTTTGTTGCACTTGTAAATTTTTTGGCTCTTCTATATCATAGTTTTTTGCCATCGTTAGAGTAGGGTCGCCCATCAAAGCAGTATGAACTCCTTTCATACTGCTTGCATAAATAATTCCACTGCTTGGAATATAATAATTTGGAATGTAAGTATTATAATTATTTACAGTTGCCAATGTAGAATATCCAATCGGAAGTCCAAGCCCCATGTGATGATAATACCAATGTGGTCTGGCAGACCAAGAGCAAGTAAGAGTATTAGGTTCGGATGCAATTGCGGCTCTCATTAAATTGTTTTTGGTATTCCAATCTCCAAAGTAACTACCGAACAACATTGTAAATATTCCTTTGACTTCTTTTGTAGCAAAATCTTTTGTAGTACCAATACCACCAGCACTATTATCAGAGCCAGGTCCAGTGCCATAAGACCACAAATAAAATTCGGTACCAAGTTTGGTGAAATAATCCTCAAAACTAACATTATTACTTCCAACCAATGCCGACAAACTTCTCCAGCCAGTAGAGGCAAATGCTTCAGGTAACCCAGTTGCATTAAAATTGTCATCTATTAGCCCTTTGTAAGTATATCCTATTTGATTAGTTCTAAACTTGTGATTTTTGTCTAAATACATTCTCAATAATTCAATTTCAGATTTGGTAAATTCAGTCATATTAAAGAAATCAACTCTACCAACTCCAGCAGTAGCATAATATTGAAAACTTTGTGTGAATAATTGATTTTGGTCAAATTTCCCATCGCCAGGGATATTTTTGTTTACTTCTCTGTTTCCATTAGTATTATTTACAAATTCATCAGTCCAAATTGTCTCATCAAAAACGCCATAATATAAATCAGTGGGCCACGCACCTTTATGGTCTGGCACATGACCATCAGGAGCAATATCGCCAGAATATGGAACAGGCACTCTTCCCAATAAATAAATGTATTTTAATGGAGTTTGTTGGTTGATTGCAGTCAAACTTTCTTTGACAGATTTTACTTTGTCTTTATCAAATTCTTCGGCTCTTGGTACCACTAATTCTATTACATTTAACCCTTCGGCAACTAAATCTTCTTTTAGTCTATTAATTTCATCTGACAAAGGCTCGGCAATAGTTTCATCAATTACCAAAGCAACATTTGTATATCTCTGAATATTTGCATTAATACCTGCTATTACATAACCAAAGGCAATAAAATTAGTACCGACAGTACCATTAAGATTATATTTACCTATAGAATTTGAGCGTACCTCATACTCATATATATCACCAACTTTTACATTTATATCTGTGTAAGTCAATGTATTAGTATCTAAAGTTGCCAATATGAATTGGGGGAAATATTCATCAAAAATACTTTTTCTACGTACTTCGTACCCAACAGACAATTCATTTTTCTGCCATTTAAGTGTAATACTTGGCGGGCTATTATTTACTGTTACGTCAATCAAGACAGCCAAATCTCGTGAATCAAGATTTCTGTAAGAATAACTATTTTGGAATGAAACCAAATAAATTATTGCAAATAGAAAATAGTAGCAATATTTAGATTTTTTATTATTGTTAGCATTTTGTTTAGTGTTATTTAATAAGTCAAAACTGTTCATATATATTCCTTAGGTATAATTTTTAATTTCTCATTTTATAGTCAATTATATTAGATAAATTTTTGTAAAAATTATAAATATTTATCATAATATCATAACATTACTGCAATTTATGCAAAAAATATAATTATAAAAAATCTAATTTTAAAGTATTCAATATTTATTAATTTTGAATTAGGATTTTGAAATTAATTTACATCATTTTTTAGATTAATTATGCATTAATACTCATTTTCTAATTTTCCCAATAGTTTCTCAATAATTTCTCAAAGTATGTACGTAAACAAATAAAAACAATTAAAACTTAAATAAAATGTCTTTACATTTTAATATTATATCAAATCTTAACATATCAAGCAATAATTCAAAATTTAAAATGTTAGCTATAAATATATTGAAAAATCTCCGACTTAATTTAGTTTCAAATTTACAGACAAATTTACGAACTCATTTTTCTTTACCCAAATGTAGTTTGTGTCTATTTTTGTTCTTATTAATTGTACTTAATTCTTGCAATGAAAATCCAACTACTCTCGGATTTCCACTCGATACTCTTGAAATAGAATCAATTTCTACAGAAGAGGTCGAGTTGATAACAAACTCCGAAAATTCAATTGTACGACTAAAAATCCTACACAATCAATCAATTTTCCATATTGGTAAATTTAATGATATCACTGCTATTGCATTTTTGAGATATAGATTTGTGCCTGATTCTTTGACTTATGTTAATGAATCAAATATCATTTCTGCAAAGTTATTTTTGAGAGCAGAGAGATATGGAATTGGCGATACAATTAATGGCAATATTGGGTTTGATTTATATGAATTAAAAGAAGGAATGGACACCTCAACTACTTGGGAAAATGTGTATCCAGGTGGAGTTGGTGGCGGTACTGTGAATAGTTCATTTTTTATACCGAATAAAATCGGCAGTTTTGACGGCAAAATCACTAAAAAAGATACAAATGATAAAATCGGCATTGATATTGACAAAAATTTTATCGTAAAATGGCTTAGATTCTCAGAAAGTAGAGATACTAATGTATATAGTTATTCATTTGGTATTATACCTAATGATAATTCAAAATATATCAGTTCATTTGGCACAAGAAACGACACCTACAAAAATGACGCATTTTATCCAACTATTGAAGTTATCTACAAAAACAAAAAAGACGTAATTGACACTTTGAAAATAAGAAGGTCTGTTGTCCATACAATTACAAATGTAGATAAACCAAGCGATGAGAATAAAATCATTGTACAAGGTGGGGTTGCTATTAGAAGTCAATTATTTTTTGATTTATCTGCAATTCCTCAAAAATCTTCAATAGTCAAAGCACAATTAGAAATGTATTTGATACCAGAAGAAACTTATCACGGAAATAATATAATTGATTCAACTTTGGTGGCTGGCTTGGATTGGATTGGAGCCAAATTCTATAATCCACCTTATGCCGCACTAAAAGAAACTGGTACCAATAAATATGTATTCCCAAGTATATCAAGTGCTGTTCAAAAATGGAATCAAACAGATGGCAAAGGCATTTTGGTATTCTATACAAATAGAAATGCAAATGATTTTGAAGAACAAAGAAATTTTGATAGATATGTATTTCACGGTACAAAATCCGCTGATATTACTAAAAGACCAAAGTTAACGGTATTTTATACTCGAAGACAAAATTAGAAAGTATATTTTAGAATATATATTCTTTCTATACTTTTCGAAACTTTACATATTGCTATCAAATCAAAAAATCATAAAAATAAATATTTTGCAAAAAGGTATTATTAAGTGTTAAAATCCACAGAAAAAAAACATTTTCTTAAAATTAAGAATAATCAAATTGATTATAAAATCAAGAAAAATATATTCAAATTATTATCACTGCTATTAATTTTATTAAGTAATTATAATAGCTCGTATTCTCAAGGTGGGTCTAACTATTCATTATTTGGAATAGGTGAGCTAAACCGTAATAATGGTGCATTTTATGATGGATTGTCAGGCACATCAATCTCTGTCCCTTCTGAATATGCAATTAATCTCCAAAATCCAGCAATGTGGTCTTATGTAGAGACAACAAGATTGCAATTTGGATACAAATTTAACCAACATTACAACGAAAGTGCAACCCAATCACTATTCCAAAATAATGGGAAATTGAATGATGTTTTGGCTATTTTTTCGATAGATACATCGATGGGTATATCAGCGAGTTTGGGTCTGTATTCTCATTCAACTGTCAATTATTTTATTTCTAATCCAACAAGCAAGTCTGCCGAGGGAATTACAGTCAATGGAACAACTAAATACGAAGGTAATGGCGGGATTACAAATGTTTATTTGGGGGTTTCAGCACGTCCAACTGATTATCTTGCATTGGGTATTAGTGTTACAGGGCATTTAGGCAATATTAAAAATACTTCAAGTACATCTTATTTTGAAAGCTTTACTTTTAGATCGGCAACTTATAAAGAGAGTTCTTTTGGTGGATTAAGTACTAAATTGGGGTTTAATTTAACTGCTATAGAAAATCTATCTATTGGAGGATTTCTTAATATCAATAATAACTTCAGTTACTCAAATACAAATGAGTTTATCACACAATTTTCGATTGATACTATTATAAACACTCAACAAACAATAAGTCTACCAACAGAAATAGGGCTTGGTGTAGCTTACAAAACAGGTAAGTTTATTTTGGCGAGTGATTTTATTACGCAAGACTTCACAAATTTAGATTTTAACAAAAACGTAGCATCTACTTTTCAAAATAGCTATAAATTTTCCTTGGGCGTAAGAAGAGTAGGCAATCCACAAAGAAGTTCTGACTTTTTGGATAAATTAGGTTATAATTTTGGGGTAGCTTACAGTCAGCTTTATTATAATGTAAATAATACAAACTTGAATGAAATATCAGGTTCATTTGGTCTAAATATACCAGTCCCAGGTACAGGTATGATAGATATGGCGTTCATTATGGGACAGCGTGGCACAATAGACAACGGGTTAATTAATGAATATTTTGGAAGATTTATTGTAAACATGAGTATTGGTGACACTTGGTTCAAGCCAATTCGTCGATATTTTGATTAAAATAAAAATATATATAACTAAGATAAGGAATTAATATGCAGATAGTTAATATTGATAAAGTAAATTTTGATGCAATAGAAAATACTTCAAATAATGTTATAAACCAAGTAAAATCCAAATATAATAGTTTATTCGATAATTTATGTAATGAAATTATAATTGAAAATGAATTAAGTACTGAAGAAAAATCATTTTTTGTTAATAATTTTACAAGTTCAAAAACTAACTTTAATAAGTTCATTGAAATATTTAACAATAGATTTTTAAGCCAAAATTCTCCTGAATTATCACTCGATAATGATGGTGAAATTTCTCTTGAATGGTATGGTAGAATTGGTGCGAGATTAAATCTTACATTTAGTTCAAAAAATGAAATATATTTCATTTCACTTTTTCATGGTAGTGATTCAAAATCAATTTTAAGTCTGAATGATAAAAATATTTATAATAAAATAGAAAACGATTTAAATCGATTATTTAGTGACAAAATATGAGTAAATATGGAAGTCCAGAAAAATATTCTAGACTATTAAGAAGTGATTGGCTCAAAGAAAATAACACTCGAATTCATTACAATGCTTTTGAGCCAAGAAAAAATAAAGATGATAATAGATTAGAAGTATCTTGCTTTGAAACTCAAGGTATTTCGTCTAATGAAGTGAAAGATTTAGCTTTAAAAAATGAAATTACTCTAAATGGGAAATTACCAGTTGGATTTTGCAGTATAGAAGAAAATGATTTTCCATTTGATTTAATTAATATTGATAAAAATTATAATCCAGAAAGACATATTGATTTAGTTGGTTGGACAGATAATAAATTAAACCAAAAAGAAGTTGCGACTCTTTTAGCTGAAAAAGCTTCTAATATGATTGAAATATTTTAAATTAAAATTACTAAAACTAAAAAAAGAAATAAAATGATAGATTTGAATGGACAAAAATTAAGATCGACTACAGTCGTTGGCGTTATAAGAAATGGTAGAGCGGCTCTCGGCTCTGACGGACAGATGACTTTGGGTAACACCGTAATGAAAAATACTACCAAAAAAGTAAGAAAACTATACAACAACTCTGTTATGGTTGGATTTGCTGGTGGTACAGCCGATGCTTTCACACTTATCGAGAGATTTGAAGAAAAGTTAGAAGCAAATAGAGGTAATCTTGTAAAAGCATCAATTGCACTTGCAAAAGATTGGAGAACCGACAGATATTTGAGGAAATTAGAGGCGATGATGGTCGCAATGAACAAAGATCAACTTTTGCTATTATCAGGCACAGGAGATGTAATCGAACCAGATAGTAATATTGTAGCAATTGGTTCAGGTGGCGCATTTGCTTTGGCTGCTGCCACTGCACTTCTAAATCACTCTGAATTAGAAGCAAAAGCTATTGTGGAAGAATCACTAAAAATAGCTGGTAATATTTGCATCTATACCAATACCAACATCACTTTAGAAGAGTTATAAGAGAGGAAGAAATGTCAGATAATGATATTAGATGGAAACAAAGGTTAGAAAATTACTCAAAAGCTTATTTTCAGTTAAAAGAAGCCTTCGAGTTATATGAAAATACACAATTACCAATTATAAAAGCAGGGATAATTCAAAGGTTTGAATTTACTCACGAATTATCTTGGAAATTATTAAAAGACTATTTAATTTGGCAGGGATACCAAAATATTAATGGATCACGTGATGCTGTAAAGACTTCTTTTAATATTGGCTTAATCTCAAATGGTAAGATTTGGATTGAAATGATTAGAAGTAGGAGTAATACTGTACATACTTATGATAAAAATATTTTAGAGACAGAATATACGAAAATTAAAGATTTATATTTGCCCTTATTTGAAGAACTATTTAATCAAATGACAAATATATTAAATTCAAAATAATTTGGTAATTTATAGACTTTATGCATGATTTTGGAATACCAGAAGATTTATTATTAAATATAAAGAATATATTTTCGAAGTATAATCAAATTAATTCTGTAATATTATACGGCTCGAGAGCAAAAGGAACATTTAGAGAAGGTTCTGATATAGATATTACTTTAATTGGAAATAATATTACTAATTCAATATTAAATAACGTAGAAACTGAAATTGATGAATTAGATTCTCCTTATTTGTTCGATATCTCAATATACCAACAAATATCAAGCATAAATTTAAAAGATCATATTGATAGAATTGGAATTGAAATCTATTCTAAATAACTATAAATAAATATAATCTTCTTTAATTTTTCATTCATCAAAAAGCGTTTTCTTTTTTCGTAAATAATAATCTTAAACTAAAATAAAAAATAATGAGCGATATAAATTTTACAATTGTAGATCAAGACAATAACAGTCAAAATAATAACGAATTTAAAATTATGGCGAATGCCAACTACACTCCAAGACAAATTGTCGAGGAATTAGATAAATATATCATTGGTCAAGAAGCTGCCAAAAAGTCTGTGGCTATTGCTCTTCGAAATAGATGGAGAAGACAAAATGTAACTTCCGAAATCAAAGATGAAATTATGCCTAATAATATCATTATGATTGGACCAACTGGGGTTGGGAAAACTGAAATTGCCAGAAGATTAGCTAAATTAGCGGGCGCTCCATTTATAAAAGTGGAAGCAACTAAATTTACCGAAGTGGGATATGTTGGAAGAGATGTAGAATCTATGGTTAGAGACTTGGTCGAAAAATCTGTGGCTATGGTCAAAGAAGAACAAAGAGAAAGCAAAGAAACACAGGCTGAAATTAATACCGAAAACAGAATTTTGGATATACTTGTTCCTCCAATTGTCAAAACAGGTGTTTCATTTGATTTGACTTCTGAAAGTGAAGTAAACGAAAATAAAGATACAAGAGAAAAATTCAGAGATATGCTCCGCAAAGGTATATTAGACCAAAGAGAAATCGAAATTGATATTTCAATTGACTCAGTAAAAGGAATCTCGATAATGGGACCTATGGGCAATATGGACGATATGGGAATGAATTTGAACGAGGTTTTCGGCAATATTTTACCAAAGAAAAAGAAAAAACAAAAACTAAGTATTGTTGAAGCCAAAAAATTCATTAAATCAGAAGAAATTGAGAAATTAATCGACCACGACGCAGTTACAAGAGAAGCTTTATATAGAGCTGAAAACTTGGGTATTATATTTATTGATGAGATTGATAAAGTTGCCTCTCGTAGTAGTAATAATGGTGGGGGTGGCGAGGTATCTAGAGAAGGAGTACAGAGAGACTTATTGCCAATTGTTGAGGGTAGTAATGTAAATACCAAATATGGTCAAGTAAAAACTGATCATGTTCTATTTATTGCTTCTGGTGCTTTTCACGTAGCCAAACCATCGGATCTAATACCAGAATTGCAAGGTAGATTTCCAATTAGAGTAGAATTGTCTTCACTTACAGAAGATGATTTTATTAAAATCCTTACCCAACCTCAAAATGCACTAATCAAACAGTATAAAGCTTTGATGGATACAGAAGGGATAAACCTTGATTTTGATGAAAGTGGGATTAGGGAAATAGCAGCAACGGCAGCCAAAGTGAATGATGAAGTTACTAATATTGGTGCAAGAAGACTACACACAATATTGACTACAATTTTAGATGATATATTATTCAATGCACCTGATAATATAGATGTAAAAGATATAATAATAACTGAAGAAAAAGTAAAAAATAGCCTTGGCGACATAATCAAAAACCAAGACTTAACTAAATATATATTATAATAGATTTCTGAGTAATTTATTTAAATAGACAGGTACTATTGCCTGTCTTTTTTTTGTCTGAATTTTTTCTATTTTTCTAAATTTAGAGACGATCGGCGGGTCGTCTTCCTCGCATTCTTATATTTTTCTAATTGAAGAGACATAATTCAGTTGCGTCTTGTTGTATGTAACCCACCGTTAATCCTGCTTTACTGTTGACTTGGGAAGGATTTCAAGAAAACAAATCCACCTCATAACTGCAATTAAATAAGACTTATCTAATCTTCACATCAGAGAATGTAACTCGAAGAATTTCCACGTTGCCTGAACGTAGTCAAAGGCAACCCTTACGGCTTTTTGCCTAGCCGATGAGAGAAAATACAAATAATTTACTAAAAATTATCAATTACCTTACCTAATTAATTTCATTTGTTTTGCTTCATAAAGTAATTCTTCTCTGAAGTTTGGATGTGCAAGTCCAATTAATGCTTCTGCCCTTTCCTTTAAATTTTTACCTTTTAGATTGACGACACCATATTCTGTAGCCAAATAATGAACATCTGCTCTTGGAACAGTTACGACAGTGCCTGCATCTAATCGGGGTACAATTCGCGAAATAGTTTTATTTTTAGTTACACTCACAAAAGCGATAATTGACATTCCGCCTTTGGAATTAAAAGCACCCCGAACAAAATCTAATTGTCCACCAGTAGCACTATATTGGCTTCCGTTTAGGTATTCACTATTGCATTGCCCAAACAAATCCACTTGCAATGTACCATTGATAGATACCATTTTATGCTGTTGTTCTATGATTTTTGGGTCATTAAGAAATGAAACTGGATAACTCTCCACAGAAGGGTTATTATTTATAAAATCATAAAGCTTTTTATTACCTTGAGCAAATGTAAATGTATGTTTTCGAGGGTGAATAGTTTTATATTTGCCATTTGCAGCACCAGATTCAATTAATTGTATCATCTCCGGGCAAAATATTTCAGTATGAATTCCCAAATTTTTATGATTTACTAATTTATGCGACACAGCGCTCGGAATAGAGCCAACACCTAATTGAATTGTCGCACCGTTTGGTATCATCTCAGCTAATTTATCTCCAATAATCTCTGAGATTGGGTCAGCTTTGTGTGATAAAAAATCTAATAATTCAATATCATTTTCAATAATCGCATCTACTTCACTTATATGTAAAATTGAATCACCGAATACTCGTGGCATATTTTTATTGACTTCAACTATTAGTTTTTTTGCTTTGCGGGCGACAGTAGTTGTATAATCATTGGATACTCCAAAGGTGAAATATCCGTGTTCATCCATCGGAGAAACAGAAATCAAAGCTACATTCATATCTATAAATTCAGTAGTTAATCTCGGAATTTGATAAAATTCATTTGGCACAAAATGAGATAAACCTTCTCTTACTCTATCTCTATCAAAAGCAGATGCAAACATTGTATTGACATTAATTTTTTCAATTACATCATCTGCCAAATATGAATTTCTTGCGTGTTGAAGTGGAATCATTGTATAAACGCTTGTATTTTCTAAATTCCCTGCTCTAACTCTATCTGCATAAGCATTCAAAAGTTTTTCTGGTTCGGCTACACACATACTATGTACAATCACATCACCATTTTCTAATAATTCGAGTGCTTTTGCTGGAGTAGTCAACTTGTTATTATATTCAATTTGGTATTTATTCATAGAAGACAAGTTCTTTTTAGTTTTTAATTTATATTACAAATAATATTTTTTATTTTTTAATTAATTATTAATTCAAAGTTAATAATTTAACTTAATATATAATTATAATTGACCTACAATATTCAGAATCTCTAACCAAATTGTTTTTTTTGTTTTGATGCATTGAAGGAAACATAAAATTTGCTTTATATTATTGATTATTAGAAAACTTATTAAAAAATATTATGTTAAATTATATAATTTGTTATATTGTAAATTGAAATTAATTGAATTTAAAATATAATTTTATTAAAAGCACTTTTATAGAAATTTATAAAGTTTATAATAATCAACTTTTATTCATAAGGGAATTTAAATGGCACAATCTCACCCACCTGGCCTCTATGTACTATTTGTAACTGAAATGTGGGAGCGTTTTAGTTATTATGGTATGAGAGCAATATTTGTATTATTTTTAGTAAAAGCTTTAATGTATGATAAAGCTCTTGCTAGTGATATTTACGGAAGTTATACCGGTTTAGTTTACCTAACTCCACTTATTGGTGGTTATATGGCTGATAGATACTGGGGCAACCGTAAATCCATCATTATTGGTGGTGTAATGATGGCAATAGGCCAGTTTTTTATGTTTTTAGCTGGTTCATTTTTTGAAAATTTAGACTTAGCAAGATTGTTAATGATGGTGGGTTTGGCTTCACTAATTTTTGGAAATGGGTTTTTTAAACCAAATATTTCCACAATGGTAGGTCAATTATATTCACCTGGTGATAAGAAAATTGATTCTGCATTTACTATTTTTTATATGGGTATAAACTTAGGTGCATTTATGTCTCCACTTGTTGCAGGTGGATTAGGTGATACCGGTAATCCTGCAGATTTTAAGTGGGGATTTTTAGCCGCTTGTGTTGGGATGTGTGTTAGTACTTTAATATTTATTTGGCTCAAAGACCATTATATTGTTACTCCAGAAGGTAAACCTGTTGGTTTAGCACCCAAAAAAATTGATAAATCTGTAACTATCGATATTCCGAGTGGATTCTCAAATCAACAAATTATTACTTGGGTTTCAATTGCTTTAGGTTTGTTTGGTTTGTTTTATTATTTAGATCAAGGCATAATAGGTTCATTTATATTTTCTTTATCTATTGCTGCACCTGGGTTTATTATTTCGGATACAAGTTTGAGTAAAATAGAAAGTGAACGAATTTGGGTTATTTATATAGTTGCATTTTTCGTAATCTTTTTCTGGGCTGCATTCGAACAAGCTGGTGCATCTCTTACGTTTTTTGCCGAAGAGCAAACAAATAGAAATATTGGATTACATATACCCAAATTAGTTTTAACACTTATTTACGTTGTGATAATTGCATTATTAGGTTTCTTAGGATACAAAGCAAACAGTGGTCTTAAAAATGAACAGAAAGGGGTTAGAGAAATAATTTTAGGTATAATATCATTAGCTGTAATTTATTTCGTTTATGCAACTACTCAAATTGCCAGTGAAGGTAGTATGATGGAAACAATACCAGCGAGTTATTTCCAATCTGTAAATGCAATTGCTATTGTGATATTTGCTCCAATATTCTCAATCTTATGGACTTTCTTGGGACACAGAAATATGGAACCAGCTTCACCATTCAAACAATCTATTGGTCTATTTTTATTAGCATTAGGTTATTTGGTGATTGCATTAGGTGTAAAAGGAATTGACCCTTCTACAAAAGTAAGTATGATGTGGTTATTAGGGCTTTATTTGATACATACATTTGGTGAATTATGTTTATCACCGATTGGCTTATCAATGGTAAATAAACTTGCTCCAGTTAAGTTTGCTTCTCTGTTAATGGGTGTTTGGTTTTTATCAACTGCCGCTGCAAATAAATTTGCTGGAACATTAAGCTCATATTACCCTGAAACAATGGTAGTAGCTGAGGGTGTAATAGCACAACAAAATCAAAAAAATATAGTATTGATTGATGCTGCAAAATTAAGTGAACCTGAAATATTTGGTGGTGTAAATTACGTAAGTATTGATGCCGTTTCTTTTGCTGGTGTTACTGATAATGAAGTAAAAAAAGATATTGTAAATAATATTTTCAAAGGCTCAATAACTAAAGAAAAGAATTTTATGGGTATAAAAATAGATAGTTTGTATTCATTCTTTATGTTATTTGTTGGTATGGCTGGTATTTCATCTGTGATATTATTTGTATTATCCAAAAAATTAGTTAAGATGATGCACGGCGTGAAGTAAGTATTATAGTAAATCTATTCTTAGCGAATTTAAAGGACAGGTCGTTTGACTTGTCCTTTTTTTTTGTTGATGAGCTTAGAAATTTATCTTCATTTCTTTAATGTAGAGACGACCGGCGGGTCGTCTTCCTACTCTTCAATTTCCTGCCAAATCTTAAAATTTGCGGG
>Ga0209284_10004624_pt1 | contig 15232 bp, 18 predicted proteins | sample FRY03_FD_187211 | JGI IMG/M metagenome (GOLD analysis project Ga0209284, IMG submission 187211) | Freshwater microbial communities from Lake Fryxell liftoff mats and glacier meltwater in Antarctica - FRY-03 (SPAdes) (version 2) | ecosystem: Environmental > Aquatic > Freshwater > Ice > Glacier... | reverse complement strand
ACAGAGGGGGGGTAGGCGTTACTAGTGTTCTTGTGGCGTGCCTGGGGCTTGCCTTGGTCTCGGGTGAGTCGAGTCCGTATCCTCGCTTGCTGTTTGCCTTTGGTTTGACTCTGTTCATTGTTGGTTTTGCGATTCGTGAACAATCGTCCAGGCTGTATTGGCCTGGCTTGTTCTTGATGATGGGTAACGCCAGTTATTCCATTTACCTGGTTCATAACCCATTGCTGTCTGTCACGCAGCGGCTGGCTGGCCATCTTGGCCTGGCGTGGGGGGGGCTGGTGTTCGACGTGGTTTGCTCGGTATTGGCTGGTTATGCCTATTACTTGGCCGTCGAACGACCTGTGCTGCGATTTTTCCAAAAATATTCAAAGATTAAATAAATAATGTGTGGATTTGCAGGATTTTTGCTGGGGCACCCCGGCGGCCTTGATGACCCGGAGGCGCTGGCCACCCGCATGGCCGACGCGATTGCGCACCGGGGGCCGGATGACTTTGGCGCCTGGGCCGATGCGCAGGCCGGCATTGCGAGGAGCAACGCGACGCGGCAGTCGCAATGACGGAAAAAGGTACATCGGTATCATCCACCTCCCTTAATCTGTTGATATTTTGGCTATTTTCACTCCTGTACGCAGCAGGAGCAGGCCCAGGCGCAGAAGATCGATGCGACAATACACCCGGCATGAACCGCTGGCATTTGTTGCTTTATTGAGCTACAATCAAAGCTATATTCAAGAGGAGGCTAAGTCATGGCTGCAACAGCTTTTGTCCGGGCGCGGATTGACGAAACGTTAAAGAACGAAGCCGCCGCTGTGCTGGCGGATATGGGTCTTACTGTGTCTGACGTGGTGCGCATTGCATTGACCAAAATTGCCAAAGAAAAGGCGCTTCCGTTTGAGATGCGCACACCCAACAAAGTGACGGCGAAAACGCTGGCAAAGAGCGAACGCGGCGAAGATGTTCACCACGCCAAAGACGCTGACGATTTGTTTGGACAGCTTGGCATCTGATGCGCCAGCCAGACTACTCCGGCCAGTTCAAACGTGACGTGAAGCAGTCGCAAAAACGCGGCAAGGACATGGACAAGCTCAAGGTTTTGCTGGGCTTGTTGATCGACGGCAAACTGTTGCCTGCAAGCTATCTCGACCACCAGTTAAAAGGCGGTTGGCGCGGGTTTCGTGATGCGCACATTGAACCGGATTGGCTGTTAATTTACAAAGTTGTTGGGGACGTTGTGCGGTTTGAGCGTACCGGACGGCATACGGATTTATTCGATGAGTGAAGCAGACACATAAGGGAAAGGGGAAGCCGATTTGCGAGTACGTTGACCAGTCGCCACGCCGCGTGGCGAGCCGAAGAGCGCGAGATCATGTTGGCCATCGCAGGAAGCTGCTCGTGGATATGAACCTGTCGCCAAGACTGACTACGCTGCTGAAGAATGCGGCGAAATCCCCCAAGGGAAGTAAATAGATCATGTGTGGATTCGCAGGATTTTTGCTGGGGCAACCCGGCGGCCTTGATGACCCGGAGGCGCTGGCCACCCGAATGGCCAACGCGATTGCGCATCGCGGACCGGATGACTCAGGTGCCTGGGCTGATGCGCAGGCCGGCATTGCGCTGGGCCACCGGCGTTTGTCGATTGTGGATTTGTCGCCGGCTGGGCACCAGCCTATGGCTTCTGCCAGTGGGCGGTTTGTGATGGCCTTTAATGGGGAGATTTATAACCATTTGGAATTGCGCCGAGAGCTTGAAGGCATGGATCCCCGCCTTCGCGAGGATGACGGAAATAAGTGGCGCGGGCATTCGGATACTGAGACCTTGCTGGCTGGGTTTGAACACTGGGGCATAGAGGCCACGCTGAGCAAGACCGTGGGCATGTTTGCGATTGCGCTGTGGGATGTGCAACAGCGCACGCTGCACTTGGCGCGTGACCGCTTTGGGGAGAAGCCCTTGTACTACGGCTGGGCCGGCAGCGGTGCTGGCCGGGCCTTTGTGTTTGGCTCGGAGTTAAAAGCCTTGCGCGCCTTCACTGGCTTTGCCAACCCGGTGTGCCGCCAAGCCTTGGCGCAGTACATGCGCTTTATGTACGTGCCTGCGCCGCGCAGCATTTACCAGGGTATTTTTAAGCTGGAGCCGGGGTGCCTGCTCAGCATCCGGGGGGCTGCGCCGCTGGCCACCCCCGCGCTGCCGCTGCGCCCGCCGGCGGTTTACGAAAACCTGACGCTGAGCCGCTGGTGGTCTTTGGCCGATGTGGTGCAGACCGGCGCACAGCAGCAGATTACCGACGAGGGCGAGGCAGTGGCGTTGCTGGAGCAGCGTTTGTCGGATGCCTTGCGCTTGCAGTCTTTGGCCGACGTGCCGCTGGGTGCGTTTTTGTCGGGCGGGGTCGATTCGTCTGCCATCGTCGCCTTGATGCAGCAGCAGGCGATGCGCCCGGTCAAGACTTTTACCGTGGGGTTTGAAGAAGCGGGGTTTGACGAGTCGCCCCATGCGCGCGCGGTGGCGCAGCACTTGGGCACCGACCATACCGAACTGTTCGTCACTTCGGCAGTGGCACAAGCGCTTATTGGCCAGTTGCCTGCGATGTACGACGAGCCGTTTGCCGATTCGTCGCAAATCCCCACGCACCTGGTGTGCCGCGCTGCGCATGAGCATGTGACGGTGGCCTTGTCGGGTGATGCCGGGGACGAATTGTTTGGTGGCTATAACCGCTATTTCTGGGGTCCACGTATCTGGAGTCGTTTGTCGAAGCTGCCTTACGCGGTGCGGCGGGCACTGGGTGTTGCCATAACGGGGGTGCCTATTGCCGCTTGGGATGCGTTGAGTCGGCCGGTAAATGCACTACTGCCCGGCAGCCGTGGCATCGCCCGCTTGGGCGACAAGGCGCACAAGCTTGCCGCCCGCTTGCGCGGTGTGCGCAACCTGGATGATCTGTACCTGAGTCTGGTGTCCGAGTGGCAGGACCCAGCGGCCGTGGTGCGCGGTGAAGGGGCTGCAGCCGTGATAGAACCCCCCAGCCTGCTGGAGGACCCCTTGCCCGACACTGGTGTGCCCGACGGGCAGTTGCGCATGATGTACCGCGACAGCATGACCTATCTGCCCGATGACATTCTGTGCAAGGTAGACCGCGCCGCCATGGCGACCAGTCTGGAAACCCGCGTGCCCTTTTTAGACCACCGCGTGGCCGAACTGGCCTGGCGGCTGCCACTAGACATGAAGATTCGCGGCAATGAGGGCAAGTGGGCGCTGCGCCAGGTGCTCTACAAATACGTGCCGCGCAAGCTGATAGAGCGGCCCAAGGCGGGCTTTGGTATTCCCGTAGGCCAGTGGTTGCGCGGCCCGCTGCGGCCCTGGGCCGAGAGTTTGCTGAACGAGCAGCGCTTGCAGTCTGAGGGCTATTTCTACCCCGCGCCGATTCGCCAGCGCTGGCGCGAGCATGTAAGCGGCCAGCGTGACCACACGCACAGCCTGTGGGCGGTGCTGATGTTTCAGGCTTGGCTGGAGAGTGTGAGCTGATATGTGGCCGGCCGATGCGCAGGCTGGCATTGCTCTGGGGCACCGCCTGGAGCGGGCAGATTCAGCACCCACGAACGACACTAAATAATGGTATCATCCACTATGCACCGCAAACACCAACGCACACTCACCGGCCACACCCGTCGCCAGACACCGACAAGGCGGCGGTTGAGAGTGTGCGCAAATGGCTGGAAGTGAATGGAGTGAGACCATGAAAAATGTGATGGATATCAAGGGATACAAAGCCTTGATAGCTTTCGACCCTGACACCAATCTGTTTCGAGGTGAGTTCGTGGACCTCAACGGTGGCGCAGACTTTTACGCCTCCGATGTAGCTGCTTTGCACCGGGAGGGTGAAATTTCCCTCCAGGTTTTTTTGGATATGTGCCGGGAAGACGACGTAAAGCCCGTGAAAAGTTACTCTGGCAAACTCATGGTGCGTCTTCCGGCTGAGTTGCACCAGCGCGCCGCTGTGTCAGCCGCGTCCCAAGGCAAAAGCCTCAACGCTTGGCTGGCAGAAGTGGTCATGCAGGCTGCGACCTGATCGTTTCTGACTCCAGGCCGGTGTGGGCAAGCGGCGCACAAGGAGCAAGTGGGCGCTGCGCCGATTCTGGCGACACACTATTATGTGTTACACTTATTTATGTGTTTAATTAAGAGTGGGAGAATGCCATGTCAGCAACGGTGAATTTCACGGGGGCGGTGGATCGAGAGTTACTCAAACGAGCCAAGGTCATTGCCGCCAAGTCGGACACGTCAATCAACGCCTTGTTTAACGCCGAGTTGCGTTATCTCGTCGAAACCTTTGAAGCTGCGGAAGTAAGCAGCAACCATAACTTCAAGACACTGCTCGACTTTTCCCTCGGTCGCATAGACGATCTCACGGCCATGAATACACTGGGCATCGACAGTCAAGAGGATTTGTTCTTGTACATGGCGCAGGCTCATCTGCCCATGCCGCGACTCTCCGAACTTGCCACACGAGGGTTGGTCGATAGTTTGCACGCGTTGGTGAAGTAAACCGCTATGGCTGCTTCACTTGCGCTGTTGCCCGACGCCGGGCCGCTGATCACGCTGGCCTATGCCGATGCGCTGGATGTGCTCTTTAAACCAGGCTGGTCAGTCGAATTGGTGGATATGGTGTTGCATGAGGTGACGCGCAACCAGACGCCGACGAGCGAGCGTATCGACGCCTGGGTGAGAAAAAACAAGTTACCCGTTTTACCTACCAAGACGTACCAGTACCACCAGCAGCGCACTTCCAGTGGGGAAGCGTTACTGAAAAAATCTAACCTCGGGGAACTCGCCATTCAAGAGGCGATGAACGATTTTGCGTTGACGATTCCGCCGCGCACGGGTGTCTTTCTGTTCGAGGATCACAAGATCGCCCGTGCCAGCTTCCTGCTGCCGGACAACTGCCGCAAGGTCACGACGCGCGCTTTTCTGATTTTTCTCGAACAGCGCGGCTGGCTGGAATCGGCCGCAGAGATTGAGCGTCGGGCGATTCTCAATGGGCGCAACTTTTCGCGACTGCATTTTCCGCCCGAGTGACATGGATGGCGATTTCCTGTGCTGGCCGCTATGGGCCTGACCGTGTCCAACGCAGTGCGGTTGATGTTGACCAAGGTGGCGCACGAGCACGCTCTACCCTTCGATCCGCTGATTCCCAATGCCACCACCATTGCGGCCATGAAGGAGGCACGCCGTGGCAACTTGGAGTCTGTGACGCTCGACGAACTCCAAGCAGTACTCGATGTGGACGATTAAGCAGTCAGGCCAATTTAAGCGCGCCTTGAAACGCGAGGCCAAAGGTCCGCACCGGCAGGCGCTACAAAGCCATTTCGTTTCCATTGTCGCGGCGTTGGCAAACGACCATCCGCTGGCGGAGAAGCACCGTGACCACGCGCTTACTGGCGACAAGGCGCACAAGCTTGCCGCCCGCTTGCGCGGTGTGCGCAACCTGGATGATCTGTACTTGAGTCTGGTGTCCGAGTGGCGGGACCCAGCGACAGACAAGCGCACATGGTTAGCGCCTGTGCAATCACTTTTGAGGCGGCTCTGTGCAGCGCATACGTGTCTCTAGTCTTGCAGACTTTGGCTTTAAAGCGTGCGAGATGATAACGGCTTTAGTGGACATAATTTTTCGCCAATCTCGAATAAAATTTAATTGTACGGAAATTTGACGGTTTAGTATATTTTAAGCGATAGCCCTGTGCTCACACTCTTACCCCCGCTCAAACCGTCTACCCGCCATGGCGATTAAGCCATTGAGCGCGAAGAAGATAACGCCTACAAAGACATAGGCTTCGAGTGCTTGCTGTTGCCATTGCGCATCTGAAAACGCCATTTTGGCAGTTGACAGCATGTCGTGTAAGCCAACCAACACGATTAACGATGTGTCTTTAAAGCCGCCAATCGCGGTGTTGGTTAGTGCTGGCGTGGCTGATTTAATAGCCTGCGGCAAAATAACCAGTTTTAGAATTTGTGTGTGGCCTAGAGCGAGCGCTTGGGCAGCTTCCCATTGGCCTTTATGAATCGACTGTAACCCTGAGCGCAAGTCTTCGGCAATATACGCGCCATGAAAAAACACCAACACAATGAGCGCGGAATAGATGCTTGAGAGCTTGAATTCGCCCAACAATAAGGGCAACACAAACACACCAAAAAATAGTACGGCCACCATGGGTATGCCACGTAAAAACTCAATGAGGCAAGTGGCCGGCCATTGCAACCAACGCGTTGATGACGTTCGGCAAAGGGCAAGTGCAAGACCTACGGGCAGTGCTGACGCCAAACTCACCGTTCCCAAAAATAGCAATACAGGCAGACCATTCCATTGCGCTTCGGGTACTTCAGCCAAACTGAGTACTCCCCCACCCATCAGCACAGCGAACAAGGCTAAGCACACGACCCATCCGGCAACTTGCAGTCGCCAAGAGGCCCATTGAAACAACGTGACCCCGCTCATCAGCAACAAGCTTGCACTAGCAATGAGTGGCCGCCAACGATCATCATAGGGGAAGGTGCCAAACAAAATAAGGGGTATTTTTTCGACTAAAAAAGGCCAACACCCCCCAGTGGCTTGTTTACACATTGTCGGTTCTTGCCACGGTGCCACAGCGTTTATAAGCGCCCAAGACAGCGCTTGCCAGCCTAAAAAAATAACGATGACTAAGACTATAAGGTTTATGGCCATGGCAAAGTGATTTTGACCAAACAGGTTTTTCCAGCGTTGCTGCAGGGGTATGCGAGGCGGTGTAATAACGCTCATGCCAGCCCCTTTCGTAACCGCTTATTCAGTACATTAAGGCTTGTTGACAGCAATAAACCAATACCCAAATACAGCAACATAATGACTGTCATCACTTCAATGGGCTTGAACGCTTGGTTGATGGTTGTACTGGCCACGGCCATCAGATCAGCAAAGCCCACTGCCAAACCAATCGACGTATTTTTAAGTAAATTAATTAACTGGCTAATAAGTGACGGAATAATTTGCCTAAAAACTTGCGGCAAAATCACGAGCTTTAATCGTTGACCCGTTGTGAGACCCAACGCAGCCGAAGATTCCCATTGCCCTTTGTGAATAGACTGCAAGCCACCGCGAACGATTTCACCGATCTGGGCACCGTGGTAGACCACAAGTGTGAACCACAGTGCAATGAATTGGGTGGAAATGATCATGCCACCGGTGACACCAAAACGTGATCGTATGGGCACGTTCCATGACCAAGTCGAAAAATCTAACATCGGAAAGTTCAACCCGCGATTAGAGAGAAAAACCCCTGACAGCAGGTTCCAAGATTCTTTGGGGGACGGCATGGTCTGCACAAAAAAAATATATACCGCCAGCAAAATAAGAAGTTTGGGTAAATTGCGCATCAAGCCAACAAAACCGTTGAGTGCTTGACGCCCAAACGCATTACCTATGACGCTACCCACCCCAATAAATACACCTAGAATTAATGCACCGACCCCGGCCATTGCGGCCATGATCAGTGTGTTGGTTAAGCCAACGGCAAAGGCACGTGCAAATGTATCGGTCGCTTGAAAGGAAAATGGCGCATGGCTAATATCAAAACCAGCAGGCTGAAAGAAAAAACCAAAGTCGGCAGTCAGCGAAACCACGAGGGCTTAGATCTTTTTGGTTTGAAGCAGATTAAGCACGTATTGCGATTGCTCTGCCGTTCCGATCGCGCCCGCTCGGCACCACACCCAATCGATGGCACGTTCGGGTGTGGTGCCGGGTAAACGACATGGGTATGCCGAGAGAATTAATGTGCCCGTGCCTTCAAGTGGCAGCACACTAAAACCCTCGGTTGCAGTTGTATTCATCAAACCCTGATGCCTTGCTGCGATTAACGAATGGGGTAGGGGTAAAGTAAGCCACCGTCTTTTGAAAGACGATTAATGCTGGTTTCACGGTCCATTTTAAGCACAGAACCTTTGCCTAAATTTCGTTCAAACACTTCAGAGTAATTGCCAACTGATTTAATGACGGCGTATGTCCAGTTTGGGCTAATACCAAGCTTTTTGGCGAAGTCACCCACAGCGCCATCTTTAGAAAGTAAGCGTTTGACTTGAGGTGATGCGGTGTCAAGTTTGCTGATGATTTGGTCAATGTTTTGTGAATTCACGCCCAAGTCTTCAGCAACCAACATGGCCTGATAGCCCCAGAAAATGACTTTCTCAAGCTCATTGTCTGGTCGACTTACGAGGGTGAGCGGTTCATTTGAAATGACTTCCGGCAAAATAATGTAGTCATCGGGGTTTGCTGCAAGACGACGGTCTGAGGCTAAGGCACTCATGTCAGTAGACAAGACATCGCACTTGCCAGAGTAAAACGCCTGCAGACGGGCAGACTTATCAGCAATGTTTTCAACGGTATATTTAATTTTTAGACGACCAAAGAAATCTGCCAAACTTTGTAGGGTAGTGGTGCCGTCTTCTGCACAGATCGTTGCGCCCGCCAGTTCACGTGCGCTTTTAACGTTTAACGACTTGGGTACCATAAACCCTTGACCATCATAAAAGGTGGTGGCAATAAAACTTAAACCCGGCTCGGCTGAACGTGTTGCGGTTTCAGTAATAGAGCGCGAAGCCATATCGGCACCGCCAGCGATCAACATTTTGAGGCTGTCTGAAAACCCAACGCCGCGCATCTCTACCTTACTGGCATCGCCAAAAATGGTGGCGGCAGTCATGCGACAGAAGTCAACGTTAAAACCTTGAAAAACACCTTGACTGTCTGGCACTGAAAAACCGGGTGAGTTGGGGTTCACAATGCAAACAAGTTTGCCATTTTTTTTGATTTTGTCGAGCACTTCGCCTGCTGAAACCGATAAGGGTAGGGTTGCGGCAAGCGCAAGTGATATGAGAGCAACGGCACGTTTTGACATAAAGCCTCGCAAGGGTTTGAGAAAGATTAAAAGTATATCTTTGAAAAGTATCGGAAATATAACAGCCTGTTGTGATATTGCGCTTAATATCGTCGATTTTTGCCATCTTCAACGACCCAAGCCCCATTTTTTGGTGAAGTCTAATTTCAAAAATTAAACGTCAGCCCTAAAGCGGGGCAGCCGCGAGGCTTGCGGGGGCGTATGTCGCAATATCCATGCTCTGATACAAAATGTGTTGTTTCCCACGCTACGGCGACCTATCGGCGCCGCAGTGACCAACATGGATGGTATTCGATCCACCATCTTACTCATCCCGTGCTTTATTTTCCGTTTTCTGAGACCCAAAGTCTGACGACCAGCCGGCGGTGGCGAAATAACACCGGCAGTCTTTTAGGTCTGACCTGATCGGGAAAAGGCAAAGACCCACTGACCACAAATCAGTGGGTTTTTTATTGTCTAAAACGTCTTGTTTTTTAGGTGTTTTTTAGCCAGGTTTTTGGCGTCATTTTTAGTAAGTAAGAACCTCTGTGTTTAGTATTCGTTTCTTTGCGCTTCTCAAACTCTTGTCTACTACTGCTAAATATGTTACACTTTGGTTAACTTTTCAGAGCAACCGAAAGCATTTTTTACGAAAAAACCCTTTACACGGCGTAGGTCGGGGGTTCGAGCCCCTCAGCACCCACCAAAAAATTCTAAAACAGCACTTTAATCCCGCTGTTTAAAACCTTACGAAACAATAATCACCAGTCTATTTTCTTGACGTGAAGCTAAATGTCTCGCCAAAACTTTTGACCTAAGGAAATGTAAATGACTACATTATTAAACCAGTTAGCCAAATTGCTTTGTGCGGTATTGATATCAGTGTTAGCTTTTTCAGCCAATGCGACCAATGTCGTGGGCACTTGGGTTGGTGTAGCTAATGTAGCTGTTATTGGGGCTAATCCACATCACAATACAAAAGATGCTCAAGAAGTGCGTTTTGCCAAAACAGAATTTACGTTCGTTATTGACAAGCAAGAAGGGCAAAATTTCTCTGGTTATAGGTTTTCAAAAAATGGTTTTAAAGACGTCTTTGTAGGCGCTTTTAGATCAGATATGAAAAGTGGTGTCATAAGTGACTCTGATGGGGCACGTGCATTTCAAATGGTGGGTAACGACTTGATAGACAGTTGCTACACCCACACTGTCAGTTCAAATGGAAAAAGCACCGTTGCTGAATGTAACGAACTTAAACGTCAATAAAAGAAACCATTAACTTTTACAGCAGTTTTTTAATTGCCTAAATTTTTACGCCACTTTGCTTGACGTTAATCAATGAGTTTGATCAAGTAGGTGGCTTAACGCTCGAGCAAGTCAGACAATTTGTGAATGAAGCGTTGTTTACATTTAAGTGGCATCACGAGGCAACGGTTAATGAGCAGACCTATCAAACCTTACGTTAGGCGCACCCTTTAATTGCTGATGTGGTGTGCTTTAGAGGCCCGCACATTAATCATTTAACCCCTCGCACTTTAGATATTGATGCTGTACAACAGCAAATGCCTAGTCGCAGTATTGAACCGAAACAAACCATTGAAGGGCCACCGCGTCGCGATTGTCCCATTTTGTTGCACCAAACAAGTTTTATGGCGTTAAGTGAAAAAGTAAACTTTAAAGAAACTGCAGTGGCTGAAGGCTGCTAAAGAACAGGGTTCGCAGACACTTACATCAGAGGGCAAAAATACAGCTCGTTTTGGGGAAGTGGCGCAACTCAATGGTTTATGAATAAATAAGGGGCGACTAGTTACACGTTTTGTCAGACTTCAATTACCCCGCCCGACCACCATTCGCAGCAATACGCAAACGCAAAGCATTGAGCTTAATAAAGCCTGCGGCATCGGCTTGGTTGTATGCACCGCCATCATCATCAAATGTGGCAATGGTTTGATCAAACAGGCTGTCTTTTGAGTCGCGGGCAACGGTGCTGACGCTACCTTTGTAGAGCTTGAGCTTGACCCAACCATTTACATGCGCTTGGGTAAAGTCAATCAATGTTTGTAGAGCACGACGCTCGGGTGACCACCAGTAGCCGTTGTAAATTAAGGCGGCATAGCGGGGCATTAAATCGTCTTTCAGATGAGCCACTTCACGGTCAAGTGTAATCGACTCAATGGCGCGATGGCCTTTAAGCATAATGGTGCCGCCGGGGGTTTCATAGCAGCCGCGTGACTTCATACCGACGTAACGGTTTTCAACTAAATCTAAACGGCCAATACCGTTGCGACCGCCAATTTCATTCAGGCGGGCTAACATTTCTGCTGGGCTTAAACGTTCACCGTTGATGGCAACAGGGTCGCCGTTTGCATACTCAAGTTCTATAAACTCTGGCTTGTCTGGGGCTTGCTCGGGTGAAACTGTCCAGCGCCACATGGTTTCTTCGGCTTCGGCTTTCGGGTCTTCAAGATGGCGGCCTTCAAAGCTGATGTGCAGTAGGTTAGCGTCCATTGAGTAGGGTGCGCCGCCTTGCTTATGTTTCATATCAACCGGTATACCAGCGGCTTCTGCGTAGGCAAGCAGTTTTTGACGTGAAAGCAAGTCCCACTCGCGCCACGGGGCAATCACTTTAATGCCAGGCTCTAAGGCGTAGTAGCCTAATTCAAAGCGAACCTGGTCGTTACCTTTGCCGGTTGCGCCGTGTGAAACGGTATCAGCATGCACTTGGCGGGCGATTTCAATTTGGCGCTTAGCAATCAGTGGGCGTGCAATTGAGGTGCCCAACAAGTATTCACCTTCATAAATCGTATTGCAACGAAACATAGGGAATACAAAATCACGTACAAATTCTTCGCGTAGATCATCAATAAAGATGTTCTCGGGCTTAATGCCCATTTGCAGGGCTTTAGCGCGTGCTGGGGCGACTTCTTCACCTTGACCAATATCAGCAGTAAAGGTCACGACTTCGCAGGCGTAGGTGTCTTGTAGCCATTTTAAAATGACCGAAGTATCTAAACCGCCTGAATAGGCGAGTACAACTTTGTTGATTGTGCTCATAAGTGACTCGAATTAAACAAAATGAAAGTGTTTGAATGTGCCTGAAATGGCGAATTATTAGATTTTAGCGCGCCCTAACAGGGTCTGTTTATGACGGCTCTTCACCTAAAATCAGGTATTCCATCAGCGCTTTTTGAACGTGCATACGGTTTTCGGCTTCGTCCCACACAACACTTTGTGGGCCGTCAATAACGTCGGCAGTGACTTCTTCACCGCGATGGGCAGGTAAGCAATGCATGAAGAGGGCATTAGGCGCGGCAACTGCCATCATGTCGGTATCAACGCACCAGTTAGCAAACGCTTTCATGCGCGCTTCGTTTTCAGCCTCATAGCCCATACTTGTCCAGACATCAGTGGTAACTAAATCAACGTTTTTACAAGCGTCTTTGGGGTTGTCAAAGGTTTCAAAAGTACCTGCGGGAATATGTTCGAGGCGCTCTGCCCCAAGCTGGTAACCCTGCGGCGCCGATACGTTGATTTTAAAGCCGAGAATGGCAGCGGCTTCGATCCAGGTGTAGGCCATGTTGTTAGCATCACCGACCCAAGCGACTGTGCGGTTTTCAATACTTTTGCGGTATTCAATAAAGGTAAAAATGTCAGCCAAAATTTGACAGGGGTGAAACTCGTTCGTTAAACCGTTAATCACGGGCACCCTTGAATGCGAGGCAAACTGATCAATACGGGTTTGCTCAAAGGTGCGAATCATAATGATGTCAACCATGCGCGAAACGACCTGCGCGGTGTCTTCAATTGGTTCAGAACGGCCGAGTTGTGAGTCATGTGTGGTGAGATGAATGACGCCACCTCCAAGTTGATACATACCCGCTTCAAACGACACGCGCGTGCGGGTACTGGCTTTTTCAAACACCATTGCAAGGGTACGATCATGTAATGAATGATGGGGTTCATAGCGCTTAAATTTATCTTTGATCAGCTGTGCACGTTTTAAAACATAGTTGATTTCATCTTTAGAAAAGTCACTAAATTGTAAAAAATGTTTGATCGGTTTATGCGTTTTTACAGGCGGGTTCATATTTTGAATTCCTCTTAACTTCCTGTTATTTTGAGCCATTAAGAAATTGCTTAATTAAGGGTACTAAGCGATCAACGATTTGATCAGCCTGAGCTATTGTCAAGATCAAAGGCGGTAAGAGCCTGATGACAGTGTCGCGGGCCACATTGATAAGCAAGCCCGCTTCAAGCGCTTGTTGCACCAAAATGCCGCAAGAGCGATCAAGCTCAATGCCCAGCATTAACCCGCGGCCCCGAATCTCTTTCACGCCGGCTTGATTGGCCAGTTCTTTAACCAATTGCGCTTTTAAATGGTCACCCACTACGCGCGCATTCTCGAGTAAACCTTCTTTTTCTATCGCTTCAAAAACGGCTAAACCTGCAGCGCAAACCAATGGCCCACCACCAAAAGTGGTGCCGTGCGTACCTGGGGTAAAAACACCCGCAGCACGCCCGCCAGCCACCATTGCGCCAATCGGTACGCCACCTGCCAAACCTTTGGCAAGGGTAATGACATCAGGTTTGACGTCGGCCCATTGATGCGCCAACCACTTGCCAGTGCGACCAATACCTGACTGCACTTCATCAATCATTAAAAGCCATTCGTTTTGATCGCACAGGCCACGCAAGTCTTTTAAATATTGTGCATCGATTGGGCGAATGCCACCTTCACCTTGTAGTACTTCGAGTAAGACTGCAACAACCCGCGGTTCTTTTTCCGCAGCGGCTTTGACAGCATCGATATCGTTATATTTAACTTGCATGAACCCTTGAGGCAGGGGGCCAAAACCTTGGCGTGCTTTTTCGCTGCCGGTGGCGGCTAAGGTGCCCAGTGTGCGGCCAGCCCAAGACGATTCCATCGTGATGATGGTGGGTAAGTCGTTACCTTTTTTATGACCATAAAGGCGCGCAATTTTGATGGCACTTTCGTTGGCTTCAGCGCCGCTATTAGAAAACAGCACTTCGTCTAAACCGGTGATGTCAATAATACGTTGCGCCAATTGGGTTTGTAATGGTACCTCGTAAATGTTTGAGGTATGAATGACTTTGGCGGCTTGATCGCAAATGGCGCCCACTAAACCAGGGTGAGCATGCCCGAGGCATGACACGCCAATACCGGCCAAGCCATCAAGGTAGGAGTTACCTTGCGCGTCAAAGAGCCAGACCCCTTTGCCGTGGGTAAAGCCCACTGGTAAGCGTGAATAGGTGTTTGCTAAGGGGCTTGTCATGTCAAGATTCCGATAAACTCAAAGTTAGTGTGTATGAGGGCAGGGTAAGGTTATAGATTAAGGTGAGTAAGCGTTAAGTGTTTATATATAAGATTTAAGATTAGGGTCTATTTGAAAGTTAAGCCCTAAAACATGAGCCATCAGATTGGTGAAAGCTCAATCATATACAATTCACGCGGCATGACTCAAACTGCACAATTTTTTGTACTTCACGGTACCACAATCGACGGCCAACGCTTTCGCCCAAGTGACTGGGCAGAACGTCTAGCGGGGGTTTTAGCGCCTTATCGCCCGCAAGGCAGTCGCACCAATCATTTAACTTATTCACCCTTTGCTGTACCCAAAGTCATTGATGGTGTACGCTGCGTGGTGATTGATAACCGTTTGCGGGCTCTTGAACCCCTTGCTTGGAAGTTTGCGCACGATTTTGCAGGCGATAATCAACTGCAAACGTCTAGTTATTAGTGGCTTTGGGCTGTGTGTCGATCGTCAAGCCTTAAATTTAGCGCTCAGTCCCAGTACTGGGATACAGAATTGGGACACAGAACTGATTCACAGTACTTAAGGTCTTTAAGGTTAAGTCTTAAACATTTCGTCAGCCCACTAAGTGTGATATTAGTTCACAACTGTTATAAGGGGTTTCCCCGCAAAATAAGCCTGTATATTTTCTAAAACCAACTCAAACATGGCTTGTCGAGTTTCGTGGGTGGCACTGGCTTGATGGGGCATCAGCACGACATGTGGCATCTGTTTAAGTGTCTCAGGCACGATGGGTTCGTGTTCAAACACGTCAAGGGCCGCACCACCGAGCTCACCCGACGCCAACAGTTGAACCATGGTGGTTTCGTCAACCACAGGGCCTCTGGCGATGTTGATTAAGATGCCTTTTGGGCCCAGTGCCCGCATGACATCTGCATTGATTAGGGCTTGCGTTTGCGAACCGCCAACGGTTGCCACCATTAAAAAGTCAGACCAGCGAGCCAAATCAACCAGCGAATCTGCTTTTTCAAAGGTTACATCATCACGTTTGTTGCGATTAAAATATTTAAT
>Ga0209284_10004622_pt1 | contig 15235 bp, 8 predicted proteins | sample FRY03_FD_187211 | JGI IMG/M metagenome (GOLD analysis project Ga0209284, IMG submission 187211) | Freshwater microbial communities from Lake Fryxell liftoff mats and glacier meltwater in Antarctica - FRY-03 (SPAdes) (version 2) | ecosystem: Environmental > Aquatic > Freshwater > Ice > Glacier... | reverse complement strand
AGCTTCGTTTGGGTTATCAACACCAAGTGTAGTGGCGTATTTCCATCACTGTCGCCACTCATCAACACGTCGACAGCAGGCATGCCGATTTCCAGGGCAGGCACCATGGTCCAAAGCATCTCACATGCGACCGTGTGAATGACAAATCGTGATTTGACCAATGTGTGGAGCGGGCATTCCCCACGAATGTTGCGCTTCCACAGTACGCTCTTCTCGGGATCCATCAGCAGCAGTATATTTTCCGGCTCGCACTTGCCGCGGAGTGCCAAATGCAGCGGTGTGTTGCCATCCTCGTTGACTCGCAGACGCACATCGAGTGTATTTGCGTTGGGTCGCTGCGCATCGACGAGCAATTGCAAAAAGACAAGCGACTTGCACATTGCTGCAGCGGTGTGCAGCGGTGTGTTGCCGCTGGCGTCCTCCTCGTGCATTACGCGCCCCAGCGGGTCTATCAACAGACGCACTACGTCGATGGAAGCGCCACGTATAAGAGCGATGTGCAGCGCAGTATTGTTGGGCTTATTGTCCAATCTATCATGCCAAAGACGTAAATCGGTGCCATCTGGCATGCACAACACGACTGGTGGATCAGACACACCTGAGAGCAACAACGCAATGAGAGCAGCGGAAGGAGGCTCCTTCGACAACGCAACTTGCACCGGCAACTTCCCATCTTGTGTCCTCGTCGCCGTCAGCACAACCATGGCATCGTCCATCAATAACCTTATCATGTCGAATTTGGGAAAACGGATGCACTCCAAGGCGATGTGCATCGGCAGCATCCCTTGCAGTTCACTTCCGTGGTCGTGGTTGTTACCTTTCGCCATGAGTAAAACCCGAGGATCCGCCGTAACAATAGCTCGTATCACGGCCTCTGGCATGTTCTCCATCGTCGCGATGTGAAGCACCTGATCTCCGCCGTCCCCTCGCAGAAGCAAAAAATCATTGTTCGCCGCCATCCCCCGTTGCACCAAATGCAGCGCGACCACTACATTGAATGATTCGTTTTTTTTGCCCTGTATGAATGACGTCCTGCGCAACTGGGTGTGTAGCGGATAGTCGCCACAGTGGTTCTGTGTTCTGACAACCCTTCCGTCGTCGTCCATCAGTTGAGTCACACACGACAAACTTCGACTGCCCTTCAAGGCCAGATGCACCGGCAAATCTCCCCCGTCACATCCATTGAAGCTGCAGCCACTGTGAGCAAACAGTAACTGCTTCCTCCTCCCCAGCAATTGCTCGCAAACACACCAAGATAAGTTCAATCGGAGGGCAAGGTGCAGAGGTGTGTCCGAGAACTCACGTTCGACGTTGTCTATGTAACAAGTCACAACGTGTTCGTACCGTGCCTCCAGCACGGTGCTGTTGGTGTCAACGAGCAGCGGAACAATCTGCGGCAACATTGCGCGCAGCCTCTGCTGTGCTTCGAAACTTAAGGCATTTCCGTCATTTAAACCTGCCACTACTAGAATCGCCGTGTGTAGGGCCATGGAGCCGCGTCCTGCCTGATACAGCAAAATTGCGTCGCTTTCCGGCGACCCCACACCCTGTGGCATCACCGACAACAATCGAACGTGTTCTAGTTCCAGGTTGATAGCATTATGCAAGAACAGCGAATGCAAGGGAATCCTCCGTTGCCTATTCCTGAGCAACAGCACCTCGCATTTGTTGTCAATGAATTTACCAATGTCAGTGTCGATCCGGAAAAAACGAAGCAGGGCTATCATGAGCACCGTGTTGTGGTGATACGCGTTCCGACACAATCGCTGCTCGACACCATCCGCACAGCGCATAATGCTGTCCTTCGGGGCCAAAAGATCGGCTGGTTCAATCTTGTTCCACCACTCGGGCTTTTTTAGCAACTCATGCAGTGGGGTGTTGCCCTTGGTATTCTGCGAAACAAGTGACAGCGGATACATTCGTATCATCTCACGAATCACGCGTCCTGCTTGTCCGGCAGCGATATGTTGTGTGCAGAGTTTGTACATTGTCGGGAAAATAAGCGCGTCGTGCGCATGTATGAGATACTGAGCGCGTCCGTCTGCCTGGTCGTCCTCGCGGTCGACGTCGCTGTCATAGTCGCTGTCTTCGACTTCGATGGCGCGTTGGTATGGCGTTCTGGTGTTGTCAAAATTCACCCCACGCAACAGAACCCTATTGAGCATTGTTACAGCAGACGCAGGCTGTCTTACCAGATCAAGGGAGTACCCGGTACCGTAATGCCGCATTGCCGTCGCATGGTTGAAGGCACCCACGACGGCCAGGTCCTGCAGACACCTACCGACCAGCTCGATGGCCTCGGCCGATAGAATCTCCAACAAGTCGGCCCGGGAGTGCGAGCTTTGCATCGGTCCTGGCCTCCGCGTCTCCCTCGTCCTCCTGCATGGCATCAAGTTGTGACATTTGTATTTGTGCGAAACGAACTCCTGTCAAACTTATATAGTCTTTTGCAATGCAATGTCATCCTTCGGATCAGTGCATTGTACACGAATATTTGCCAAAAATAGCACTGATTATGCCACCGAGGCCGTCGTGGGTGCCTTGCACAAAACACAGACGTAGCTGCACGACTAACGCAAAGCGCGTACATACACTCAAAATACACTGCTTTTTAATTTTCCTGCATGGAACCCTGCGGGGGAGGCGCTCGCAACCCCGCAGGTATATAAACAAGGGCTTGACTGTTCGTTGCTGCTACTACTCCCCATCCACTGATTTAGTCGATTTTGAGGACAAACTGAGCCCCCTGTGCACACGCGGACATTGAGTCGCCTCGCGGCCGCACTTGCACACCACCATTTCCTGCGCTACCACTGTCAACTGTCTGTAGCACCATGCAGTCCCATGCCAATGAGGATTACCAGGTGTTGGTGGAGACATTTGCAGAGTATCCCAAGTCGTGTGTTGCTGTGATTGCAGTGACACTTGTGCTCTTGTGCTCTTGCCTCGCGGAGATGCTGACATCATCGACGGCGATGAAAGTCGGCGGCGGGATTTGTTCCATCTTCCGCGGCCTTATCGACGCAGTTTTTTATGTGGCTGGTTGCTTTTGCACCGGAGCCCAGTGGGCGTGTAACGGAATTTGTTCCATCTTCCGTGGCCTCACCAAGGCAGTCGTGTATGTGGCTGGGTACTTCTGCACCGCAGCAATGTGGGTGTTTAACGGTGTCTTCTCTGCGGCAGAGTGGGTGGGAAGCGCAATGGATTTCGTGCAGTGCCTACTGTGCTGGCCGTTTCTTACTGTATGGACCTTTATCAACGACTTTGTACACTTTACACAGCAGCTGTCTCGCACAGCGACTGCAAAGGCATCAGAGGCGTCGACGTGGCTGTGGGCGAAGGCGTCAGAGGCTTCGACGTGCCTGTGGACCAAGTTCTGTATGGTTTTGATGTGTGTGTTCGTCTGGCCGGTTGTTTTGACGAGGGACGCATGCATTTGCATCGGCACCTGGCTTCTGTCTGTGCTGTGCACCGTTTTCATGTGCACCGTCGTTTTCCCGGTGAAATGCGTCTATGACACTGGCGTTGAGATCGTCACACTCTCTGTGGTGTTGCTTTGCGCGACCGTAAAGTCGCTCTTCGTTCTGTTGCTCGTACCGTTCCACATTGCTTTGTGGATGAAGCGCGTTGGCACACAGATTGTGTGGGCCGAGTTCTGCTCACTGCTTGACCGCCTGCACAAGTACATCCAAACACGCAAGAAAATCGCCCGCAAGAAATCCAAGGCCAACACCTCTGACTTCACGCACCGCTTCAAGAACCTCTACTACCTTCTGGTGGCCGGCGGTCTGGCGCTCGCGTGGTGGTGGATCATGTTCCTCGTTCACACGACTGTGCTGCACGTGACAGAATTTGATTGTGTACACTACATCACCGGTCACAGGTGGACAGCGGACATCACCTTCGCGACCAGTGTCAACGTCGCCGTCAACTCTGTCAAGAACGTGTTCATGCACGAGCTGAAGCGAAGCGGCATCATGCAAAATGCATTCGTACAGGTGTGCATGAGGCGCATTATGGACTTTATGCACGCCCTCCTTGCGCCCATGGCGCGCCAGGCTACCCATCTTTACGGCTTCATCGCTCTTCCTGCAGTGCAGTGGCCCGCCTTCCCGGTTTTGCCGGCATGGCCGGGTTTGCCGTCGGCGGTAAAGGTGCGCAAGCTTTAAATCGCGCGCCCACTTTGTGCAGTATGCGGGGACAGAGGGAAGAAATATCTTTGGCATACCAAGTGACCCTAGTGCAGCAGCAAGTATTCGAGAGAAAACTCGCTGACAAACGGGGACGTTGCATGGTGCAGCGGCCACGGGGCGATTTTTCGTCTTGTGTCCGCGGGGGAGGTTCGATTCCTTCTGATGTTGTAAATCGTTACTCTGTGTTGTTTATAGCACCAACAGCGGACAGTTGCTAGAAACAGGAAGGTGTGCAATGTCTATAAAAGCAAGGCATGCATGATTGATTCAACGAAATAAATCGCGAGCACCATGTCATGCAAGTGCGAACAAATCACGTCGAATGATTGCACGATCGCCGGCAAGTGTGCGTTTTGCACTACGAATACCACCATCACAGAACCAGAAATCGCTGGTGACGGTGGACACTCGGACTTGCACGGCTCCATCGCCGACATTGAACCAGAATTCGCTGGTGACTGGGGTGATAGCGATTTCCACGGCTCTATCACTGACATCGAACCAGAATTCGCTGGTGACTGGGGTGATAGCGATTTCGACGGCAATTACTCCGGTCCGGATTAGGCGGTCGGTCTTCACTCTCAACTTTTAACTTTTTGCCCGGTTGTGTTGCGAGTTGACCGAAATACCCAAAAATGGAGAGTCTGTTCCGAATGTTTCTTTATAAATAAATGCGAACAAACGTCACTCGACATTTCACAAAACATGAGTCTTGTAGACACACCTGAAGTTGACGTCGCGTTCCGCCGCGCGGAGTGGATTGGGTATGGGGTCCTGTGGCCGCGAGCGATGCTGAAGAATGCGGGTGTCTGGAGTCCTCAGCAGAACCGCGAGTACCAGGCGGCCTTTGATGCACAGAAGAAAGATATCGAGGAGGCCATTGCGCAAGAGACGCCGGAGATGAAATGTAGTCGCATGGGGGATGCTGCGATCTGCACGGGCTATGTACCGGGTGCTGCCGATGACGTTTTCGACGCCTATCTGGCCATCGCCGAGGTGCAAAGCAAGATGTTTTTTCACAAAGGCATCATCATGGGCCTGGGGATGGCACGCCAGTCCAACGATTCGATGCTGGAGGAATCGAAGCAGGTGTTTTCAGTGTTGCAGAGGAAGAAGGAGGTCCTGCTGGAGGAGTTTTGGGCACTGTATCCGGAGCATCTTGTGCGCAACAGTATGCGTATTTTCATGAGGCAGGACAAGAGGATTGCTGAGGACGGTAGTGGCGCCGGTGTCGATGGTGATGTCACTGGGAGTGTGCTGGGCAAACGCACTATCAGCGACACCGACAACGACCAGCAAGCAGTTGACCACATGAAGTCATGCATGCCGAAGAACAACGCCGAGTATTGGCTCACTGGCGACCGCCTGAGTGTTGGCATTGCCATACTGGGGTCCGAATAGCGGGTGTACGACACTCACCGCACTGGTATCAGATACAAGTGTGGTAGTTTGAGTCGGACAGGTATAAAAACTTTATATATTCGAGTAAAAAGTGGGGTGCTGACGATATGCCTCCCTTCATTTCATGGTTTCTCTACTTGTCGTGGGTATGTTTATTCATGTGTGTCGTATGCCTTTTCAAGTGGCTCGACCTGCAGCCGCACTCCCAGCACGTGCGGCTCGCTGCTGCTGATTCGGAAATAACCATGGAAGATATACAGAGGGATCCCATGGAAAAAGCCACGAGAATCGGTATGAAAGTGTTTTTGGTACTCAGCATCGTGTTGCTAGTTGTGCATTTTATCGTGGTACTGGCTCCACACTCTTCCTCCTAGGCACACGCATGTAACAAGTCGACGCGCTAAAACACGCGTTCATTCCCTTCTGAATGGACAAAGTCGTGGGTTTTTGTCTTGGTCTGGCAATCTGCATGCTCGTTTCCGTGGTAGCGGCCAGTGAGCCTCGTACATTTCTTCACGACTAACATACGGCGGCGAGACAGCATGCGATTCACCGAGTGTGGTCTCGGTTGCTTTATGGCTATGCTTTTTGGAGCTAGCAAACAATCTCACATCACAATTACACTTCTTGCTGCCGACCTGCGGTGCGCCACAATGTGAATCAACACGCGACGAGCCCCCCGTTTGTGTAGTTATAGGGTGCTGCACTTGGCGATTTGTGGTGCCAATGTCGCCGACCACACTTTTCAAATTCGTATGCTGTCCCTCCTTCAAATTCGACCTTACAGTAGAAATTGTTTCTCGTATGTTTTCGATACGTGTGGCATTTCCGCACAGAATCAACGGCCCCGGCAACGAATTCCAAGAATCCATTTGAGATACATCACATTCCATTTCAGTTACCTCATATTCCATGTCGCAGGGTAAGCACAAGATAACTGCATACACAAGGGTGCTGTGCTTTGTTTATATACACTTCAACAGTGCCCAATTTAGATAATTATAGGGCCATATTACTGTTTTTGTCTCAACCGTACTCGAACATGAGGCTGTTTGAAGCGGTGCATATATTGAAGCGGTGTATATTAGAAGTGGATCCAAGCGGTGCATGTTGGTGTTCGGACACACGGAATAGTTGCCCAGAGTGCGTGTAGTACATGCGTGTCCTTTACTAAAACAAGCATTTACACATTTGTGCGTATGTGTGTGTGTGTGTGTGTGTGTGCAAGAGAGTGCTATTCACGACAAACAAGAGTCGAAAACGGCGACCGACATGCCAGCTGTTGCCAGTTTCTCGAGTGGTACCAACGCTTTCGTTGGGACCGTCAGGTAGCGGCTACTGTACTTGTGTTTGTTCTTGAAATTCGCGACCTGGCGCACACCAACCCACACCTGAGAGTCGATGTCACAGTAATCATTGTGTGCGACCACGGACTCTGGCATTTCATACAGCAGCATGCACTGCATGACTGGGTGCAACAATTCGTTATTTCTACACTTGCTAGCAAAACGCTGCAGCGTAGTGCCAAACAGGGGGTCGTCTTGGGATGTAGGAGAGGGTGTGTCGCTGCCGATGTGCTTGACAAAGCGCAGTTCGTTGCTGAGTTCTGCCGGAACTGCAGGATGCAGCAAGTCCAGGTAAAGCAGCGTACCGACTCCAACAATGTGCGTCTGCGCTGCCTGCGGGGAGAGCGTCAGTTTGACCTCGAGACTGCTTTTGAAATAGGTTCGGCGATCACTGGCGCTGGCGAAAATGGGCATCTTGTGCTTATCGCCCTCCGGTGGCACCTGTGTATGTTGTGCCGAAATTAAACTTGCAGTATTGCACTAGCACCGTGTGCTGTGGTGGTTATGACGGGTGTGGCCAACAATGGCGGTGTGGCAATGCAAGGCTGGGTGCGTGCCAGGTACACAGAGTGCGCACGCGTGCAAAGTCACGACCTCGAATATGTGTGCCTGCAGTTTGTGGATATACGACGGCGTCTCAGCAAGGTCTATGCCCTCTGAGACGGCTAGATAGCACATGTTCTGCGGATTCAGATAGACCGATTCCAGCCAGTTTGGATATTGTCCGTCTGGCATGTTGGTCTGCGCCACAGGCCACGCCGACAGGACGAGGTACCCCACTCCTTCCACCTGCACAAGGGTGCCCGCTCTGTTGTAGATTGGGGCATAACGGAAAAAGCCCTTTTTCAAGGGCATGACGGCGTCCGTAATGTTACGAAAGACCTTGCTTTGCGACCGCATCTTGGTGGCTTCCACATCGGCAACGTCAATGTGATCGCGATCGCGGCCACGGGAAAAAGACACCGTCGAGATGAAGCGCGTGATATTGTTCTTCTTCGGGTCAATGTACACACACGTTTTCTTGTATTTCGCCTTGGCAGCGTCGTATTGGCTCTGGTCGAGTGAGTCGGTTTTCTGAACGAGCTCCAGGTAGACCCAGGTGTAAAATGGCAGCTGCGGAGGCGCGAGGTCGTCAAGATGCAGTGAATCCAGCTGTATCGCAACCATCTGGCAGACACGCTGATATTTGTTTAGCACCGCCACGTCTTCCACCATGATACCGCCCGCCATGATGCCTGGAATCGATGCAGCGGACATGTCCTTGACGGACACGCAAGGAAGGGCACGCAGCAACGTGGTGGGACGGTCGCGATACATCTCCTCCTCGCCGATCTTCTGCAAGCTCAGCCCGTTGCCGCTGCTGTCGGGTATGCCAGTGAATAGTGTGCAGTACGGGTACACGGTCGCTGGAATGCGGTGCTTGACCGTCTGCAGCACAAAGTGGTCGAAGATGCTCTGCACCGAGGTCTGTGAAATGAGGGGCTTGGACGCAATGATGGAGCGTGCAAGCAGCAGGAAGCGGGGCTCGATGCCGAAAGAAAAAATACTGCCGCCGCGGTTCTGAAACGTCCACGGCGAAACGTTGTACGAGTAGTTGTCCTTTGTAATGCACTGCCTCATAGAATCGTCAAGGCCGTCCACAAACTTGTTGCTGTCCTCATGCTGTCCCTCTGAAATGTGATGCGATGCACATCCCAGCCCCCGCAGAATGCCGTCCCACGACTGGAAGCCATTGCCACACGGCACTTTGCCAAACTTTGGGTAGCACACGGGTGTGTCCATGTATCGATACAACATAATGCCAAGGTCGTCGGGTGAATTGATGTTGCATGCTGAATTGAGCTTCTTTGCGTACTTGGTGTACATTGCCGCACCAATGTGCTCTGCTAGCTTCCACGACACACTGCTGGTAAAAGACGACGACCCACCGTGTCCCCCCTCGCGCGAGTATCCACCGCCTCCGCCACCTCCACCGCCTCCACCGCCTCCGCCCCCGGCTGCACCCCCCCCGGCATTGAACGACGGCATATTAAATGCCAGCTTCGACGCGGAAACCGCCATGTCCGCATCCCACCTCGTAGTGATGTACAGCGCACTTTGCTGCACCGACTCGCTGTCTTCGACTTTGAAAAGAATGTCACCGCGCACTTTGTTGCTTGGCACACCGCCGATGCCGAAGCTTGCCAGCCACTTTCTCGTTTCTTTCGACAACTCTGCCGGCACCACATACTGGTTGTCTGAAAAAAGATTCTCCATCTCCAGCACGTCCAGACACGGCGTCTCGAAGAAATCGGCAAAGAGCCCCAGCACCAGCCAGAAGCCCCAGTCAAAGGTGTTTTCAATCATGGTGCCCAGGAAGAGCGGAATAAGCTCTAGCGGCGCCGGGTCGGCCATGAAGTTGAGCGCTGCATGGCACGTAATCTCCGACCACGACATGGTCTTGATGTTACGCTGCAGCAACGCATTTGCCGCGTGCATATACAGCGCCGTCGGAGGCAGTCGCGCCTGTGCCTTTTGCGTCTCGCGTCCCCGCTGCGCCGTCAGACGGGCGTCTTGCGTCTGGATGCTGGTGTGCATGTACACGTAGTTGGCCAACATGTCAAAGACCATGCTCTCCGCCAGCGCCGGAGAGTCGGGCAGCCAGCCGCGCCACTGCATCCCAGAGACGGAGATGCACACCGCACGCGCGTCAAACGCAAAGAGCCGCTTGCACATGTCGACGGTTTTGTCGCTTTTCTTGACTGTGTACTTGCACGAGTCCCCCATGTCGTTGTGCCCGCACGACTTGAACGCGTCCGCGGCGCCGTCGCCATCGTCATAGTCCACGGCGCCCGCCGCCACCATCTGGCAGACCATGTGCAGTGTGTGCTCCATTGCATTGTTGCTTTCCAGATTTTGGCACGACAGAATGAAGTTCATGAACCACACCAGCCGCTGCTCGACGCCCTCGTGGTTGCCCGTCTTTTCGTTCTTGTGCGTGAGCGTGCGCTTGCCTGCCTGCGCCACCTCGGTGTTGCGCGGCAGGATCGAACACAACTTGGCGTGCATGTTGACGACATTGCCGCCAGATCGCGAGTCCGTCACTGGCATCTCGTTGCAGTACATTGTCGGCGGGAGCTCGGCCTGCTTCGGCAGCGGCTTGCCGCTCTGATCATAGGTCTGTGTGAGGAGATACCACGTGCCGGCCTCGGTTGTTTTTCGAAAGTCGTCGGGCTTGCCGCAGTTGGAGTGCGGGATGGTAGCGGGACAGCCATTGTTGGCAGGACAGATGGCTTCGATGAATTTGGCGGTCGTGCAATCTGCGCCGGTACCCCAGGCCTTGGCGTTTTTAGTCTCAAACGGCGCCGACGTGCGCTGCGCCTTGCGCATGATGTGTCCGCCAAAATTCTTGACAACGTTGGTAAGCCCGATGCCGTTTGCGGCCGGTCCAATCGCATTCACAAGGTATGTAAGCCGCACACCCACGTCGCTCTGCATAAGCCTGAAAAAAAGCTGCAAATTGTTGGGCTTCAGGCGGAAGTTTTCGTTCATGTGGTCCAGCGACGCTCTCCACAAGTGCAGCGTCGCGTATAGCGTGCCGGGATAGTCATGGAGGTACCATTTGCAGCTCTTGTCACGCAGCAGCACCTGGGCATACGCGCCGTGGAAGCCCTCGGCGATGCTCGAGAGGTAGGAGCTTCCCATGTTTTGGTACTCGCCAATTTCGTTGTGCACGCTGGCGGCGGGGTCGCGGCCGCCGTAGTTGCCCGTATCCGAGCGCGCGTTTGCGTATGCCAGCGGATATACGGTGCCGTGCAGATAGTACTGCAGCCCGTAGCCGCGCTGCGTGTGGTTCGTGTTGCCCATGATGCTCAACATCTGCTTGTCGCGCACCGGCGTCGCCCGCCTGTACATCATTTGGCGGCCGGCGTCGTCTTCCGTCAAAAACGACATTCGCAGGTCTGAGAGCGTCAGGATGTTGCGCGGCATGCAGTCTTGTGTGTGCATGAAGGTGGAGAAAATGCTGCGGCTGGAAATCTGCTTCTGGTGCATCATGACGAGGATGCACATGATCATCTGGTCGGGCAGTGCGCACTCTTTGTTTTCCACCAGCCACTCCAGCATCGGCAGCAGTGCCCCAGAGTGCGGGAGCAGCATCGTTGTGTCCACGTATGCCACCATATTGGTGATGGGGAATCCCTCCATCTTGACGGTGGAAGGATGTTTTCTGACGTGTTCGAGAAGCATTCGCTGCATTTCCGCGGGCTGCTCCAGCATGCCAGGAAGCGTGAGCTGCACGAATAAGTCGCGTGTTTCGTCGTCATCCCAGTCGACAAAGGTCGGCAGAGAGATCATCACAGGCGGCTCAAACACGGGCATTTCCATCTCGGCTTCGTCTTCCTCTTCTTCTTCGGCACCACCATCACCACCGTTATCGCCGGCGCGTCCCTTGCGACGTTTGGACGTCTTGTACTGCTTGACGCGCTGTTTGCATATTTCTAGCTCTTCGCAAAACGCCGCACAGCACATGTCGGAGATGCCTACAAATACCGCGTCCGTCAACAGCGAAGGGCAGTTGCCGTCGAGCACCATGTCGATGCTGTTGAAGCGGATATTGATGAGCAGGTTCGCCAGCTGCACGGAGATTTTGGAGCGTGTTGTGATGTTGTCCATTGCCCACATGTGCATGTGCAGACGTGCCTGCTGCACGCACCGAGGGATACGGAACATTTTCCAGAAGCAGTTGGGCGAGTCCGGGTCGAAAATGTCGTTGAACTGGATCTGCAACATGGCCTCCAGTGTCGTCTTGCCAGAGCCACTGAATGTCTGGTGTCTATGGGCAATATTCACCCAGATGCGCTTCATGTCATCGCATACAAACTTTTCACGCCCCATGGCGTTCTTGGTGCACGAGCGGTACACGGTGTCTACGAAATCAAACGTCAGCGGCACCTCGACTACCAGGAACATGAAAAACATAACGAGCGGCGATTCGCCACCGGTGTTGGCCTGTTCGATGAAAATCTTCATCTTGACAATCGGCACGGTCACGGCCTGGTCGTTGTCGTAAATCTTGTGGAAAACAGCACCATTCTGCCGCATGCTGCGCCCGCTGTTGGGACCGAGCTTAGGAACATCAAAGAGCTCCTCGCCACCGCCACGTCCGTTTGGCATCGGGCGCTGGTTCGTGTAATAGCGCTGCATCATGTCAATGCAATAGATGATGTCAAGAATTTCCGGCGGCGTCGAGCCTTTGGGGTCCATCTTGGACACGAAACAGTAGTAGTTGCACTTCTGAGCAGTGACACACGACTGGATCACCTTTGTGTTGTCTGTCTCCCCGGTAATGCAATGCGTCATCATCTGTTTGTTGACGTGAAGCCCCGAGAGCACCTGTCGTGCCGTGTTGGGAGGATTCTTATTCACGTTTTCGCTGTTGCTATCTTGCTCGAGCGTCACGCGCATTTCCTGCAACTTGTCATATGCCGCCTCCTTGTCGTCGATTTCCTCGTTGGCGTCCAGGACCGGTTCTGCCAACCCCGCCCCCATAACCGCCGCATCACAACTATCATTACCTGCCGCCGCATCGTCGTCATCAATGCTTGTCATTGTCATGCGGTTCGGGGCACCACCAACCGTGCTACGACTGCCCTCTTCCCTCGCATCGTCTTCATCTGCATGACGCCCACTCCGACCTTCGCTCTTGTCGGCACCGCCCCGAGTTTTCTTGGATTTTTTCGTTGACCGCCCTTGTCCTCCCTCTTCCTGCTGCCGCATACGCTCCTTGCCCTTGTCGCTGACAGTCGTCGCTGCAATCTCCAGGGCGGCGGCTACGACGGTGGAGCCAACAGCAGTAACACCGTCATTGGTGGATTTACGGCTACGCACGGCGCGCTGGTCCTCGAGATCAGCGCATCCTCGCAGAAAATTCTTGATCTCGCCGCGACAGTTCTGGACGTCATCGGCAGCAGATGCAGCGACGTCGCGCCCATGTTGCTGCAGAAAGATATCTGCGATGACGTCGTGGTCATCCGTTGAATTCTTCTGAGCAATGTCGAAAATGTAATTCTGAACCTCGTTTTGCGACAGTTGGGTCTGCCGCATGACAGTAACAAACATGTCGCTTGATGCCGCCATATGCTTAGCGATATATCGTGCATTAGACAGTGTTCATATAGTGCGTCGGAACTATTTTTGCGTCACTGTGCAAGCTCTCTGACAACACTCGCTCCGATCAAGGCCCATATGTGCCGTTTCCGAGCAATCGCCGTCGATTTCAATGGCACTACCACCGGCACAGTTTCGCGAGAGAAAGACAATTTGTCATGTGGGTGGACGCAGCTCCGCGCTTGTTGTCATCAGTGTGGTCGCTCTGTATATACGCCGGCCGTATCACCATGTGCACCGCAAGCCGCATGGGAGTGCCAGCCTTAGGGGGGCGTTTCGCCATCCGAATGGCCACCTATTACACCATTTTGCAGTGCATGTTCATTTTCGGCTGCATCTCCTGCCAGTACCGCCTAATGGTGTATCACGTCAATTTCGTTCACGTCGATATCACCAAGATGATGACACTGAAGAGAGTGTGGGAGATTTTCACACAAATGTCGCTAGGAGCTTCAAATGGCGGTGTTGGCGTCGGTGGTGGAAACAGCACCACTCTCACGCTCGACAGCGAAAAAAAGTTGGACGCACTGCTAGCGCGCAGCAAAAACAGCAACGACGTGCCGATTCACGTGTACAAAGGACTCTTCGATGCCGACATAGTACTGTCGCCGAAAATACAAGAGTTTGTGACATCATCCGTGGCCAGTGCGTTTCCGTGGACGCTGAATATCGATTCTGTCGACCTCATCACCATCTTATACTCGCTCGGCGTGCTGTGCTATGGTGTACTGTATCACGCGACAACGGAAAAGCTGCGCGATAACGACAATCTCAGCGAGGACAGCATGATTACCCCCGAGCACATTAACAAGGAATTTCTCTTGTCGGATTGCTTCTTCTGGTTTGTACTGTTTTTGTTGATTTTGGTGCTGCTGGAGGTCGCGTCATCCGTGAGCATGATGTTCATATCTGTGATCTGTGCGTGTAATTTTACGGTGCTCTTGTTTCTGGCATGTACAGCAGGGTACTGTCCCATTGAAGTAGTCAAATCGGTTGCTCTTTTTGTGTGGGCGGTGCATGCTGTGCTCATGTTAGTGGTGACGGACGCTTCCATCCTGGACGGCTCCTGCCTCATCTTCATCGACATTACGCTCGGGATTTTCTACTACATCAACGTGGTAGAAAAGGACATGACAGTTATCAAATTCCTGAATGTACGGCTGTGGACCACCGTGTTTCTCAACTTTTGCTTCATCATGGTGTATGTCAACAACGTGCTCTCGATCGACATCCCAGATCTATGAGTATTCGACACGCAAAAGTTGGGGCACTTGTGATTGAATACAGAAAACAAAATTTAAGGTTCGCTCTCTCTCCCTCGCTCATCTGTAGCGGTATGGACATTACTCGTGTCCCACACGTTGGCTGACTTCCTGGTATTGCCACATACATGCAGATAATGTTATATAATATCACATAACATTACATGCATACCATCTACGACTATATTCTTCATCTTCGTCTTGCGGCAGCATTGGTGGTCTGCGTCCCAGCATATTGTGCAGGGCATCTGGTGTGTCGGCATGTGGCTGTAGATGCATGTTACCGAACATCGATTCTAAAACGTCGGCGGGCAGACCCTTCAGCGGTGACGCCTCGGCACCCAACCGCTTGTTAAACATCATTGCAAAAGCAACGGCGTGGTCCTGTCGCAAGTTGTGCCAGCGGCCAATGCGTACGTCTAGGTCGGGACGGGACATGCCTCTGTCACCCCACACTCTGACATCACCGTCCTCGGTGACTACACCACACACGTCGTTCCCTGCGGCCACCACCAATACTTTTCTACCACCAAAGTGCTTCGGTTTGATTAATGTTAGTGAGCGGAGATTGAACGAGTCGTGTGTTGAAAATGTGCCAGCATATACGCCAGAAAGGTATTGGCTGTTGCCGCCGCACACCCACACGGTGTGGTTTTTGGCAAGCACTACCGAATGACTGATGCCACACGCTGCCATAAGTACGCCGGTTCCGTCTGCAAACTCGGGTCCTACCACTTTCTGCAGTGTGTACACACAAGCTTGCCCTTGACTACCATCCTTGTGCAAACCCAATGCGCCGCAAGAATCTGATCCACAGCCCCACAATGCACCGTCTGCCGTCACCACCAGCGTGTGTTGTGCGCCACCATCCATGGACAACACGGGT
>Ga0209284_10004619_pt1 | contig 15239 bp, 12 predicted proteins | sample FRY03_FD_187211 | JGI IMG/M metagenome (GOLD analysis project Ga0209284, IMG submission 187211) | Freshwater microbial communities from Lake Fryxell liftoff mats and glacier meltwater in Antarctica - FRY-03 (SPAdes) (version 2) | ecosystem: Environmental > Aquatic > Freshwater > Ice > Glacier... | reverse complement strand
GTAAATACCAAGTATCCAGCTTAGAAAATCGTGAAATGAGTAGCATGGCTGCTATAAAACAAATGACGGCACCTATCCCTTCATACTTTGAAAGTATGCCTATTTTATTTTTATAACGTTCTTTGGTCATTTCCATAATTAGTGTATTGGTAAGTTTTTTTTGATTTTCTAATTGGTCGCTCATTTGAGACCAGGTCGCTTGCATTTCTTCGAGTTCCATAATTTTATTTTTTGATTATCTGTTTATTCAATTTTTCTTTTATCCTTGACATACGCGTTCCAATATTACTGGTGGACATACCAGTTATATCCGATATTTCTTCATACTTTTTCCCCTCTAAAAAAAGAAACACAATTCCTTTGTCAACCTCACCGAATTCTCTAATGTGAGCATATAATATTTTAAGACGTTCTTCAAGAACTGGGTCGTAATTTTCATTTATCAGTACTATTCCATCGAGCGATGTGTTATACCCTTTTCTTTTCTTATTCTTTAGATATAACAGAGCTGTATTCAGTGCGATGCGATATATCCAAGTACTTAGTTTTGCATCGCCTCTAAATGTGTTGAATGCTTTCCATAACTGATACACGATATCTTGGTATAAATCCTTCTGGTCTTCCTTGTTATTGGCATACAACCTTGTCATTTTGTAGAGGATGCCTTCATTGTCTTGAATTACTTCTACAAATTCTTTTTCTTGCGTCATAAATTATTCGCTATATTCTATTAGTATACACTTACTTGAAAAAAGCACAAAATATTTTATTTTTTTTATTCTTTTAATATTCTTGACCATATTTTCCATAATCATATCATCACTTTTGGAAAATAGTATGCCATTATATTCTTAATGAGAATGAGAGAAGAAAAATTCTATGGATATAAGCAAAATTAATATTTTGCATTTAAAGGACACTTAGACACTAAAATATATCAAGTTTATAAATTCCGAAAGATTGAAAGGTATTATTAAAAAACGGTGTAGAATAACTAAGTATATGGCGTGCCGATAGGCCAACGCTATATATTTTGTTGACTGATCCGGATTTTGTAGATAAGGGGGAATTCGAGAAGTTTGCGAGAACCTTGGCAAGGAAGAAGGTTTTTGTTGTGCCACTTTTAGCCTCGTTTTTTTGTAGAAAACTAAATATTGAACGAAGACTAAGTGTAACATCTCTGTTTTTATAAGGATTTCATGTGTTGTTTTATCCACGGCGTTCCCCTTTTGACTCAAAAGATATTTTATAGTGTTGCTGTCGGTCTTTTTCATTAGGGCATAACACAAGACATAGAACATAGCCGAGTTTAATGCCGTAAAGTTATTACTGGAAGTAATATCCCTTTCAATTTATGCTTTGGACAGTCCAAAAAAGGCAATTAAAGATAGGGTTAATGTGATTTTTTTCATTTTGATACGATTAAAGATGAAACAATAAATTATCCCAAAAAATATAAATTTTATTTAGACTAATTAAAAATAAATTATATATTTGTCAAAAAAAATATTAAGAATGAATCTAAATAAGGTTATAACCCTTGCTTTTATTAGTGTTTTTGGAGCTGTTGCTTTTGGTCAAGAAAACAGCATGAAAAATGATTCTATAGTAGCGCAAGATTTAGACGAGGTAATTGTGACGGCTACGCGTACCGTTCGGCAGCTTTCCTCTTTGCCATTACCCGTTACCTTAATCTCTAAAAAACAAATACAGCGTACAGGAGTAACCCGTTTAAATGAGATTCTAAATGAGCAAACGGGTATAGTTATGACGCCGGACGCAACCATTGGAGGTGGCGAAGGAGTGCAGATACAGGGCATTGCTTCAGACTATGTGCTTGTTCTTATTGATGGTGTTCCCGTGGTGGGCCGCAGTTCTGGTAATTTAGACTTAAGTAGGTTTGCCATTGGAAACATTAAACAGATAGAGATAGTCAAGGGTCCGTCCTCCAGTCTCTTTGGATCTGAGGCACTTGGTGGAGTTATTAATATTATAACCGAAAAACCCACTTCTGAAAATATAACAGGCCAATTGAGCCATAGAGCAGCTACTTTTAACAACCAAAATTCCAGCATTAGTTTGAGCCAGCGCAGGGATAAATTTGGATATTCTTTTTTTGTAGACAGATTAAGCACAGACGGCTATGATCTTGCCATAGGCGATGATGCACAAACCGTAAATCCGTTTTTTAACTATACGTTTAATGGACGCTTGTTTTTTGATGCGTCCGAGAAACTAAAAATATTTGCCTCCGGTCGCTATTTTTCGCAAGAGTTTTATGTAAAGCCCAATACCAGCGAAGAAAGGGATGCCAATGCCCATCTCCGCATAGACCACAATCCATCCGAAAGCACCAATTGGCAATACGAATTTTATTATACGAGTTATATAACCGACGAAAAAATATTGGATCTTATTAACAACGACGTGTTGATGGCCAATGATTTTAATCAACAATTATTTCGGCCAGAGGTTCGCTATAACCATAGCTTTAGCGAAAATAATACGCTGACCTTAGGTGGCGGTTATAATTTTGAGACTTTAGACCGGTCCCTTTTTGCAGAACAGGTTACTTTTGATTCTCAGTATCTATTTGCCCAGTATGATTTTAAGCCCTTGGAAAAACTGAACATTATTGTTGGTGCACGGTTTGATAACCATAGTGAATACAATTCCCAATTAAGCCCTAAACTTTCGGCACGGTATAATTTTAACGAAAGTTTTGCCGTAAAAGCATCCGTGGGCAGTGGTTTTAAGGCACCCGATTTTAGGCAGTTATATCTAGATTTTACCAACGCGGCAGGTGGCGGCTACTCTGTTTTTGGCAAAGAAGTGGAGGCTGCTGGCATACAGCGTCTTTTGGAAAATGATGAAATAGCCAATTTGGTTGTGGATCAAAATAACCTAGGACAGCGGCTCAACGCAGAAAGTTCTATAGGCTATAATTTTGGATTCTCCCATAAGAAAGGAAAGCTCTCCTCCGATATAAATCTGTTTAGAAACGATTTTAATAACCTTATAGATATCCAGATATTAGCTTCAAGAACTAATGGCCAAAACGTTTTCGGATACATTAACAGGGAGAGCGTATACACCCAAGGGGTGGAGTTCGATCTAAAGTACCACGTTTTTGAAAATTTAGATTTCTCGGCTGGCTATCAGTTGTTATATGCCTTTGACAAGGATAAAGAGGAGGCTTTGGAAGCAGGTACCGTTTTTGGTCGCAATCCGGAAACCTTGGAAACTATAAGGCTGACCAGAAGCGACTATTTTGGATTGGAAAACCGCTCCCGGAACACCGTCAACTTCAAGGTATTTTATGAAATTCCCCAATGGGACGCAAATGCGAACCTACGCGTAGTGTATCGCAGTAGGTTTGGTTTGACCGATCGCAATGGCAATGACCTGTTGGATAATCTGGACAATTCCTTTGTGGATGGGTATGCCTTAGTAAACCTGGCCTTGGGAAAAAATTTTTATAAAAAGTACCAAGTACAGTTCGGGGTCAACAATCTTTTGGACTTTAAAGGGCAAAACCCCTTGGCCGCCCAAGATGCCGAGGTTCTTGTAAACCCCGGAATACAATTTTTTACACGTTTAAACATTCAATTTTAAATTTTAAATCTCAATTATTATGAAAACAATCCTTAAAATGTTTGCGCTATACTTAGCGCTATTTGCCTTTGTCTCTTGTAGCGATGATGAAGACCCATCCGAGAATTTTACAGTTACTGCTATTTCGCCAGAATCCGCAACCGTGGGCACTGAGATTACCATAACGGGAACCAATTTTCCCACCGATGCTTCGAGGATTGTCCTTAAAGTTGGAGGAGCCATGGCAACCATTATTAATGTGAGCAGTACGCAGATTGTGGCTACCGTACCCCAAGGAGCGGTTTCTGGAGCGGTAAGTGTAAGTGTGAACGGTACTGCAAAAATGACTTCAAATGAATTTACAGTATTGTCCGAATTGGTAAACGCCAAGGTCGAGAATATTTTTGCTCCACAAACTGGTGGTCGAGGTCAGCCTGTAGGAGGACCTTTTACAAAATTTAGTTTTGAAGCCGGCGAGGTAACGGATAGCGATACCAAATGGGATATTGCTTTTAGAGGGCTTACCATCGCGGTTAATGGTGGAACTATCACAGGAACCATTGACGAACCGGAGCGAAACGGTAATGGGGGCGCCACCATAGTTGAAGGAATATTTTCGGAAGTGACCTCATCTCAGGACATAACGTTTGCTCAAGACGCGGATGGAGTTTTTGCAATACCCACGGGAAGCAACAACGGTTGGTACAACTATAATTTCATGACCAATTTGGTAACGGCTATTCCTGGCAGAATTTTGGTATTTCGCACTCATGACGGTAAAGTGGCCAAGGTAGAGATATTAAGCTATTACCAGAATGCACCCGCCAATCCCGATGGTTCTGCGGATCCATCAAGATACTACACTTTTAATTATGTCTATAACCCCAATGAAGGAGAGACCTCATTACAATAAATTTTCTTGTTTGAGTTGGGTTAGTTAAAAAACCGAACACCCTAAGGTGTGTTCGGTTTTTTTAAATTTTAGAATAGATTTTATGGAACTCATTTACAAAAACGATTACGGTGCCACCTACCGAATACAAAATAGTCCAAATCCCGAGGTAAGCATGCAGCTCGTAGTAGATACGGTCGCTTTGTTCATGTCCGAAAAAGACCTGGAACAACTACTGGTTATTGTTCGTGGCTCACACAAGCCCTGCGACTGTGAGGATTGTAAAGGGTCACCCTGTAATAAAATATGGTGTAGCAACCCCTTGATAGATATCTGTCTAAAGGTAAATGAACCCATTTTGAAGAAAATGGAAGACCTTATCGAAGGCACCCTGTTTATCCTTAACCTAGACGCTACTTTGGATACCTATAGAATAAAGCCAAAAAAATCCTGAGTCTTAATTTTTAAACCAAATCGAAAGTGGTTTATTTAAGGGCTTAGACCTGTTCTTAAATTCCACCATCCCGACCCTTCGGCATTGATTTGGCCTTTAGAGAAATAAAACAAACACAAAAGCTTTAGCTAATGGCTTGGTGAAAAATAATCGCTCATCATCTGCTTTTTGCCACAACGTGATTACCCATGAATACAGTCCGACTTTCCATACTTTTGGATAATCTCACCTTCCAATACTAAAAGTTCTTTCCATTGTTTATCAAGGTCAATTCCTTCACCATATTTTCTAGCAAAACCCAAAAACGTAGTATAATAACCAGCTTCGCTAATCATTAATTCTCTATAAAATTTAGACAATTCTACATCTTTTATATTTTCACAAAGCACTTTAAAACGTTCACAACTGCGTGCTTCAATCATGGCAGAAAACAACAAGCGATCTACCAAACTTTGTTGGCGATTACCTCCTTTTATTCTTACCTTGAACAATTCATTTACGTAACTATCTTTTCGCTCTCTACCTAGGGTAAAACCCCGCTTTTTAATAATATCATGCACCATCTGAAAATGCTCTAATTCTTCTTGTGCCAACAGCAATAAATCGGTCACCAAATCTGTTAGTTCTGGATTATGGGCAATAATAGTTATAGCGTTGGTGGCTGCTTTTTGCTCACACCACGCATGGTCTGTAAGTAATTTTCAATATTACTTTCCACTAAAGTGGCCCAACGAGGGTCTGTCACTAATTTTAATCCTAGCATACATTATTTTTTAAAGCTTAAAAACATCACAGGAACATCATATTCCATGGCCATTTTATACCCCACCTTAAACCGAATATCGTTAGGGTAAAAAGGTTCGTAACCCAAAGTAAATTTTAAGGCTTTTACGAGTCCGTTTTGAAATACTCGCCTATTTCTCTTAAATCATGATGATTATAGTGTAGGTAACTAAAACCTGCAACTACCTCTAAATTAAGTCGTACTGCAATAGCTTCAACCACTTGTTTAGTGCTCGATTTGTATTTCGTTTACTTTATAAGAGGTTAATACCAGAGAATAATCGACATTATTCTCTAGCATGGTTTCGGTTAATTTATTGAGACATTCGCTGAGCGATACTACTCTTTAATAATGATAGTTGTTGATATGCATATGTACGTCGATAATCACGCTTTGCTATTAGATTTTTATACTATGCTTTTTTATTATTTATAAATTTTATATTTGTAAATAACCTTTTTGCTCGATTTAACCATTACCGGCCTTTATTCTGTGTAAAAGCTATATCACAGAGTTTTACAGAAATCTAAAGAGCAAAATAAATTAAAATAGGAGAAATTGCAGTAAAAAATAGAATTTGAAGTTATTTAACTATTCATCAAAGTTTCAATCTCTTCTATTTCAATCGGAATATTTGCCATTAAGTTAAAAGGTTCTCCTTTTTCTTGGATTACCACATCGTCTTCTAAACGAATCCCCATTTTTTCATTGGGAATATAAATGCCTGGCTCTACTGTAAATACCATATTTGCTTTCATGGGCGTTTTCAATGCACCATAATCATGCGTATTTAAACCAATATGATGACTGGTGCCGTGCATAAAATATTTTTTATACGCTGGTGATTCTGGATTTTCGTTTTGAACATCCGCTTTGTCGAGCAAACCAAGTCCCAATAGTTCTGAGGTCATTATTTTACCCACTTCTTTATGGAATTCTGCCCAAATAGTACCTGGCAATAGCATATTTGTCGCTTCATTTTTTACCCGAAGTACGGCACTATAAACTTCTTTTTGCCGCGCAGTAAATTTTCCATTTACAGGAATGGTTCGCGTTAAATCGCTAGAATAATTAGCATATTCTGCTGCAACATCCATCAATATTAAATCACCGTCTTTACATTCTCTATTATTTTCGATATAATGCAAGACGTTTGCATTATTTCCTGAAGCGATGATAGGCGTGTAAGCAAAACCTTTTGATCTGTTACGAATAAATTCGTGTAATAATTCTGCTTCTATTTCATGTTCCCAAACACCAGGTTGTACAAAACTTAAAAGGCGTCTAAAACCTTTTTCTGTAATATTACAAGCGGTTTGCATTAAAGCAATCTCTTCTGGTTCTTTAATGCCGCGTATGTCTTGTAAAATAGGATTACTTTTTGCAGTTTGATGCGCTGGATATTGCAATTTAACTTTCTGAATAAACCGATCTTCTCTAGTTTGGGTTTCTACCGCTTGGCGGTAATGTTCGTTGGTATTAAAATAGATGATATTTGCCTCGGTCATTAAATCAAAAAAGACTTTGTCAAAATCGCCTAACCAATAAATAGATTCGATTCCTGATATCTCAGTGGCTTTTGCCTTGGTTAGTTTCTCGCCTTCCCAAACGGCAATATGAGCATTAGTTTCCCTAACAAATAAAATTTCTCTATGTTTTTTATTTAAAGCACCGGGGAATAAAAGTAGGATTGTTTCTTCTTGATCTGCGCCTGATAAATAAAATAGATCTCTGTGTTGTTCAAAAGGCATCGTACTATCGGCTCCAATAGGATATACATCATTTGAATTGAAAACAGCAATACTTTTAGGATGCATTTGCGCCATAAATTTTTTTCTGTTCTTTATAAATAGACTATCGGAAATTTGATGATATTTCATAATTAACTATTACTTTTTATTAAAATGAATGAGATTTTAAGACCTGATTAAAACGCATTTTCTCCAAAAATAAGAATTAAAAGACAGACCTGTAGAAAGTGCATGCTTATAATTCTATATTTTCTAAGTTAGATTTACTAACTTTCGAACAACTAATTTCAAACTATTTCACCATGTACAGGTCTTTATTTTATATTTTGTTGATCACTACGTTTTTAGGCTTTGCTCAACCAACCGCAACATCATCTCAGGTAATAGAAAAAGCTTTACAACAGAAAAAAACACTGGCCCAAACTTCTATTGTAAAAAATATTCCGTTCCAAAATATTGGTCCAACTGTCATGAGTGGTCGTGTGGTAGATTTGGATGTAAATCCTGAAAATCCAGCAGAATTTTATGTGGGTTATGCTTCTGGAGGACTTTGGTACACCAATAATAATGGCACTACTTTTACGCCAGTTTTAGATAATTCGCAAACTCAAAATGTTGGCGATATTGCCGTAGATTGGAAAAACGGCACAATTTGGGTAGGTACTGGAGAAAACAATGCATCGCGTTCTTCGTATGCAGGAATAGGAATTTTAAAATCTATTGATAAAGGTAAAACTTGGCAAAATATGGGTTTACCAGATTCGCATCATATTGGGAGAATTATCTTAAATCCCAATAATCCAGATGAGCTTGTGGTAGGCGTTACGGGACATTTATACACTCCCAACGAAAACAGAGGCATTTACAAGACCATTGACGGTGGAGAAACATGGCAAAAAACCTTGTATATAGATGAGGTAACAGGAATAATTGATGTGGCAAAAGCTCCAAATAATTTTAATATTTTATACGCTTCTGCTTGGGAAAAAGACCGTAAAGCTTGGGACTTTATAGGCAGCGGAAATGGTTCTGGCATTTATAAAAGCATAGATGGCGGCAGTAATTGGACGAAAATTTCAACACCGACAAGTGGTTTCCCAACAGGTGAAGGTGTTGGTAGAACTGGTTTGGCTGTTTTTGATGAAAATACGGTGTATGCGGTTCACGATAATCAATTTAGAAGACCTGATGACAAAAAATCTGATGAAAGATCGAATGGTTTAACCAAAGAAGATTTTAAAACGATGTCTTCCGATGATTTTTTAAAAATTGAAGACAAAAAATTAAATGAATTTTTAAAAACAAACGGTTTTCAAGAAAAATACCGCGCTGATAATGTAAAACAATTGGTGCGTAGCGGTTCTGTAAAACCACAAGATTTGGCTGATTATTTAGAAGATGCCAATGCCATGCTTTTTGATACGCCCGTTATTGGCGCAGAAGTATATCGCAGTAATGATGGCGGTAAAACATGGGAAAAACAAAATGAAAACTATATTGAAGATTTATTTTATAGTTATGGGTATTATTTTGCCCAAATTAACGTAGATCCAAGCAATATAAATAAAATATATTTAGGTGGTGTGCCAATTATAAAGTCCGATGATGCTGGTAAAACTTTCACGTCCATCAATGGTGAAAATGTACATGCAGATCATCACGCGCTATGGATTAACCCAAAAATGTCAGGGCATTTGGTGAACGGGAACGATGGCGGGGTAAATATTTCTTATGATGATGGTGCTAGTTGGATTAAAAATAATTCTCCTTCCGTTGGTCAGTTTTATGCCATAAATGTAGATAATGAAAAACCCTATAATGTATATGGCGGTTTGCAAGATAATGGGGTTTGGAAAGGACCCAATAATGCCAAAGAAAGTTCAGAATGGCATCAAAGTGGTGATTATCCTTGGAAATCTATAATGGGGGGTGATGGCATGCAGGTGCAAATTGACAATCGCAATTCGAATATTGTTTATACAGGATTTCAATTTGGGAATTACTTTCGTTTAAACCTTGAAAAAGAGAAGCAGAAATACATTCAGCCTAAGCATGAATTAGGGGAAACACCATATCGATTTAACTGGCAAACTCCTATTTTATTATCTTCTCACAATCAAGATATTTTGTATTTAGGCGGTAATAAATTGCACCGTTCTTTAAATCAAGGTAATGATTGGGAAACCATTTCGCCCGATTTAACCCAAGGCGGTAAAGCTGGGAATGTTGCTTTTGGCACCTTGACCAGCGTTTCAGAATCGCCATTTAAATTTGGCCTCATTTACGCTGGTAGTGATGATGGATTGATACAATTTACCGAAAATGGTGGCGGAAATTGGAAAAACATAAGTGCAGATTTACCTAAAGATTTGTGGGTAAGTCGCATCTTAGCTTCTAAACACAAAAAAGAGCGGGTTTACGCTACTTTAAACGGCTATAGAAATGATGATTTTATGCCTTACGTTTTTGTTAGTGAAAATTATGGCCAGTCCTGGGCAAATATCGGGAGCACTATTCCTGCTTCGCCTGTAAATGTCATTATAGAAGATCCAACCAACGAAAACTTACTTTTTGTTGGTACAGATAACGGGTTATATGTTTCCTTTAATCAAGGAAAGTCATGGGAAGCATTCCAAAACGGAATTCCGAATGTTGCCGTGCACGATTTAGTCATACAAGCCCAAGAAAAACACTTATTGGTAGGTACTCACGGTAGAAGCATTTATAAAGCCGACATCTCAAAACTTCAACAAATGACTACCGAAATGTTAGCTAAAACATTTTATGCCTTTCCAGTGGATAAAATAAAACATTCAAACCGATGGGGAAGTTCATGGAGTACTTGGGGAAAACCCCAAACGCCAGGTTTAGACCTTAGTTTTTACACATCTAAATCAGGAACTTATGAAGCAACAATAGTAGCTGAAAATGGAATCGCGGTAAGTGCCACCAGCATTAATGCGGATAAAGGCTTAAATATACTTTCTTATGATTTGGCTTTTTCAAAATCAGGAAAAATCAACTATTTAAAGCAAGTGAAAACCGAATTGAAAGAAGCTAAGGACGGGAAAACCTATTTGTCTAAAGGAAAATATGAAATGCAAATTAGTGGTAATGGCATTAAAGAGAAAATACCTTTTGAGATAGAATAATAAGAGGTAAACAGGAGGCAATTAGCAAAACTGTAATTTTTTATTGGTATGTTCCATATAGCCTTCAGAAATTTGCATTATTATTTTGTTCATCTCTAATTGACTCGAGGATCATCTATTCCAATTGTTTTAACGAGGAATGCTTCTAGACTATTTACTTAATTTCAGAATCCGAAAAGCCCCTTGAATAACCAACACAAAAACAATAGTGCCTATCATTAAATCAGGTTTATTAGAACTTAACCAATACGCCAAAATCTCTGCAAAGATGACCCCTATATTAATAATGATATCAAGCGTTTTTAAAAAAGATGATGTCAATTTTAAAATTCAATTTCTTTGCCTTTTTCTTGTTCATAAAACTCGCCATTGTCATACACCAAATTTCCATTAACGAATGTTTTATTAATTTTTGTTTTAAAGGTTGTTCCCTCCAAAGGTGACCAACCGCATTTGTACAAAAGGTTTTCTTTAGCGACTGTCCATGGGCTATTGAGGTCAACTAAAGTCAAGTCGGCATAATGGCCTTCGCGAATAAACCCTCGTTTAGTCATCTTATAGAGAATGGCAGGATTGTGGCACATTTTCTCCACTATTTTTTCTAAAGAGATGAGGTTTTGTTTGTAAAATTCTAACATACAATTAAGCGAATGCTGCACCATCGGTGCTCCTGACATCGATTGAAAATAAGGTTTTTGCTTTTCCTCCAAAGTATGTGGCGCGTGGTCGGTGGTGATCATATCTATTCTATCATCGAGCAGGGCTTTTAGTAAACCTTCTTTATCTTCTTTTGTTTTTATCGCGGGATTCCATTTGATGAGCATTCCTAGTTGTTCATAATCTTTGTCTGAAAACCAAAGATGATGAACCGAAACTTCCGTCGTTATTTTTTTCTCGTGTAGCGGAATATCATTTTGAAACAAATGTGTTTCCGCTTCGGTGGTCAAGTGCAAAATGTGCAGTCTGGCATCGTGCTTTTTAGCCAATTCAATCGCTCGCTTTGTGGCTTCATAACAACCCTCGGTGCTTCGAATTATGGGGTGAAATTTAGCAGGAATATCTTCACCATATTTTGCTCTAAAAGCCTCTTCGTTGGCCTCGACTATTGCTTCTTTTTCTGAATGAATGGCGATAATCGATTTACAATTTGCAAAAAGTTTTTCCATAGTTTCCGGATTATCAGCAAGCAAATTTCCTTTTTTGGTAAAGTATAAGCCGTCGTCCGAAACTCCAATGAATTTACTGGTATCCATTTTAATGACTTCATCAATATTGTCCCCGTTAACACCAAGAAAAAAGGCATAGTTGGCTAAAGATTTTTTTGAAGCAATGTCATACTTTTCTTTTAAACTTTCAACCGTCAGAATATTCGGAACTGTGTTGGGCATATCGATAAAAGAAGTTGTTCCGCCAGCAATAGCCGCTTTACTTTCCGTATACAAATCTCCTTTATGCGTGAGTCCTGGATCTCTAAAATGTACTTGGCCGTCAATAATTCCCGGGAATAAGTGTTTGCCCGTTCCATCAATTACTTTATAGCTAGGTTCAGCGTCAATACTTCCAATTATTTGAATAATTCCGTCTGATATGAGTAGGTCTGATACAAATACTTTTCCTTCATTTACAATTGTGGTATTCTTAATTAGAATTTGTTCTTTCATTTTTCAATTTTTCTTTTTTGGTTTAAGTATTGCTGCATCACTGATAACTTTTAGGCAACTAGTTGTCATTTGGTTTAGGGTCCTAAAATTAGCAAATAAAATCTGAATTGAAAATTGGTGAATCTCAACGGTTCGACAAATATTAATTTGGATGATATTTTATAAGTAATAGGGTCATTATAGTTTTTTATATTAGCAATAATCGATCAATTTAAATTGCTTTAAATTTCCAAAAATTATTTTTAGGCAATGGGGCTTCAAAGGCGATAATTTCTTTTGAATTAGCACTTTGATAGCTTAATTTCCACGCATGAAGACAAATAGATAGCGGGAAGTATTTTTGATCTGAACCATATTTTTCATCTCCGATAATAGGCAATCCTATATGTGCCAATTGGGCTCTTATTTGGTGAAAGCGACCGGTCTTTGGTTTTATTTCTAAAAGGTATCCTAAATCGTTTTGGTCAATCAATTTATAGGAAAGATTGCATTCTAGGGACTCTTTTGATTTTGAAGGGACGATATTTGCTCTTTTTTCCAGATTATTTTTTACTAAAAAATTAACTAGGGTTTCCTTAGTCCTTGGCGGCTTGTTTTTAACGATGGCCAAATATGTTTTTTGAACTTTCCGACTACTAAAAAGCGCATTAAATGCTACCAAAACACTTTTTTTCTTAGCCAAAATTAAGACCCCACTAGTTACCCGATCCAACCTATGTATTATGCCAATATAGGGCTTTGCTTTATTTTTTAAAAGATGATGATAAACTTGATCTTCTACCGAAGAATCCTCATAGGGGCTTTTTTCGCTAATAACTCCAGCCATTTTGTTTACGACGATATAATCATTATTTTCATGAACGAGTTCAAGGTTTGGCATTGTCTGTTTTTTTCAAATTTATAAATGTATTTCTACGTTAAAGAGGTTTTTTTGCCTTGTGTCTAGCGGGGATTTCATTGTTTATCGTAGTCAGTATTTTGGAAAACGGACTCTCATAATGCTAATTTTAACTACCATTTAATTTGTGGTTTTAATTCACTACCACTATTTTTCTGCCAAAAGCTAATTACAACTAAGGTATACTAATCTAAAAATAAGCGTTATATAACCACAAACCTTATGATAAGCAAGGTACTTAATTATAGATAAAAACGATAACTCTACCAGCTTAAACTGCTATTTTTAACCGGCTACTTTCTATTGACTTTTTTTGTTTAAACTTGTTAGTAAGCGAAAAAGGCATAATTGGGCATCTTTTTTAAACAATAATTGCAAATGAGTAAAGCCTAACTATTCGATTCTCCATAATACTTTTTCCGCAACCAAAATGAAACACGAACTAATAAAATTAAAGCTGGAACTTCTACCAAAGGACCAATTACCCCTGTAAATGCTTGTCCAGAATTAAGTCCGAAGACGGCGATAGCAACTGCAATTGCCAATTCAAAATTATTTCCTGTTGCCGTAAAAGCAACTGAGGCGGTTTTGTCATATTCAGCACCCAGCGCCTTTGTTGCGAAAAAGGCAATAAAGAACATTAAAATAAAATAAATAAGCAGTGGAACTGCAATAATTAAAACGTCCATTGGAATTTGGACAATCATTTCTCCTTTTAATGAGAACATTATTACAATGGTAAATAAAAGCGCAATTAATGTTAAAGGCGAAATAGTTGGAATAAATTTATTAGTGTACCATTTTTCGCTTTTTAATTTTATTAAAATTAGTCGGCTTAAAATTCCCAGTATAAATGGTATTCCTAAATAAATGGCAACACTTTCGGCAATTGTCCCGATAGAAATATCTACAATTGCACCTTCAAAACCAAAATAGGGAGGAAGAACAGTAATAAAAACCCAAGCATAAAAGCTGTATGCAAATACCTGAAAAATGCTATTTAAAGCTACTAAACCGGCACCATATTCGCTACTGCCTTCGGCAAGGTCATTCCAAACCAAAACCATTGCAATGCAACGAGCTAACCCGATTAAAATAAGTCCGACCATATATTCTGGGTAATCGCGTAAAAATGTGATGGCTAAAATGAACATTAAAATCGGTCCTATTATCCAATTCAGAATCAGTGAAACGGTAAGGATTTTTGTGTTACGAAAAACTTTTGGCAAGAGTGAATAATTGACCTTTGCCAGAGGTGGATACATCATTAATATTAAACCAATGGCTATTGGAATGTTTGTTGTCCCACTTTTGAGTGAATTTATGATGTTTGGAAAAGTCGGAATAAAATAACCAAGACCAACACCAATTACCATGGCAACAAAAATCCAAATCGTAAGATTTTTATCTAGAAAACTTAATTTTTTTGAGGTCATTTTTAAGAACTGATTTTAGAGAAAACATAAAATAATTCGGTTGCAATTTGCAAACTTCTTTCATTGTATTTTTCTACTTGTTGTGGGGTATTATCAAATGCTTTTGGGTCTTCATAGTTTATGGGAATACGTTTTTCTGCACCCGCAATAAAAGGGCAATCTACATCAGCTTGTGAGCACGTCATTATGGCTACAAATTTAGATTTTGGATTAAAATCAGCATCTAATTTTTTTGAAAATCCAATAATAGGATGCTCATTTTCCGAATATTTAATACTGTAAATAGGATTATTGCCTTCTGAAAGCATTTGAATTTTAAAACCCGAATTTTGCAAGGTTTCTGCTACCATTTTAAAAAGCGCGGTACTTTCTGTGCCACCCGAATAGCAAAATACATTGTTGATGCTAAAATAATAAGCTAAAGTTTGTGCCCAAACTTGTGAGAGATGACTTCTTCGAGAATTATGAGTACATATAAAATGGATGCGAATTTCTTGATTATTTGAAACTTTTTCTTGAATGAATTCTATTAGTTGGTGTAAAATTGCCTTGCGTTCATCTAGAATAGTTTCGGGCTTTAAATATTTAATAAAATTATCAATTTCTTGAAATAAGAT
>Ga0209284_10004618_pt1 | contig 15253 bp, 11 predicted proteins | sample FRY03_FD_187211 | JGI IMG/M metagenome (GOLD analysis project Ga0209284, IMG submission 187211) | Freshwater microbial communities from Lake Fryxell liftoff mats and glacier meltwater in Antarctica - FRY-03 (SPAdes) (version 2) | ecosystem: Environmental > Aquatic > Freshwater > Ice > Glacier... | reverse complement strand
CATTGGATTGAAAAGACCTACCACCGAAGAAGACGCAAGCGCAGTTTAGGCAAGATGACACCGGTTGAATATGAAGCAGCACATGAAGTCCTTGACAAAGAATTACTTGTTGCGTGAAACTACACACCTGTCAACTAAACCGACAGCACCGCCTTTTTAGAAGATGCCGCAATAAATTGAGAATCGAGAACTCGGAATCTAGATGAACTCATAGAGTAACGCTTAGCTAAATCTTTAAAGCCCATGGCATGCGCGTAAGCGGCGAAGACGGCAGAGAGTGAAATTGTTACTGTAAAAAGAATGCGGAAAACCGATGCTTGAAGCGATTGCTCTGGAACAGAGATCCATGTTTGCAAAACCGAAGGAGAGATCAGGAAGGTTAAACTTAGAGCCAACATAATTCTTGAAAGGTTCGTATATCGCCTCCCGGTTTCATAATTTTTCCTAAGAGCACCCTTTTGGCCGTCCACACCGTCAAGATAAGTGATTTGATTTCTTAACCATTTTTTTGAACTTGCGATTGACAATGACTTTTGCTTCACCTTCTTAGAATTGGAATCTATAGCCGAAAAATGTAGTAACCCAATTACATACTGAGCCAGCACAGGATCCGAATCCGTTAGTAGGGTGATGGCGCTCGAAGATGTTCTTAGATTTGTGTCGATTCCACTGGCTTGCCAAAAGAGCTGTATCCGAAGGAATTCAGCGATTAATCGGGTTGTCTCATACTGAGATTTTGAGTTGCGAAGAATTGAAATGCGCCACACAAGAAGGGTTAATGTTGCTAGCACAAACGTAGCCACTAACCACTTTATTGAAAACGTATCTTGTTGAATTGCGGCAAAATTTACAGTGAAGAAACCTAAAATCGTCAAAATTCGCGATTCGAAAACAAATCTTTTTTTCAAATAATTCGCAAGATTATCAAAATGCTCAAAAACTTTTTCAAGTGACCGGTAATCACGAGGACTGCTAACCAAGCCAATTTCAATGTTCAACCGATTAAGATCTCTTATTAACTCTAGATTTGAAACTTGACTCTTTGAATGTGCTGGACAGGTACAATTTTGAATTCTTTTTAATGAACCATTACTGGCCGAAATATGAAACAAATTTTTCAGTTTATAATTTTGCCCATGGCGTGAGGTATGTGAAATATCAAACCCGTCTCGACGCAAAGTATCACCAGTCCCACCGACCTTGCTAGAAAATCGTCCATCCCAAACTGCCAGCAAGACCGTTGAATGAGTCACTATCCATTCCGACGCAATGCGATAACCCAAGGCGCGAGCCTCTAAAACACGACTAGTACTATCCATGTGAGATGGGTCGATTATCATTTCGCAGGAATTAATCAAAGAAAGAAATTTAGCTTTTTCAGCTTTGCCGATGAAGTCTTTTGCATAATTTGAAACTTTAAATGGAAGAACTCCATAAACTTGCACTCGGCTCCTAAATTTACTTGTGAAAATCAGCCGATCAGCACCATCTGCAAGAGAAGTAAGAATGACTACGGGAGTTGATTGGGCCTGATCAAGAATTTCTGCTATTTGCAGGTCAAAATCGCGTTGAATTTGATCTAATTCATCTCGATTTATGTTTCTATGTCCGATAATTCCGACGAAGATTGGGGAAAGCCCTTGATCACCTTTTCTCACCGACAAATCACCCCATTCGTTGATAAGAATATTCTATGCCAAAAATATCAAAATTATGAGTTTTGAGAAAGTACGAAATGTAGCAACTCTTCGTAAATTAATTGGGAGAATCCCATAGAAGCATCTATCCGGCTCGTTAGATGGGCAAGAATCATCTGTTTTGAATTATCATTCATAACGCTGATTATCCGATGCGATTCCGTATCCTTGCCAGCTTTTTTTAATGCAAAAGCATCAACCAGGGAAAATAGATTGAACCATAGAGCTAGTTCTTCATTTGATTCATTCTTAAGTAGTTCACCAATATTCCTAGAATCAAGTTCAATTTTTATGCCCCCAATAAGATGAAATATTTTTCTGTAATCGATATCAAGTATCTTGGGGCTGAAAATCTGGGATAAAAGAGATAAAAAATTACCCTTTAAATAATGAATTAAGAAAAGTGAATCTAATTTTAAAATCTTTGCTTCTGGATCTTTAGTTAAGACCGATTTCATCTCTAATGATTCGGTTGCATAGTGTTGGGCTGATTCTCTAATTCCATTGTCGGTGAGGTGCTTTACTCGAAGAGCAAGTCGATTGAAATCCTCATAGCTCCAGCTAAGTTCTAATTCAAGATAATCTAAAACAGCTGGGCCATAATTCAGTTTTGCCGCTGTAGCTAAGTAATACACAAAACACTTTTCAAGGTTTGCATTTGGAAAGGGGCGAAACACGGTAAATGTATAGTACAAAGTTTCACCCAAGAGGCGACCGATTTTCAGCACATCGGGGTCGGAACTATCAATCTTCGAGATTATCCATTCGAAAGCCTCTTTGTATTCTGCGACATACACTCGATTAAATTCGTCGAAATTAAAATCAGCAGCCCTCCTGCTATCTTCGAGAAGACTTTCTGCCTCAGATGTTAACTTGAAGAAATTCTTCCAAAGATCAACCTTTTCCGACATATCATCATCGAGATCCGTCGGTGAATACTCTGTTCCTAGAACTTCAGGAAATAACTCTAAAAGAGCTTGTGCTGCATCGTTTGCATCTGTGCAGGTAAGAATTTGAGTAATTGACAGCCAATACTTCCAGTCGGCTGGAAGAGTTGAAATAATCTCAGATGAACCTTTTAGGCTTACGGGATAGAGTTTAATTTTTTGGTCAATCGCAATGTTAACTTCTCGCCTGACATGCTCACTGGCAATTGAGTCTTCAGTTAGAAACACGACACATGCTCTTGCAAGGGATAGAGTTTTAAAAATGCTATCTGCATAGTTGGCTCCAGGTTCAATCTCAACTGCTGCCATCCACGAAGGAATACCGGCATCTTTGAGCAGCCGATCAATTTCACTGACGAAGGCCAAGTCTTTAGAAGCATGGCTTAAAAAAACTACACCCACAGGATGTTTTGAATTATCAAGGCTGCCAGAGGAAGTCATTTATGGACCAAGTAATTCTTGAGCTGGATTACCAGTCTGATCCTGTTGGTGTTTCAAAATTACCGTTACTTGGTGCAGAATACGTTACTTTTTTTCTTCCCCAAATTAGTGCAGGAATAAGAGCAATACCGGTGATTACTAATAATACTTTTGGCAACGCCGGCAACCCGACCCCCCAGAAATCTAAAGCAAACAAAATTAAATTAACTATCGATAACGAAACGGTTGCGATTAATAGTGAAAGCCATACAGACTTTCCTTGAAACGCAAAGACTGCCGTCAAACTTGCAAGCACAAATTGTCCGATCAGTGGCAAGACGGTAGTCGCTACATCAAATGCAGGAACGTTCGTGTAGTTCCAAGGAATCGCATATGCCGAGGCCAATCCACTTGTAATAATTATCGGCAAAATCCATGGCTGAGCTAAAGTCTTATTTTCAAAGTTATGACCACTCATATTGAGACTCCTTGGTTTTTACGATGCAAAACGCCTTGCAACTTGCATCTACGTCTGGGATACTTTCAGCCTTCTGACAGAATGGTCTCAGAAAGGCTGGAGAACCTCAAGAGCATGAGCACTTCCTCAAAAAAGCCTTCGTGGATCCCACCCATTGTTGCCTTAGTTTCAATAATCCTTAGTCTTGCAATTTTTTTCATCAACTCATTGAGATTCAGTCCGGCGATTTATTTTGCTTATATCCTCACGCCATTTATTCCAATTTTAGCTTTGGCCTTAGCGCGGACAAGTGATACCAAGGCGCGATCAGATATTTTTTATGATTTAGCAAAAGGTAAGCAAGTGGTCACGACTTCGGTTATTTTATCGATAGCCAGCTTTTTAGTTGCATTACCTGTGATGTATCAGATTGCAAATGAATTGTCACAGATATGAAAAAAATCTCAAGTTTTTTCTTACTTATATTTTTAAGTGTCTTATTGGCGTCGCCACAGATGGCGACACGCGCAGATGCTTCAAATATCTCTGAGCGTGGGCAGATAGCGATAGAACAGATTGCAACGTGCGTAAATAGTGATGGTAAAAATGCGTTGAATGTTGCATATTTAATTGATGAATCTGGAAGTTTAAAATGGAACGATCCGAAAAATTTAAGAGTTCAAGGATTAATCCGCAGTTTGGAGCAGTTTCGAGACGTCTCAGTTTCAAAACCTTACTTTACGGTAAACAGAGTTCTGGCAACTTTTGGTAATAAATTCACGGTTCAAAAAGATTGGGAAAAATTAGATAATGGACAGCTTAAGTCTGATCTTGACTGGATCAGTGAGACTGTTCCTAAGTTAGTTGAAGGACAGTCGACAGATTGGACGCTAGGAATAAAGGGTATTCTGAACGAATTTAAAAAAGTTCAAGGTAGTGATACATGTAACGTTTTAGTCTGGTTTACTGATGGTGGCGTTCAAGTTCAAAATGATGTAAAGACTGAGAGTTCGCTCAGTGAATTATGTGGCGTGAACCCTGTAACTGGCCAAAAAACTGGAAAAATTGGTTTAGTTGATGAACTTAGAAAAAATGGAATAAATATCCAGGGTGTCCTTTTACAAAATCAAGCCTATTTTGAAAATCCTAAGGCTGCAAACCCAAAAAGCTCACCAGAATCAGCTGCCATTGAAAAAGCCCGAATGAGTTTCTTTCTCCCAGTAATTGAACAAGCAGGAACAGTTCTTCAAGGAGCTTTTATATCTTCTGGTGGCGTGAGTAGTTTTCAGTGCGGAACGTACAGTGGCGCTGGTGGCGTCCTTCAAGTTGTCACTGATCCGTTAGATATTATTTGGCCACCCATTCAATTTAGTTGCTTGGCAAATAATGGTCGAGTTCTTCCAGTTGCAGGTGGAAAAGTAAAAGTAGATGCTGCCTTAACTCGATTCACAGTCACATCGCCCATCAAGAATTTTGCATTAAAGAATGGTGATGGAACTGAAATTGCCAATCGTGAAGGTACGAGCAAAGGCGATGTATCTACCAAATTGATTGGAAGCTCAAGTTCAATAATTGAAGTGAGCGGCAAGATTTCCGATGTAAATTCTGTTACAAAGCCGGGCGTATGGAGTATTTCTTCAAGTGATCTTGGGCGGGTAGTTTTTTGTGGTTTTCTAGATCTGGGAATTGATTTGAAAGTTGGTACATGCTACGTAGGTGAAACTTGTGACTATTCTGGTCAGATTACTCGATTTGGTCGCGCTGTAGATCAAACTAATTTTCGTTCAATTCGTGCGACTTCAGCACTGGTCACCGAACAAGGCAATGTAGGAACTCCAACTGCTCTAAACATCGATGTTCAGAATTCGACATTTCAAGGCAGTATTACGCCACCAGGTAATAGCAATTTTACAAAACTAAAAATTACACTCAAGGTAGTAACCGAAACCGGAATAGAATTTAGTCTTGGCACAATTAAGCCAATAAGAGTTATTCCAGCAGGCAATTATCCAGAACTAACGCCGTCTCCAATTAACATTACAGATTTTACGCAAGGACTTATTGGAAGAAGCGGTGTTGCTCAGGCGAGCTTGAAATTAAAGGCGCCATCACGAACTAATGGTGAAATTTGTTTAGCCGCACTTGAAGTTCGATCTGACGTTAATCCAAATAGAATTAATGGATATGTGAGTAAAGTTGATGGAAAAGACCTTAAGGATAATCCTTGTTTCCAACTTCAAGCCGGTAGCGAACAGATTGCTGCACTTGAAATTTCTAATTCAGATTCTGCAGATGGAGCGGTATCGGGTTATATAAGTGCAGTCTTGAAAGCAGATGGACAGCCCGATATTGAAACCAAGGTAGATGTCCAGTTTGAAACTTCAACACTGACAGATGGCGGCTTGATTTATAGATTGTTGCTTTTAATGTTCCTTGGATTAGCAATTCCATTAGGTGTCCTTGCCTATATAAATTCAAGAAATTCAAGAATTGTCTTAGATAACATTTATCGAGCTTCAATTCCGGTGACGCTCACTTCTGCTGGCAACTTTGTAACGCCAAGTCGTGTAGAGAAAGGAAAAACCTCGGATCTACTTTCTCATGAAGACTTCTTGCCATTTAGTTCGGGTAAGGAAGTTGTCAGATCAAAACAAATCGGCTCCGAAATTCTTTCCGGTAAAGCACCGATTAATCCTTTTGGAAATCTGAGATCAACAATTACGACCAGCCTTGGTCAGGTTATTGCATCGTCGGCTTTTGGATCTGGTAAATCTAAATTCCAGAGTAATCAAGCGTATGGTGCCCTGAATCCATCGGGACTGGTTTATGTAACGCTAAGTGGCCCGGCAACGGCCTTACTAAAAGCGCAAAACCAAGGCGAATCCGAGAACAATGAAAAAATTGAAGGAAATTTAACGGCGCTTTTGAGTTTAAATACTGGTGATCCGACCGCGCAGGTAGATTATTTGAATACACGGATCATGCATGAAGGTGGTTGGTTAAATAATCTACTGAATACTTCGGAAGTTGCACCTGTTGCAAGCAAAGTTAAGAATCCTAAGAAATCAAAGCGTAATAAGAAGGAGACGTTGGTAGTTCCTCCGGAAGCCGATGATTGGGGATCGCCAGATTCGAATTCTGCAGCGAATTCAATCGCACCCGAGAGAAATTCGGCGAAGTCTAACCCGTCAAATGTGAAACCGGCGGCCGATGACTGGGGCACAACTGCGCAACAGAGCGATTGGGGTTCAACTGACCCTTCCAATAATTCTGGAACTAAGGAAGAATGGTGAACTTGTAATGACCAATAGAGAGGAAAACATTTAAATGCTCACACCTTTTTTGATTATTGGGGTTGGTGGCTCTGGCGGTAAAACTCTTCGGTCTTTACGTCAAACACTCTTGCGCCGTCTTCGCGCCAAAGGCTGGGAAGGTGATATTCCAGAAGCTTGGCAGTTCTTAGAGATCGATACTATTTCAACTCAAGCAGTCGAAAATTTTCCTGCGGATTTACTACCTTCAGATCAATATTTAGGTCTAGTTCCAACTGGCGTTAATTATGAAGGTCTTAAGGCTGCAACTATTCAAAATGTTATGCGTGAAGACCAAATGGTCGCGCTTGCTGGTTGGTTACCTGAAACAACTGCAGTGCCAATCGCAAGAGGTGCTGGCCAATTTCGAACACTAGGTAGAGCAGTAGTTGTCTCTCAACTTGGTCGCGTTGCCGAAAAATTACGAACTTCTCATAATCGAATCACTGCTCCAGGCGTAGATGCGGAATTACGCGCTGCGGCAAAACTTTTGTATGGTAAAGATGACGGGCAATTGCCGCCGCCAATTGCAATTGTTGTTTCTTCAATCGCGGGTGGTTCTGGTGCAGGAATATTTTTAGATGTTGTTGAAGCACTCAAGTCCATCGACGTGGGATATGCCGATCGTACGCACACATTTGTCTATGGGCCAGATGTATTTAATTCAGTCCCTGCGGGTATGCGTGATTCCATCCCAGCAAATGCTCTGGGTGCGATGAATGAAATTGTTTCTGGTCTTTGGGCCGATGGACCTGGTGAAGGAAGTTCTGCGCTATTTAGGTCAGCCGGTTTAATTGGCGAGGGAACACGTGGCGCTGGCTCAAAGCACACATATCTGATCGGCGCATCAAATGGACTTGTTAGTTTCCCAACCCAAGATTCAGTTTATTTGGCAACCGGTGAGTCACTTGCAACTCTTGTTGCTGACGAGAAAATTCAAGATTGGCTCATTAACTTTTTGATTGTAAACGTTTTTGTGAACTCTGCCAACGAAATGATTTGTGATGACCGTTCTCGCCTAAAAGTTTCTGGAAATGTGCACCATATGCAGCCATTAGCATCATTGGGTGTTGGTCGCGTAAGCCTTGGCTTAGAAAGATTCACGGAATATATTGCTGAAGGATTAGCTCGTGCCGGTACTGAAAAAATGCTGTGGCCACAATTTGAGCCTGAAGATCCAATGGATCCTAAAACCCCGACACAAAAAATAGACGAAGATGTTGATCGAGAGTGGTCTGAATTCCTTCTAAAAAGTGGACTCAATGAGCGCGGTGAGATTAATGAAGTAATCGACTACTTGGTTGGAGTTGGTTCAAAAGATCGAGCCAAAGCATTTGCACAAAAGGGCCTAACTTTTGCTGAGCAAGGTGTGGACGCCGCAGGGCTTCCAAATGAGCAATGGATTTCGCGATTAATGAATTTCTTTAATCTAAACCGGAAATCATTTGAGACAGATGAGCTGGCCGAAATACACAAGCTCGCGCAACACTGGACAGTTGAAATTCAAAAAACTTTACTAAATACAGTTTCACTTGTTGTTTCTCGTCGTGGATTAAATGTTGCTTCAAGTTTGATCGCACGCTTGCGTGATGAAGTTCAATTTGTTGCAAAGCAGGAATTGCCACTAGAGGCCGCAGCTGAGCTTCGAAAAATTGATCAGTTAGCTAGTAAATTAAACGAGGCATTACCTGCTGGCATGTCAAAGGTACAAGCTCAAGCCATGCGACAAGCAACAGGACCTCGTTTAGCGCAAGTTTCGGAGTTCATCACAAATGCGCAACGAAAGAGTGTTGGCGCTGAGTTAATGGCTGACTTAGATGAATCGTTTCTGAAACCTCTTGAGACACTAATCAAAAACTCAGCTACTCAATTATTACTGGCTGCAACGGCAGCAAAAACTTCAACAGGTGAAAATAATCCTTTCCCTAATTACGCTGATATTAAATCTGGAGCAATCCCAGAGCGCTTTCAGGCAAGTGTTGTTGAGAGATTACTTATTCCAGTCGAAACTTATCCAAGCGAGTTCGAACGCTTAGTTAAAGAAAGTCTTCCGGAAGATGAAAAAACAAATTGGTGGAATCGCTCACTTGAGCGAGTCATCCTTGGTACCTTCCTAGATCAACGCGGCGATGAGCAAGATTCGATCCTGATCTCAGTTCGGGCAAATTGGGTTCCAAGTAACTCAAGTTACCGATCAACCAATGCGGGTTCAACTAGAGCAGAGTTCTATTTTGAAACCGATCCACAAAAGTACATTGATAGAAATAGAAAGTGGCTTAGTGACCCGGTCACTTCCCTTGGAAAGTTCTTGATTCAGGATCTAGTTACTTTCCTTAGTCATCCGGATCCCGCTGTTCAATCAAAACGCAGAATTGAATTTCGAGATGGATTCTCTACTGCATTGAAGCTCAGTGCCCCACTTTGTGCGCTAAACCGTGCACTTATTGGCCAGGTTCACCCAAATGTCGCTGCAAAGGGATCTCGTTATATTCACATGAGTCGTATCCCTTTTGTAAATCAAGGTGATTTAGCAGACCTGTATCAGCTGGCTGAAACGACGATTAAAGATGCTGGACTTTGGGATGATGCAAATTCACCTAAAGCTTTTGATCTAGTCAGCGGTGTGCAGCAAATTGATATGTTCTCGACCGTTACTTCAGCAATGAATCCAATGGTCTTTACCTCTCTTATGGAAGACATCGCTCAAAAGTGGAGTAAAAACTCGGTCAGCCAAAATCTGATGCAAGGTTTTTGGACAAATCGACGAGCACGACCACTCACCGAATCTCTACCAGTTTCGCCTGAGAAAATTCAGTCAATGGTTCGTGGTTGGTACCTATCGACAATTTTGGATCAGAGAAAGACCGCTAGCACACCACAACAAGGTCCAAAAATTTCAATTTGGTCACCAGATACAAATGGCTATGTCGATTTCCCACATCCATTACTTCCGCTAAAGAACCCTGGGGCAAGTTCAAACCCTGAAATTCTTCCAGCAGTTTTGAAGTCTTTGTCACTTGCTATGACTTCTTGTCATACACAAAGTAATCTCGAACCACTTCGACCATACTGGCGTCTCATGGACATCGGCGATAATGCCAAAGAGATGATCGAAAACTGGACAAGAAATGGAAAAGTTGAACCGGATGCTCCAATTCCGTCAGAGGCTTTCGCGGGACCAGCAGGAGGTACTTTTGAAGAAAGACGTACTGCTGTCTTGGCAACTTTGGAAAAAACTGCTGCTGCACTCGAAAGTATTTTTCAGGCCGAAGAAAAAGCTCGTGACATTTTCAAGGTAGCAAAGATTTGGGAAATACGTAAATACATCAGAACCGCCCTTAGTGAATTGACCGAATTTACCATGCACTTAACAACAACTGAGGGTGCTGCGTTTTGACAAACCAGTTATGGAGTGAAGACTCAGCTGCAATTGTTCTGCTACCGAGCGGCGCCGTTGCAGCTGAGATCATGGAATTGGTTTCTGAATGGACAAAATGTTGGATGCTAAAACCTGCTTTGTGGGTCTCCGATGAGGATATTGCGACTAGCCCGACCGGCCCGCCCCGTTTTTATGCCACGGTTACCGGGCGAAATGGCTCGCAGAGAGTAGATCTTTTTACTCAGCTTAATCGACTCAATATCGAGAAAATCACGGTTGTAGCTGCACGCATTGTTGGGCAGAGTGAAAAAACAGATTTGAAACAAGACAAGTCGGTTGATCTTTTAGAAGAATATATTGAGAAATCCAGACCACTACGAACCAGGCAAAATGGGCAAGAGGTCGGAATCAAAATAAAAAAAGTAAATTTAATTTTTGCACCAACAGAACAAAAAGGCGCCTCGTACTCACAGCTTCTTGAATCGCATTGGGATGTCAATATTGTGGTTGCTCCCGAAGATCGATCAACACCAAACTCTTTTGATGGTTTTACACGATATGAAGACACCGAGAAAATGAACGGATTTGTGCTTTCAAATATTGCTTCCACTGCTGGAATTTGGTCAGGACAGCAAAAAGGAATATTTGAGTTATCTTCCGAAAATTCCGATTTATCCCCAGTTCAAAACCAAGTTCGAGTGATGCGCACATTTGTTCGGAGCATTCTTAGTGAGGGGCTTTCCGTAAGAGTCGCAGTCGAAGCCTTGAAAAAAGCAGGAGATGTTGAGACTTCTAGCCTCAGTGGCAGAGCGATTCCAAATAAGTATTTAGTTGCTTACGAAAAACCGGATTCTACTCAAGTGATAGATGGCATGCTTGTGGATGCTTTAAACTCCCAAAATGGAGCTTTGAAATACAATCAAAAACCACTGGGTTCTGAACTTGTCCAAAACGAACTTGGCGTAGCAGCATCTATTAAGTTTTTTTTCCGTAGTTCTTGGTCGCTTATAAAAGTTTTACCTTTATGGTTTTTCGCTGCTCTTTGGAATTTTATCGCTCGACTTGTAACGGCAAAACTCTTTGGCGCCAGAGGGCGAGAGGTAGCAAAGGGAACAATCGATTTCCCAAGGACAGATTTAGATAAAGATTCGATTGTCCATTTAAATGAAATAAAAGACCGACGAGAGAAAATTAAAAATGTCCTGGATAAATGGCCAAAAAATACCTTGCGTAAGTCTGAACCAAGCCTTTGGGCAGATCTGAGAAAACTTGTTTTAGGTCGCTTAGATGGTTCAACCCTGCCCCAGGGCCTAACTCACACTGAGGACTCCGTAGGCGTGCGCGTTCTTGGGGATTTAAACGAGGTTATGCCATCACTTCACGCTAGCTGGAATCTGCCACCTGAGATTTCTCGTGATTTGGAATCTGACCCTCGGGGCGCAACTTGGAGGGAGTTAGATGTTCTCGACGACATTGAGAACTTCTTAATGAAACGTGTATCAAATGGCGATCTTGAAGTTGAACAGTTAACTCAAAAATTAAATGAGCTTGAGGGCGAGATTGAAAAGTGCGAAGGTGAATTGCAACTAGATCTTGAAAAATTATATGAGACTGAGCGTCAAAATCGAATTGTAACCATAGAAGGAAATCAGAATGTCTGAAGAAAATAAGGACAATCTAGAAGTTGAATCATTGGACGTTGTAGCAGTTGACTCCGTAGAGCCAGCTGCTTCAGTTACGGACGATTTACCCACCGATGTAAATGTCGAGACAGTTGAGCCGCCAATTTCGCCGGCAATACCAGTTGAAGTCGAGTTGGCTGCAGCCGAGCCAGATTTGCCAATAGAAGTCAACGAAGTAAGTAGCGAAATTTCTGAGGAAGAAGTCATAGCCGCGGTTCCCCTTGAAACTGAGGATGCTATACGTGCGCGTATTGCTGTCAGTGAAGAAAATATCGCAAGAATCCGCTCTCAAGTAAGTCAACTTGGGGATAGGCGTGAAGAAGTTCAGAATGAAGTTGAAGAAATAGTTGCTACACGCGAAGACTTGAATCAATGGGTTGACACAAGAAAAGAAAGTTTTGCTTGGCGACTTGTTGATTCACTTAGGAAATATGCATCTGAACTAACTGCGGATGAAAACTATATAAAAGACTTTTCGGAGAACCCACCAGTTTTTGATCCTGAATTTGCCTCGAAAATTAGAAAGTGGGTTATGAAGTCTTTTTCGATAAGTACTTCTATCTATCTAATTGTCATTTTTATTCTCAATACAATTCGAAATAATATCGGCACTATTGAAGTTCCCGATCCTAATAATCCAGCGGTGAGCCTTCAAATCAATAAGTACGATAATTGGCTACTCGGTAATCTAGGAATTAGCCATCGCCAGTTATTATCGATACTGACATTGACAATCACTCTGTTTTTTATTGGTATTTTCTTCGCCTACAGTCGCAAAACATCGGACAATCGCCAAATTATTGCGATGGAAGCTCAAAAGGCAAAAGATATTGAGACTGCTGTTTACAATGTAAAAATTGAACGAGAACGTTTAGATTCGCTTCACCCGCAGATTCCACAGATCTTAGAATTACTTTCGCTGGGGCTTCATCAACCTTGGAAAATTGATGAAAAGTATTCAAATTTTCAAGGCCAGTTGCCCGATGCCAGTAAAATTCCAGAATCGTTGGATATTTCAATACCAACTAAGGAATCAGCAAAGAAAGTCTTTTCTCAATTGGTATTTCTAACCATGAATGAAATTCAAAAGCCAGGCTGGCGTGAAACCGCATTCAACAAAGTTATTCAAAAACTTGCAGAAAGTGCTGGCTTCGGACACGGGGGAGAAGCGCTGAGTGAATTAGATGCTGATCAGCGCCGAAGCGGAAAGCGCCAAATGTTGATTGATCTTGAAGACAAAGAAAGTGTCATGCTCAGTATTGGTGATGAATTAGTTTCGCAACTTGCATCCGAAGTTCAAAAGGTAGTTCTTCAGTCGGCCCAGCCAGAAGTTGTCTCTTTACGTCCGGATCCGCTGAGTGAGCTTCTACTATCTGATTCACTTGTGAAGCAATCTAGCCAGCCACTTTCGCCCTGGGAAGATAAATTACTTGAAATCGCAGGGCAAGGATCGCCATGGGGAGTATCAACTTTTTCCGGTAAGGGACAAGTGGCAGCGCGCCATGAGCAATTGCCAGATAGCCTCTTGATAGGCACTGGGCGTGTGTGTGGTCGTGCTCATAGTGGCTTAATCAAGTTTGTCGAAGTTGTATCTGACACACGTCCTTCAGAAGTTTCGATCCGCGTAGATCTAAGCCCTTGGTGCAACGCAGAAGAGCTGGCTATTTTTCAAGATTACGAACCAAGTGCATCTGAGTTAGAGGCACGCGAATCTCGTGAACGGCTTTCACAGGCCGCCGCAAACCCTGACAGCGAAGAAGACACAGGGGTTGCTTTCTAGCGAGCGTTTGATTCACAAGCTAATCCATCGCCATCACGGTCTAATCTATGCACGTCTGGCCCAATGACATGGATAAGTCCAAGGGGCACAAGATTTTTACAATTGTAATCCGGTGGGTATAGCGGGACACATTCAAGATAACTAGCCGAGCAATTAGGTTGCCCTTTCTTGTAGAGAAGAACTGAATCTTCATCTGAATTCATTTGACCTGAATCAACATTTCCCGCAACTGCTGTGAGCGGTTCGTCTGGATCATAAATAGTTCCGGGACAGGCTGCCCAAAGTCCCCGTTTTTCCTCCTGAGCTATTTGTGCCGCGTCTTCCAGAGCCTTTGCAAATTCCCCTTTTTGACCATTAAAAAAGTAAGGAGTTGCTGCTCCAATTTCAACTAACTTTATATTGATATTTAATGTCTCAACATAAACATAACTGAGAGTGCGCCCAAAAGAATCCACGGAATCGATGGATGTATCTTCTCTGAGGGATATTAAATTCTTCTTGGAAAGATTCTTACGTTGAATTGAAACGGCCTGTTCATCTTGAGTATCAAGCTCGAGTAGTTGTAATAAAGCCTGTCTTGCCTCTTCGGCATAGCATTCGATTGGCTTTAGCTCTGGCGTATCAATCTGGACTAATCTAATCTTTTGGCCATCTTTGAGCGTGAAGGTATCACCATCGTAAACCGATGCAACCTGCACTCCAGAATTTCCACAAGCCGTTAAGATAAAACTAATCGAGATGGCCAGAACAAGATTAAAAGTTCGATTAGTTAAGTTAAGCAAGCCTGAGTCGTCTCATGAGACTTAAATTATAATTTACGATGACCTTAAAACCAATACTCAAACGTACTTTCTTAGGCGAGGATGAAAAGTAAATCAATATCCTAAAGATTTGGTTTAAAGTCGTACCGTTGAAGTTCATAAGAAACATCGGATAGGTTCCCCGAGTTACTACCCAAAACGCTCTTATATTTTAAATGGGGCGCTTCACAGGCAAAGCCGGACATATAGCCAGCCCCACCAGAAGCTACTGGTAATTCTGAAGTGATGAGACTTCCATCAAACTCGATAAATGCCGAAGTTGCTGAAATAATGGCGTTTGGATCTTGCATGCGCCATCGAAATATCCAGTAACTACTGTCACAGCTATTCATTTGGGTTCCACCTGCAAAGTAGTCAATGGTCTCCCAGTCACCGGGATAAAAAAGCCTGTACTAGCCGGGACGTGACTCGCTAATTGTTTCAACAAGTTCATAATCTACGACTCCAGCGGGGAAAATTGGCAAATCACTTGAATAATCAGTTGCCATATTTGAAGGCTTTGCCGACGCAGCCGAGCACCTCAAAAACAATAAGTAGTCCGGCTTCGTAGCCACAATCTGGCTGGCACCACAAAACCGACACATAGGTAATCCCTTGCATTTTGCCCTCCAAAAGAGCACCATGGGCAGACTGGGATCAAGGACAGGAGCAAGCGTGAAAATAGAAGAGATTATCAAAGGCAAACGTGTAGAAGTTATTTTACCAAGTGCGAGTATTCATGACTTAGTCACGGCGTTAAATACACACCACGTCGGTGCG
>Ga0209284_10004612_pt1 | contig 15271 bp, 18 predicted proteins | sample FRY03_FD_187211 | JGI IMG/M metagenome (GOLD analysis project Ga0209284, IMG submission 187211) | Freshwater microbial communities from Lake Fryxell liftoff mats and glacier meltwater in Antarctica - FRY-03 (SPAdes) (version 2) | ecosystem: Environmental > Aquatic > Freshwater > Ice > Glacier... | reverse complement strand
AAAAATGGGATATTTATTAAAATCAGGTGAAGTCGGAAATATTGGACTTAAACACCAAAAAGCAATCCGTGAAGCTACGGTAAGTAAATGGGACGGACTAGGTTTCCTAGAAGGTCTTGAAGGACACGTAAGAGAGAACATCGCTCTTTTATATGAGAATCAAGCATCTGTATTGATTAACGAAACTACTGACTCATCAGGGTCAAACGGTTCATTTGAAACTGTAGTTTTCCCAATCATTAGACGTGTATTCTCTAAATTATTAGCGAATGATATCGTATCTGTACAAGCGTTGAACTTACCAATCGGTAAATTGTTCTTCTTTGTACCTAAGATTTCTGATAGAACACCTGAAGGTTCACACCGTTCACCAAAAGTTGTTAGTACTAATTGTCTTAACTGTCCAGCAGTTACATTCAGTGGTAATACAAACTTATATGATGCATTTTATGATGACGCATTGTTTGACCATTCAAAAGGGAAAGTATCGATACAAATCGTAACAGGTACTCAAGTTACTTATGCTGGTGGAACATTCACAGCTGGTCAAAACGCAGCATCAGCTGATGGTTCATTAAGAACACAAATATTAGAGGTTACTGGTTTCAACACTACTAACGCTGGTAGATTAACTGGTCCAGACGGAAACGAAATGGATACTGAAGAATTTTTAGCTTCATTAAGAGTATTAGCTACTAATCAAATTAATACTTTAAAAGGTAACAAAATTGTAGCAGCAGCTGGTGAGATTCCTTTCAGAATTTTCACACAACAATACGCTAAAGGTATTGTTAGTTATGGTGACATTTGTTCTCCAAACGCTAAATTATACATCGAATTAGATTTAACTACACCAACATGTATTGAGTGTGGTGATGAAAGTTTTGATGGTTATATCGGAGCTGATAGAACAGGTACAACAGTAGCTGGAGCTGGAGCATACGTAACATATAACACTTACGAATCTTTAGAAGAAGAATCAGAAATGGGAGAAGTATCTTTCGAACTTGAATCTGTAACTGTTTCAGTAACAGAAAGAAAGTTAAGAGCTACTTGGACACCTGAATTAGCACAAGATGTTTCAGCATTCCATAACATCGACGCTGAAGCTGAATTGACAGCATTATTATCTGAACAAGTTGCAGCTGAAATTGACCGTGAAATCTTAAGAGATTTAAGAAAAGGTGCAGCATGGACTTTAAGATGGGATTACAATGGTTGGAAACGTCTACCTAATAACAATGGTTACACTCAAAAAGATTGGAATCAAACATTAGTAACTGCGATTAACCAAATCTCAGCACAAATACACAAATCAACATTAAGAGGTGGAGCAAACTTCGTAGTAGTATCTTCTGAGGTATCAGCAGTAATGGATGACTTAGAATACTTCCACGTATCTAACGCTTCTCCAGAATCTGACACATACAACATGGGTATCGAAAGAGCTGGTTCATTAGGTGGTCGTTACACAGTTTACCGTGACCCATACGCACCGTCTTACTCAATATTGATTGGACATAAAGGTAAGTCATTATTAGACACAGGTTACGTTTACGCACCGTACGTACCAATGCAATTGACACCTACAATGTATAACCCTTTCAACTTCGTACCGATTAAAGGTATAATGACACGTTACGCTAAGAAAATGGTTAATAACCGTTTCTACGGAGCAATCAGAGTTGATGGATTACGTACATTCGATATCGCTGAATTAAGATAATCTAAATCAGTAATATAGATAACACTAAAGGGGGAACATAAGTTCCTCCTTTTTTTATGCCTTATTTTTTTTTAAACCACGATTTAATTTTTGACCACACGGATTTTTTTGTGAAATCTAAAGTACCATCCAAAGTAACCATTGATTGAATTCTACTAGTGGTAACCCACACTGGTCCATCCACGGCTTCAGTATAGAATTGGGTTGACCAATAACCATCCCCAACCATAACAGTTCTCATATCACCCTCTCGTGGTTGGGGCGTTATTGTTCCACTAACACACAGGTTAGGTTGTGTACTTGTAACGGTATGACTAAATGTATTACCTAAAGTATTACCCCACACATAAACATTATCACCTAAGTTAATATAACCATTATCACCTATAACAACAGTATCACCTAAGATATGTCTCTTGGGTTTATTCTCAATGAAGTCCCAAACATAAAAATCCCTCTTAATCATGTATTAATAATACTAATTAAGAGGGTATAATTGTAGTGTTTGTTGGTGATTAATCTAATTTAAGACCTCTAGCTTTTGCGACATTAAAATTACTATCAGCGTCCATAGTTGTGTTAATTATATCCATAACATCACCAGGGACATTTCTATAGATACTCATCATATCACCCACACCCAACTGTGTATCCTTAACATCCCAAATCGTAAGGTTCTTATTATCCTTATTTTTGTACTTATGAAAAGCTAGTTTAGAGTGGTTGTTTTCTTCCTTTCTTGAATCCTCATCCTTAACCGTTTTATCGATTAGGAAAAGTAACACACCATCTTTTGTGTAATCGTTAAAATACTGTGTGAAGTTGTCGTTATCAGATGATACACACCATTTAGTCGCCTTACCGTAAATGTTAGAACTTCTAGAAGTAAGTGGTTGAATAACTAACCATTTATCATCTTCATGAACAACAACAGTCTCTTTTTTCTTAACCTCACTCCTAGTTACTTTTTCACGAGCTAACTTAAGTTCATCAACAATAAGTTGATTATCACCATAAGAATAAATATCTTTATTCTCTAATAAGTTTTTTTCGGACAATTCCTCAAACTCAGCTACGATATCAAACATCTCCTTAAATGTTTTGTTAGTTAACTCATCTTTAAACCACTCTAACCACTCTTTAGTTTGAGCTACCATAAAAGGTAGATACTTGTTAGTCGTTGTTGGGTCCTTCTTAGATAGGATGTCAATTAAATCAATAACGTATTCCGGGTTTTGTGATTTAACATCTTTAATTTTCGCCATAATTCTACAATTAATTAATTAATTCTATTTTTGTTACTATTATATTTGATTACCCTACAAATGTAAGTAATCTTTTTTAATATAACAAGATATTTATAATAAAAGATTCTATGAAAAAGAAAATAATACGTTTAAGTGAGGGTGATATAGAGAATTTGGTTAGAAAAATAATCAAAGAGGATGACACTATGGATTCCACACAACCTAAGGATAAAGAACCTAAAGAGGGAAAAAAAACAACAGTAACTAGACACCCTGCTTATATGGCCATTGATAATTTAGAAACATCTTTAGAGGACCTGAAAAGAGAATTTAAAAATAGTATAGCTAATAAAGTTTCAGGAGAAGATGGTTACCACAGTGAGATTGATAAGTTTTCAGAAGATTTTGGTAAATTTATTACTAAAGTGTCTAATCTTAAAAGTAAAATCAATGATTACGAAATAGAAACAAAAGATTCCAGAGCTAAAGAAAGAGAAGGAAGACGTGTTGCTTATATGTCACAACACAACGATAGAAAACATAACGCCTCTAAGGGTGGACAAAATTATTCTTATTAAGATGAGTAGAAAAACAGATAGAAGACAAAATATTATGGAAGCTAATAGAGTACTATTGGGTGAAAAAATAATTAAAGAAAACACAGAAAAACCTAAAAATAACTTACTAAAGGAATCAGTACCAACAGTAAGTGAAACACACGTAAACAGTGATAGTGATAAAATGACTTACATAAAAGGAGCTCTTAAAAATTTAAGTACTAAAGATTTAAACAAGATTTATTTACATGTTGAAAAGTGTGACCCAAATTACGAAGCCAAATAAAACAAAAAACCCCACAACTAAGTGGGGTTTTTAATGCCTTACTATTCGGTGTCTAACACCAATCCTTTTCTGATACAATAGCAAACTTAATCATTTCATCATATGTCCTAATCTCATTACCCGATTCAATTTTAAGTTCTAAATAATAATCATTAGGGATAAACCAAGATGTATCCACTAAGAAAAAATTACCATCAAATGTTCTATTAACCTCGGACCAACCAATATATTCAATTTGTGTGTTACCCTCACGTATGTATATTCTATATCTAATTTTATCAATAACACCAACTTGGTTTAATGTTAATGGTATTCTAGCCTCAATATTAACTCTTCTGGTATCCCCACGTTTTATTTTTTCTTGGTGTTTAATACCACTAACCCTAAATTGGTAGTCATATATCGATAAATTATGTGAACTACCAACACCTAAACCATTGGCTCCTGATGCCATAGTCACACCCACTGTATAGTACCCTTTTTCCTCCCTTAGGATGAACTCTTGTTCAGAGTTACCCAAGTTATTACCGTTGATGGTTACGTCTTGCCATGTGTCAGTAAACATTAAATTACCACAATACCCATAAGTTGGGTTATTTGGTATATTAACATTCACGTAATAAACACCAATAGATGTTGTTGTTATAGCCGAAGATGGTATTGTTTGATAAGTTACGTCATCATTATCTTTTATAACAACATCACCAAAGGAGGCATTAGATGGTTCTCCACCCGCATTAACATATAGGTATAGTCTATTAACCTTATTTAAGTAAAACTGGTTCCTGTCGTCTTGTATGTGGTCTTGAAAACTTGTTTCTATGAATGGTTCATAAACTGTATTTGTTTCCCGACCAAAGAAACCAACATAAAAAGTATCCTCATTAGTTAAAATCTCAGTAGCGTAGTTGTAAGCTAACCCAAAACCATACGTTGTACCAGTACTACCCGTTAAAATTAAATTATTAACATAAGATGTCACATCCATACATAAATTTTCATCACCATGGTCGAAACTTTGTGTATTAACAACAATACCACCATTAAATGTAGATGGGTCACCACTATATGTACCCTTGTGTGTCCACACAGTGTTAGTTTTTCTATCTAACCAATTGGCTGGTGATTCACAATATGTTATGTTAGCCTCATCACAAGATAAGTTATTAGACACAGCGTAGTCGTAACCATTACCCTCATCCCACGATTCTTGTATTTCAAATAACACTAAATCAAATGAGGTTGCTCTACGAACATCACCGATTGAACTACAATTTGTTCTACAATAAAGTTCATTGTCGAAACAAGATGTGTTCGTCATTTTAATGGTGTGTGTTAACCCACTAATGGATACATCACCATTGTTAACTTTATTGATGATATCATCAAAGTTAATATCGAATAAATATCTTGAATATTTTGTATTATTAATATTTGTTGACCCACCGTAAAATAGTTCTGTTATTGGGTTCCTACCCGTATTAACATAGGAATTCCTAACTATTGTGGTGTCTTTTGAAAAGTATGTACGTAATAAACCCATTTATCTTTTATATATAAATATCTTTATTACTTGTTTAGTTTAATCTTTTTCAGTTGGAACATCACCCCCAACAAAAACGTTCGTACTTAATAATCTTTGGTCTAAGTTTTTCATGAACCACTCTTCTAAGTCAATAGTTGTTCCAGATGGGTCAGGTGGTAACCTATCACCAATATGAATATGTGATTTAATCCATTGCCTCATTATAACCATAAACTCATACAAAACATCACCGTACACAATAGGGTGGAGATTATCTTGTAGTGATAAGTGGTCCTCTTTTGTTAAAATAGGTTTAATTACTTTAGAATTTGAATCCCGACCTATTAAAAATATTTTATTACTCATTATAACAGTATCGGTTCTATCCTCACTTAAATTAAGGTCTTTTTCAGATTTATTTAATGATTTACCCTTATTAATATCAGAAGGTTTTAAAATTCTCATACTAATGTAACCTGGGTTTTTTTCATTTCGTTTAAGTGGGTTATCGATAATATGTTTACCCACTCTAATTAAAACTTCCTCATCTTTTAATAATATATCGGTGTTATTTCTACCCAATAAACCAATATCATTTAATCCTGGGTAAATACCATTAGCTTCAGGTATTGTATTAACATTTCTACCCAATTTAAAGAAACTACCAACTTTACCAGCTAAACCAGTAAAAAAATATGGGTCATTTTTAATTTTTTCGGGTTGTGAAATAATAGGCCCAATCCACTCACGTTGTATTGACGGGTTTTTAGTATCCATTAATAAAACTTTAACCGTTTCACCAACAGATGGACACACAGATAACATCCTAGGTAAAAAAGGTTCACACCAAGGTAAACATCTTTTCTTTTTATCTTCGGTCATCTTTTCACAATCACCAATAATAAAATCATTCACATCAACACCCCTAAGTAATACTTGTAGTTTCATATTACCGTCATCACTGATGTTTTTAACCTCACCATAATGAATAACTTTATTATATTTATTTAATTGGTCATTAGACACTTTACCCCTAGAACCGTCACCTAAACTTTCATTTCTACCTGTATTTGTTCCCATTATAATAAACCTCTTTTATTTAACTCTTTAGTCACCTCATGGTAATCAGATTGAATAGTCAACCAGTAATCATATGTATTAACCACCTGTAATTTAACCGTTTCAAATTCTTGACTTAATTCAAGTTTTTTACTCTGTAATTCGTTGTTTGATTTTTTATCTAATTCTTTCATATTATGATATTTGTGCATTTCCACTACCGATACCTAAAATAGTACCAAAAACCTGTATTGGTCCACCAGCGTTACCCCCTGTGGCCTGAATTGTGGTACCTGGTTGTATAGCCACATCAATCCTAGCTTCGGACGTTAAGGCTTTTACTATTTCCTCAATCCTAATTCTTTCCATTATTTCAGCTGGTGATACTTGACCACTAGGTAAAGTACCAGTAGGTAAACCAGCTTCAGATTGTCTTTCTATAATTCTAGACGCTATTAATGTTGGGCTCATACCTGGTTTAGCTTTTGTAGCTAAAATTAATGGGGATGGCATCTTATTAGAGATTGTTGGTGGGATTTTAAATAAATTCAATAAACCACCTATTATTGATTTATGGTTTTTGAAATCTATCCCTTCGTTGTTTTCCATAGTAAGTAAATTTTTAGATATTATTTGATGGGTTTGGGACCTTTATCGTTTCAGTGATACTATTAACTTTATCAACAGACTTATTAATTTTAGTAATATATATTCCAGCTATTGATTTAATGTATAACATTAATTTTTCCTTAACAATTTTACGAACAACATTACTAATTAAAGTTATTAATTCTCTTTTAATTTTATTAAATATTATTTCGATAATCGCCGCAAGACATTCCCTAGTTACATATGTGAAAAACACATTAGCAGCCCTTGAAAAATCATAACTATTTTTAACCGTTAAAATGGATGAGTTAACCATTAAACTTGAAATTTGATATAACGATACAACTTTTGGTGTTATAATAGCCCTCATTAATATTTTTGGGAATGATATTATTGATTGTGTGTCAAAACTACCTTTCATTGTGGGACCATCTTCGGGGTTACCGTATTGAGATATGGAGTCACCAACAGATGATAGTGTTAGTTCAATTATTTCATTAACCCTTTTAGGTGTGGCTGTATCCAACTCACCCAAATTATCTAATATGTTTGATGGCATTGCTACCTCAACTAAACCACAACCTAAATCCAAAACACTAACACCTTTCATCTTGTTCCTAGATTGGTTTTCTAAATAGTTTAATTCTTCGTTACTAAACTCATAAAAACTATTATCAATGGATGTAGTTTCAAAATCGGTTTCTAAAATCTTATCAACCATAGCATCTGTTTTGGCTTGATTTAATAAAACATCAACACCAAAGTTATTAACCGAAGATATCACACCAAAACCATATTCCATAATCATAGCCATAAGGTTTTTAGTGTTAAATATTTCCATACTATTAACATAGTCTATTAAAAAACTATGAAAACTCGTACCAGCTCTATTTGTTGTAACCTTTAATGTTATAGTTGGTTGATTATTTGTTGATACTGTTGGTTGATTAAATGTCACTTCTAATAAATCCACACCACCTCTATCTGTCCATGTCCCACTATTTTGGTTTGTTATTATATCTAATAAAAACTTATTAAAATCCACACTAGGATTACCAAATAATGACCCACCAGGACCATTGACATCGATTTTTAACATACTAGTTAAATCTATTCTATCAATTTCGGTTGTTAGTTCGGGTGTTGGGTTTGGTATTGTAAAATCAGTACCACAAACTAATCCAGCTTTAATACCTTTTATTAAACCTTCTTTAATAATTCTTTTTAGTACGGGTAAAAACTCTTGGATTAATTCTTTTAATATTTTGGGTGTGTTGTTTCTAGATTTATCTCTAGTTCCCTTACCTCTATCACCCTTTTTATCACCCTTTCGATTTTTAACTCCACTAGTTGAATCACCAATTTTTTCACTGGTACGATTTTTAGTGTTAGTTGTGACAGTTTGTAGTAAATCTAATAAAAAAGGTAGTAAATTTTTCGATGAACTATCTATAGAATCCAAAGAATTTAGTTTTTTTATTTTAGGTAAATCAGATGACACCTTAAAAACACTTATAGTTTTAAATAACTCATTTTTATCATCCTTAAATCCCATAATTACTTAAGTTTATATTCATCATCATCATCACTCTTATCCTTATCACCCATTAAAGCTTGAATCATTTCAATATCCTCAGGTGTAATAGCTCCACTAGCTGTTGATTCAGTGTTTGTATCACCTTTAAAAATATAACCACCCATCATTTTTAGGATTGATATTTTTTTATCAATAGTACTATCAACCAACTTAAGAAGGTCAGTATTGGCTTTATTCATGTTAGTTAAATCATGAACATCCTCAACCTGAATCTTCTTCTTATTTTCGTTGATTTGTCTAATTGCTGTACTTCTTTGTTCCACTAACTCATTATAAGCTTCTTGAGCCATTGAGACAAAACTGTCCGTATTTAATTCTACTCTCTTTTTTTTTGGTCTTGCCATAATTACTCTTTATCTATAAATATCACAAAACACTAATTCCATATTAAAGTTTATCTTTTAACATTGTGTAGATAACCCTATATCGTTTCATTGTGTTTCTAATGTCTTTTGTTGAGAGGGATGTCATCTCCCTCATATATAAAAGAAATAAATTTTTATTGAATTTTTTACCTGTTATATCACTTTCGAATAGTGTGTGCCAATTATCTAGTATGTAAACCAAAGCATTCCCAACACGAATTTCATTTTCCGATAGAACACGTTCTTTTAACTCTTTTTGTACACTAAGTGATATGGTTTTAATGAATTTAGATAACTCGTCGAGACTATCTTCTAAGTCGTAGGAAAGTCTTATATCATCCTCTAACTTAGAAGACATATCCTCATAGGACAATACCGTTTTCATTTTTTTATTCTCTTTCATCATCTTACCTAATAGGTAGTGTTTACACACGGTACCATAATATGAATAAGATTTTTTTCCCTTTGATGGTTTAAATTTATAGAACTTTAACATTAAAAACGATAAAGTGTCTGTATGTAAATCATCAAACTCTAGAGACTTTGAATAAAGTTTATATGTTCGGATGATACTTTCTATCATCTTATTAAGTGGTGCTCTTAAACTATCTCGATAAACCTTATCTCGTAAGTATTCATCCTCTGTGGTACCCGTCCATCTTAATAACGGTTTTCCATTTTCATCTATGACATTGGGGTCCAAAAATGTACCCCCATATGACATAAATCTTACAACAGCTTCTTCTTGCTCACGCCCAAAATAAGGTTCCTTCTTAGGTTTTCTACCCCTTTTTTTTGGTTCGTCAGACATTATAAATCACTATTTTTCCTTTTATTATGGTAATTTTTTAAACTATCTGAAATCTTTTTTTTAGATTCATCACTTTTAATATTACCCGTTTTACCTAATTTGGCTTTTGACATATTTTCTCTCATTTCTTTCGTCATTTCTAATCCTTTATTCCAAGCCTCTTGACACCCTTTACAACCCTTATTCCAAGGTATCCGACCTTTACCACTCTCACCGATATTTTTCTTATGTTCATCGGTAAATGGTTTTTTAAGTTCACCTTTCGTTGTTTTGGATATTTTATCTTTCCACCCTTGGCCTATTACCCTACCTTTTAATTTTTCTGAAATCAGTTCTTTGGTTTCATCAGTGTGTTTTTTACCACGATTACCACTACCTATCTTCTTTTTGGTTTTAGTGGTGTGTTCGAACCCTGAGGTACCCTCACCACCGTGTGTTACGTTAGTTAAGTTTTCAAAACCAATTAGGTTAATAATCTCAACCTCTTTTATTAACGACACCTGTTCAAGTAAACCTTCGTAAATTTTAACTTTTATTGGTTCTAAACCTAAACTAAGAATTTTTTTAATCTTATAGTTTTTATGATTTTTCTGTTTTAAGTTACAAGGGTACATATGGTCATTTATCCGATAACCAAAACCCTTACCGATGTAAAATGGTCTATGTGTTAGTTCTATACCATCATAAATAAACTCACCTTCATCGGTTGGGTCTAGGTAAGCGTAAACGTAGTAACCTAATTCTTTTAATTTTTCTCGTCTTAGTTTATTATATGTTTTAGTATCCATATCTATAAATATGGTCATGCCTCACACTTTTTTACCTAATTAAAAAAATTATCATAAAAACACCGTTTAGACCTCGGTTTCAACGTTTTCCATGTATTTTATTTTACGGTCAGCCTTAAAATAAGATTCTTTTCTAGCTGTATTAAACCAAAATCTAGCCTCAATTGGGTTCATTTTGGTTGTGTCCTTGTGGTAATACCCATGGAATAAAGAACCTTCTCTCATGTTAGTTTTTCTATAACCTAACTTAGGTATCGTCATCATTTTTTTATCGTAATACGACATCCTTAATAGGAACTCATAAATGAATTGTAACTTAAGTGTTGGTTTAAGACCACCAACTGATTTATAAGCATCAGTCTTAATAATAGCACCAGACAATTGAAAATTAGGGAAGTTTAATAACGAATCATTATCTAAAAACCCTTGTTTTTCAGAAAAATCTTTAGCCCAAACTGGTTCGTTTGAAAAATGTAAGAATTTACCTTCCGTATTAACATCTAAACACAATGGTAAAGATACATCTACATCATACCATTTTCTATATTTAACGGCGTTATCAAACCAAATCGTAGCGTATTGGTCATCCACTTCTAATATTGAAAAATATGTTGTGTTAACATTTTCTACACCAAAGTTAATTTGTGAAGCAAAATCAGTTTCACCATCATTTGAAATAATTCTAAAATTAACTTCATCTGATTTAATTGTTTCCTTGATTTTAGCATCAATGATACCAGTATCAACACCCTTACCCACAACAATTATCACCTCTTCAGGTAACGTTTTTTGTGTTGTAATACTATTAAGTGCTGTGTTAAGGTAATTAGCTGTTTTAACTACTTGTTTATTATCCTCACCTACTGAGGTTACATTATATTCTAAATTGTCTAGTGTGACAATTGGTAAGATTACCGTGATATTACTTTTTTCTCCCATTATTATTTATTTTCTGTTCCTACATTATCCATTTCAATAACTTCACCTTCTAGTTCAGTTTCAATTGGTTGAGAGTTAATTAACGCTTGTTTTCTCTCATTGAAAATCTTTTCGTAAATTTCTTTTACTTTATCTTCCATTTGTGACATCGTGTTTGTGTCCTTTAGTTTTGCCATTTCATCATATAGTTCAGCTGGTTCACTATCCTCTAACCAAGCTTGTACATAGTTGGAAATTAGGTCACATATTGAATTAACGTCATGTACCCATAAACCATTCTTCTCAGTAAAATACTCAGGAACAATATTAGGTATTTTAGCTAAAACAGGTACGTTACATTTCATTGCCTCTAAAGGGAATGTACCAAAACCAGCGATATCATCAACCCATACAGCTAAACAAGATTCAGCTAAGTCCTTAGCGAAAATTTCTTTAGGTAATCCTCTCATATCACGGAATGTAATCCACTTTAAATGTGGATATTTCAAGTAAAATGATTTAAAAATTTTAATTAGGTCGTCTTGATTTCTAGCTAACACTGAAACGATTGGTTTTTTATCCTTTTCACTTGGCTTAAAATAATCATCAATACCTACTGGGATTACATCAATATCAATTGTGTTTGAAAATAAATTACTGATGTATTCTTTTTGTTTTTCTGTTGTTGTAATACATTTATCAATACCATAATCTCTCCAAGATTTACCAGGTGGTAATAACTCTAAAATACTATCATACGCTTGACAAAAAACCACTTTATAACCTGGTACCTTAGTCAATTGTTCCATTACATTTGCGTAATTTTCAGGAATTATGATAACATCCTCAGCTTTAAGTTGTAAAGACTTAGCCTCAACAGAGATATGTGGTAATTTAGTGTATTCCTCACCAAGCCAATTCACTGGTGTGTAATTGTTTTTTTCATGTAATATGTTAGCGTTGTAACCTAAACTTCTTAGAACTCTAACGTGTTCATAAATGTTAGCTACTCTAGCAACAGGATTACCCTGTGTATCCATGGTGAAAAAGTGAATACTAAATTCCTTTTTATCCATGTTGTTAATCGCTTCTTTAATTACGTTTATTGTGTTTTCTTTATCCATTTTTTTTTATTATTTTATTAATCAGTAATGTATTAAATGAAAGTCTAAATGGGATGGATAATTGACTTTCTAATTTTGTGTATCCCATTGATTCATCAATAATCCCACCTTCTGATAAAATTGTTTCAATCATCACCTTAGTTAATTCCCATTTTGTGATATCAATCATTTGACCAAAAGTTTCCTCATGTAAAACATCTTCAATGTAATCATCATCATCGTTTTCATCTTTGTTAGTTGCTTCAGGTTCTTTTTTGAATATTTCATCGATATCATCTTCGGGTTTTTCTAACTTAATAAACTCACTGATTCTATCTAAATCAAAAAAGAAACGTTCACCAGCTACACTAAATAAATCCTCTATTTCTTCTTCCATATCTATAATTTAATTATTAATTTACGATTGTACAGGTTTTTTATAAGATTGTAACACCCCATCCAATTCCTTGATTGATTCAATTCGTACATTAGTGTCTTTAACCTCATTTATGTTAAACATTTTGTTAACAATAACACACGTTTTATTATCAGGTTTTGAGTTAATGACATCGGGGTGGTCAGTAACAATCATATCCACAAAATTCCATTGGTCTTTTGAATCGGTCACAAACTTAACTTCATGTGACATACAAGATGTTTTACTTAAGAAAAAATATGTTGATGGTACACTTAACCCAGTTTCTCTACTCATAACAACAAAATCATGTTCAGGGTAGTCAAGGATTAAATTATTCAATGTATTCATAGCACCTTTCACCATTTCATCAGCAGAACCAAATATTTCTAATGTACATCTTTCATACATAAATTCATTAATGGTTATTTCCTGTTCAACTTCCTCCAATTCAATATCTACCACACTATCTCTACTTTTACTACTAAATGGGTCAAAGTTTGGGTCGAATTTAATCGTAGATTGTTCAGAAATTTCTTTAGGGAAATGTATCCATTTTTCTAAATCGTAATCCAAAACTTTGATTGGTTCACTTAGAACCATATGACCTTCATCATCCTCGACCTCGTATGGTGGAAAATACTTTGTGTGGGTATCCTCTATTTTTTTAAAATAATTTCTTAAAACACCATTAATTGATATACCTATTCTCATCTTGATTATCCTTTTATAATACCTTTATTCGTTATTAATGAATCCTCAATCTCATCGAAAGTTTTCTCAATCATTTTAATAATTGGGTTTCTTACAACATCATCAGGGTTTCTAAGTTCAACACAACCAAAACCATCAGAATCCCTAAATCTAGCTAAAATTGTTTCTAACGAACTATTATCCTTATTTTTAATATCTTTTTGTTTAACATCACCAAGAATAACCATTTTAGAATTATCACCAATTCTGGTCATAAGTGTTCTCATGTTCTCTCTACTGATGTTCTGTGCCTCATCAACAATAATCACCGTATTATCAATACTACGACCCCTAACGAAAGCCAATGGTTGTATTTTAATAATACCTAATTCCCTTAATTTTTTTGTTAATGATTCACCTATAATTTTTTCGAAATTATCGATAAAGGAAATCATATACGGGTCTAATTTATCATGTAAATCACCTGGTAAAAACCCTAACTCCTCTCCCGGTAATTGGGTCACTGATTTAACTAATAAAATCTTTTTGTATTTAGGTTTCGTCTTAATTAATTTAAGTGCTTCAGCACATGCTAAGTAAGTTTTACCAGTACCAGGTAATCCCGAAACAATTGTTATTTCGTTATCCTTAATGGAATTAACTAAACTTTTTTGATTTTCGTTTCTACATTTAGTGTTTACGGACATTGATTTAATAAATTTATCCTCTTCCTCATTCTTTTTATAGACAAACTTGTTAACTTCCTCTATTTCTTCTTCTGAGGGTTTACCTCTTCTACCTGTTCTTCTCGACATATTATTTTAATTACCTTAATTATGTATTTATTTTATTAACCTTTGAATTAACCCACTCGAAAGTTTTCTCAGACCAATATGTTGGGTAACTATCGTTTTCTATAGTAACAGAAAACATATAATCCTGTATAGCTTCCTCTTTTCTACCGATGTCGTTGAAACCCCTACCATATAAATCTAACTGAGACCTCAATCTATCAACCCACTGTAGTCGGTAACCGTGTCCAACACCCATGTTTTTACTAGAACTCATCATGGAGACTAGTTTAGTTTTTGGATAAACCTTTGGTTCTTCAATCCAGTAACCATGGGGTGGTAAGTAAATGAAATTATCAGCTAAATCATAAATTTCTTTTTGATGTGTGAACAGATATTCATAGGACTCAGATATCCTCTCCCAATTATTTTTAATATCCACAATAACTGTTGGTACTATCATCCTAGATTCAACCAACCAAGCGAATTTTCTTTTAGATGTGATGTCATCACAACCAGCTAATATCATCGTATCAACGTAGAAAGTGATATCTCTTGTATTACCTTTATCCCATTCAAAATATTTAGGGCCCTTCCATAAGGTTGTGGAGTGTGCGTGTTGAAAGTCTCCCCCTATTAATCCTATTTTTTCCATTATTTTTTAATATAAAATGCGTCACCCCAAGTACCACCATCCCATGTCGTCTCAACTCGTTCAAAACCGTAGGTACTCAAGTACTCATCTAATTCCCCAATTCTAGGACAACCCTCATAAACTTCA
>Ga0209284_10004607_pt1 | contig 15292 bp, 11 predicted proteins | sample FRY03_FD_187211 | JGI IMG/M metagenome (GOLD analysis project Ga0209284, IMG submission 187211) | Freshwater microbial communities from Lake Fryxell liftoff mats and glacier meltwater in Antarctica - FRY-03 (SPAdes) (version 2) | ecosystem: Environmental > Aquatic > Freshwater > Ice > Glacier... | reverse complement strand
CGTGACAGCCCTGTTGACCGTCAATGTGCCGCTCGCGTTGAACCTGTGGATTCGCCAGCCGCCGACAGTTGACTCGGAGCCGCCTTCAGCGGGAGAGAATCCGTTCACTGGCGATCTTTGAATCGGTCCTGCCGGCGCGCTCGAGCTGGTGCAGTTGTCTCGCGGAAAACCAGTGCGGCCAGTGTCAGTCCAAGCAGCGTTAACTGAAGTCATTGCCCATGAGTTAGCTAGAAGAATCGGGTTGCTGCCTGAAGGAGCTCTGCAGCTGCGAGCAATGTACCGTGACGAACCTGAAGCGCCCGGGGCTGCACTGTCAGCGCTGACAGGTCCTATTCCGTCGCTTCGATCTCCGGAAGTTGTTTCACGCGCGAACAAAGCGAAACCGAGATCTCCGGACGCGACAGTGTACGTCACTGAACTGGCGTTCAAGTTCGCTGCAACGCGTGAGCAGGCGGCGCCGGAAACATTGCAGCGCAGAATCTCAATGCCGTCCGGACCTGCCGTTGACGCAGTGACTTGCAGACCCACTACTGCTGCTTTCTCGGATGAGCTCCATTCTGCTTTCGCGTTTGCGCTAGCAGGGATACTCAGAAACGTTGCAGCAGTGATGAGCAAAATCGTTAGTTTTCGCATTTACTGCCCTAACGTTGGCGCGTTAATGGTTTGGCTTGATTTCAGTCCTTTGGAGTCCGTGACTGTCAAGCAGATAACTGGCGTAGTGGCTACTCGCTGTGAAGCATCCAGTTCAAGGCGTGCTCCCGTGAATTTTTGGATTCCGCTTTCAAGGCCGGAAACTTCCCAGCTGTAACGCAGCTGCTGACCGTCCGGATCAGTGCTTTTTCTTGCGTCAAGAACAAGAACGTTGTCTGGTCTTAAGCCGGACGCTGCAAGGTTCGCGACAGGTCTACGCTGATCTTCTTGCAAGCTGCTTGCTGCCGTGACAACTGCGCTTCCTGCTTTATCCTGTCCGCCTTGTCCGAGCTTACCGCCGACAGGGAAGCTCATTCCAACGATTTTGATTTGATCTGCCGCTGATGAGTCATATGAGAACACTGGAACTGAACCGGCAGTTGGAAGATTCAAAGTCACTAGCGTTTTTGTTGTTGCACCGGCCGTTCCCGCGCAAACAGTTCCGTTGCCTGATCCTGTTGACACTATCGTTGGCCCGCTGATCTGCCGCAAGGCCGCGGTTCCTGTTGTCGCTGTTGTGCACCAGCGAATCCAGTATTCACTGGCGTTAGCTGGTTCGCGTGCCCTGATTACAAGGTCGAAAGGATCGGCTCTTGATACTGCGCCTGACGCGTCACCGAGCGCGTTCGTTGACTGCGACAAGCCGTAAGTGACTTCCCTGGTTGCTTGTTCAGCTTGAGTGCGGCTGCTTACTTCGTCAGCTGAAACTGCTGCGCTCTGAACTGAGAACAGAAACCAGCCGGCCCCTAACGCTAAGGCACCTATGCCGATCACAATGCCAATCTGAATTTCCATCAGACTGAATCCTTTGCGGCCTTGATATTTCAAGGATGTTAGAAAGTTTCTCATCGCAAGGTCGGAAGGTTGCTTGTTCGCGTGATATTTGAGAACCGTGATTCTACTCCACTGGCCAGCTGCAATGCAAGCCAATAAGTGTTGTCTGCTGAGCCTGTCCTGTCAAGCCATTTTCCGCCAGCTAATGTTGTTGTCGCTAACTGAGGCAGCACAGCAACTCGCTTAGGCGCTGATTCGTTAGCTGCGCGGCGGTACAGAATGATGCTGCTTACCGCGCCTCCTGACGAGAAAGTTTGCTGCGGCCATGAAAGCATTTGGCCTCCTCCTCCGTTCTGAACGAGGGCGCCAGTGATGCTGCCGTATCCGCAGGCAGGTCCGCCTAAGCATAGATTCGAGTAAGAACCCAGTTGCGGGGATGTCCACGGCGACGATGAGCCGCTCACGATTTGACGAGGGTCACTGTCGCTGCTTCTCATCACGGCCGTGATTCGATATCGAGCGCCGGTCTGCACTGAAGTTCTTGTGATGCTTGTCTCGAGCAGTGGCGAACTGTCGACGCACCATGTTTTTCGGACGTTACTGCAGATCGTGGTTGTTTCACTGCCAACGCCATTGCCTTTTCGTTCAATGTTGAATCCTGAAATAAAATCGTAGCCTGGATCAGTCCATGAAATCATTACTTCCGGATTCCAGGTGCCATTGCTGCCGGCATCTCCAACTGTCGTGACGCGTTTCTCTTCGCTTAACGAAACTGAAGGCGCTGGAATCGGTCCTACTCTTAGGAGCTCCTCTATGCTGACTGTTCCGCCGGAGCCTTCTCCGAGAGTTAATGCTGACCGGGTTCCTTGCGCGCCAGAATCAGTCATTGCAGCGACTTCAAGACGCTGCCCTATCCGACCTGCGACAGTGATTGTCGCTGTTTTGTTGTCGAGCGCGGAAGTTGCAGCTGACCCGGCTGGCTGACCGTCAATCCAGGCCGTCACTTTCGCTACTGGCTTGCTGATTGTCGCCGAGACAGTCCAAGCTTCAGAGTTTGCAGTGGCAGTCAAAGTTGTGATCGCCGGCACAGTGTCAGGACTAAGCTCAATTTCTTGGCTTACGCTTCTGCTCACTCCGGACAAAGGGACCCATGTGACCGTGATTTTCGCTGGCCGTTTATCTCTCTGCCCGCCTGCCACGGAACCTCCTGCGGCAGCAGCCATGTCTGTTCTAACCGTGTATACGTTTCCTCCGCCGACAGGTCTTGTGACTTTCCAAGTGCTAGAAGTAGCTGTGGAAGTCAAGCTGCTTGCATCATCAACGCCAAGCTGAGCAGGCAAAGTTGCCAGCGACGCGTTGCTTAAAGACCCTGATCGCGTTTGCAGTCTTTCTGCTGTGTCGTTAAGCACTCTTGTTGCTTGAGCGATTGTTGCGACATCACTGTCGCCGCGTCTTTGGCTGATCGCAACTTGCGTGATTGAAACTGAAGCGATCGTGGCGACAGCGATCGCAGCTAACGAATCAGCTATCGAGAAGCCTGCACGCAGATTGAAGCGCCTTTTCATCACTGCCCCATACTAACGTATAGGTCGATGGCAGGCCAGCCAACACTAACCGCGACGATCGCTCCGACAAACAAGGCAGGTACGAACGGTTTCTGACGGTCCTTCATTGGCTGTTTCGTGATCAGTCTGTCAGCTACATGCTCAAGTGCTCCTGCGATGATTGCGACAACAACAGCAACGGTCAGTAACGGGCCGAGCCATAAGCCCATCATGCCTATAAGCAATGCGTCTCCGAGCCCGAACCATCCGAATGCTGCGAAACCACCGAACAGGAAGAGGCCGCCTAAAGCCCAGAACCAAACCGAGTAGACCTCGATCCCTGCGGAGCTTTGCCAGATGTAAGCGGCCGCGGCAAGTAATGCTCCTGCTGCTGTGACTCGGTACGGAATGATTCTGGCTTGAAAGTCAGCGCTAGCGGCAACAGCCATGACAATCAGAAACACGCTGTTAGCCACCGCGACCTGCCAGCTGGATGCGTTTTGGACTGCTGCCGCCATTCCGACTGCTGTCGCGATCTCAATGAACCAGCACCATGCCGGGATTCTTGCGCCGCAGCCGCGGCATTTGCCTTTCAGCAAAGGCCATGACAGCAACGGAATGACTTCAAGTCCTTTGACTGCTCTGTCGCAGCTGTCGCAACGAGACCGTTCACGGACCGAACTGTCTGTAGCCCACCTGGATCCAGCTACCGCTGAGAACGAACCCCAGCAAGCGCCCATCATGATCATCCAGGCAGTCGTTATTGAAGCAGGCATTGCCTGCCGCTCTACTTCTGCCCTAGATACTCGAGGTACCAGAGAACAGGAGCGCCTTTGGTGCGTGCAACCAGCATTTGCACTTTCGCGCCTCTAGTCAAAGTGAGGCGGCCGCAGACATCGTCCGTCGGCCAGCATTGCGCTTTGCGGTTCAAACCGGTAATCGTGCTGACTTGCGCGCTTAGCATGAACACGCCTTCTTCTTTGCCGGCTTTCAGAACACTCAGCAGCGCCAGCAGTTCCTTTGCGTCGCCTTTCGTCGGCATTGGCAGAGCAGTGCCTGCTTCAACGTCGATGACCGGGCCGGGAAGTATCTCAATTGAATCTGTCAACGGTTCGAAACGAACTCGGCCTGGAACAACGATCTTCTCCGGCTTCTTGTCTGTGCTAGCCGGAGGTTTGTTTGGTGTTGACGGTGTTTTCACGACCGGCGCCACGGGAGTTTTCACGACCGGCATTGAACGTGTGGCCGGCACGCCTGTGCTGACTGACGATGATGATTTCAACGGAGTGCTTGAAGTTGTTGTGCTTGTAGTGGTTGAGTCGGAAGAGCTGGATATTGAGCCGCTGAAAGGATCAGTTGTAATTGAATCAGCAGTTAAAACAGCGGTTGTAATTGTGTTCCCTGACGAAGCATCTGTCGGCGAGTTCGACATTACTTCCCCGTCGATTGTTGTGCTGGTTGCAGGAGCAAGCTGACTGGTTGTTGGCTTCGGAGTATCTGATCCGGAGATAGCGAACGCGAAAATGATGATGCCGGCAAGACCGGCTGCTGCCGCGGCAGCGATAATCCATTTGCGTTTGTTGGTTTTCGGATCGCCTGACGGGCCGTTAGGCGACGGTGAGAAAACCATTGAGCTGCTAGGGGCTGACGGCTCGGACGGGAGTTCTGGTGTTGCGGCTTCAGTGGTCATCGGATCCTTTTACTCAAGGGGTTTTCGTAACGGTAGCGCATGAAGCTTGTCCCGCGGGCCGCTTCTTTGCGGCCCGCGAGAGCAAGTTCATTGGTTTGCTAACTTACCAGGCGCCGTTGGCAGGACAGCCGCCGACCCTAGTACCGCCGTTCGCCGTGATCGACGTTGCGGTCCCTGCCGCACGAGTGCCGCACAGCTTCGTGACCACGCCAGCCGCACTACGGCTCAGCCCGTAGATTGTGCCGCTCGCCCCGCGAGAGGCAATCGTGTAGGTATCAGTGCCTGATGCGCCTGCTGCGATCACGGATGATTCGCCGTCGGTTGTTAGGGCTGTCCCCACCAGCGTAACCGTGATCCCAGAGTTTGCAGAACCGATTTCTCCCGCCGTCACACAGCTCGCATACGCTCGCGTTGTCGTGAAACACGACTCAACGAGAGTTTGAACTGACTGCACGTTGCTTTGTGCTTTGCTGTCTTCCGCTGATTTCAGCAGCGGCGTGAACTGCGTCACAGCGACTCCGGCAAGGACAACCAAAATTGCCATTGCGATGAGTAGCTGCATGAGGTCGAAAGCTGATCGACCTTGCTTCCTGAGAGAACTAAATCCCTCGATGATGCGTTCGAACTTGATCATTGAATTGAACCTCCCGGTTCAGTAGTAGAAAACATCTAATAACGAGCCAGGCTTCCACGAAGAAGTTCAAGCCTACGGGGAGAGTATCAGACAGGCAGGGCAGATGTGCCGATAGGAGTTTTTAGTTGTTTAGCACGTTGCGGCGCGGCAGCGGTTGCGGCTTGAGCTAGCCAGCGTTTACTGCTGGCGCCGCGGTCGCTGCGGCTCCGACACCAACTGGCGCGGTGGCTCTCACAACGATAATGAGTTTGCTGCCGGCGCCTGCTGCCGCATCGCCTTTCGTCATCGTGATCCCGTCTATACGTACTAGCCGGCCTTTGATGATCAGACGGTTAGCGTTAATCATGACTTGATTTTGAAGTGCGCCGGCGAATCGGGCGGCTGCCGTGTATGTTCCTGACGCTGAAATCGTTACAACTTCGCCGTCAGGAGAAGCTCCTTGTGCTTCAAATTTGACGTCATCGATTTTGAGGCCGCTTGCCGTTCCAGCGTTGGAAATTGTTCGCAGCAACGAAGCAGCGTCAGCTTCAGCAGGAACTGCTTTTTCTTCTTCTTTAGCGCCGGCAGCTATTTGGGAGGCCGGATCACCGGGCCCGCTGACAAGACTACTGGTTGCCGCGGCAATCTGCTGACTGGTTGTTCCCAGCGCAGTCTTGTTGCTGCCAGCTGTTTTCATGTCTTTCAGCGCGAGAATGCTAAGCAACGCCGCTAACGCTCCGAGCACCATCAAGAAATTACGTTTCCGTTTACTCATCACGCGGCCGGCTTCGTTTGTTTAGTCAAGATCAACGCGAAGCCTACTTGGCCGCCGGTGCAGCCACCTGCTGTTGCGCCGGAGCTTTCCAGTTGCGCGTCAGTGATGCTCGGAACTTTGGCTGCCCGGTCAAGCAGTGACGCGATGTTCTCTTGGCCCGAGGAGCAGCCTTCTATTCTGACTGTGCCCCCTGCCCCTGAACTGCCAATTGCGCCGATGCTGACTGATGTCAGTTTCGCGTCACGGTTCACGGTCAAAGCAATCGCAGCCAGTAATGCTTCATAGTTTTCGCGTGAACTAGCTAACGTTCCGACTCCACCGCCTGGCCCAATTCCAGCTGGTCCGCTGATCGCTGTGTACTTGGCTTGCGCGGCTGCGAGCTGTTCTGCGCTTGACTTCTCAGCTTGCCCTTGCGTGAACCATCCGATTGCAGCTACCACAGCGAACGTTGCTACTGCTGCAGTGATCATTGTTTCGCGGCTGAACTGAACTTGGCGTTTGCGTTTGTTGCCTTGAAGGTCAAGCGGAGCGACTGAAGTTTCGATTGTCCAACCGGCAAGAAGCCCAGCGCAAACTGCTGCTTCTTGTCCGAGCCCTCCTGCTTCGTTAAGACGACACGGGAAGTCCAGTAGTTCGTTGAGACGCGTGATCAGTGCGCTTAACTGAGTTTCTTCTACTGCTCCGCTGATGAACAAGCCTGCGGGAATGCTGATTTCAGCGCGAGCGACAGTTGCTTTGATTTCGTCAGCTAACTGATCAGGATTGACCGGCAAACTTCCTTTCAGTGTTCGGGTTGTTTTGATTCCAGCCGCGTCTGTGATTGCTAGCTGAACGGTTCCGTCAGTTTCGATGCTGGCGCCAATGACCGGCTGAGCTCCTTCTGCCATTAGAACAGAAGAACGAGCAAGGCTGACTACTGCTGGTTCTATTCCGGCGATTACGCCGCCGCTTGCTCCGACCAGTGAAGCAAATTTCTGCAAAGTTGATCGGGAAATGCCGGCGCCTAGCACTCGGCGGACTGATTTTCCGTCTTCTCCGTCAGCTGTAGCCACGGAAGTTTCAACGATTTTGTTGAGCCGCTGATCCAAGGCCATTCCGCTGGCAACAGCTGCAGTTAGTTCAGTCCCTGACAAGGATCCGTCGAGAGTTAGAACTCGGCTGTGAACTTCGTCTCCGCCGATTGCTGCCAGCACAGGCTGGTTTTTGCCTTGTCCGATCAAGGAAAGCAAAGCGTCAGCGAGCTGCTGGTCATCAGCGGCCGGCTGAATCTGCACTTGACCTGTCGGACTGACGCTTGTCAGTGTCCCGCCGGCAAGACACAACGTTAGGAACGAGTCAGGCATTAGCGTGATCCGCTTCCAATTGAGTTGTAAAGTTCCGGCAACGGTGAGTACAGAGCGACCAGGAACAATCCGATTACGACACCAACGATCAGAATCAGCACTGGCTGCATTGCGCTGATCAGATCTTCAACGGCAAGTTCGACATCCATTTCGTAAATGTCAGCGATCCGGGCAAGTAGTTCGCCCAGAGAGCCGCTTGCTTCTCCGGCCGCGATCATTTGTCTGATGTCAGGGCCGAAAACTGGATGTTCAGTTATGACTGCGCTGAGTGTTCTCCCTCCCCTAAGTCCTGTTTGCGCATCATCCATAGCGTCGATGATTTGTCGGCGGCCAGCAGCTTGACCTGAAATTTCGCAAGCTTCAAGCACTCCCATGCCGACGGTCAACACACTAGCCATCGACCTTGCCCATCGTGCCAGCGCGATTTTGCGGGCAACTGTGCCGACTCCCAGCGGAACAGCGAAAAGGAACCTGTCGACTCTGTCGCTGATCTTCGGATTGTTTTTGTTCTTCCGGTAGAAGATCATAGCCACGAATCCAAGAAGCAGCGACACTGGCGCCGCTATCCGCAGGAAATTACCGGCAGTGAGGACAAGCTGAGTGCCTGACGGTACTTTGCCTCCGGCGAGATCAGCGTAAGTGGCAGCGAACTTAGGGATCACAAAAGAGGTTAAGGCAACCATGATTACGAAAGTGGCGCCAAGTAGAATGATCGGTACCATTGCCGCTGATCTCGCTTGACGAGAAAGCTGCTCTTCTCGTTCTAGTCGCAGTACCGCAATGTCAAGTGAAGATTCCACGGATCCGGTTGCTTCTCCGACGGCCAGCAGAGAGACATACAAAGGATCGAACATTTTGGGATGCTCCGCGAACGCTGAACTTAAGGTTCCGCCGGCTCGAAGTTCCGCTGCTGTTTGTTCCAGCACTCGTTTCAGTTCAGGATGAGTGGTTTGTTCAGCGAGCGTGTCTATTGACTCAAGAATCGGTAGCACCGAAACCATTCGTGCCAGCTGCCGGCTCATCAGCAGAATGTCTTTGCGACGAACTCGGCGTTGCAGCAGGTCACGGACCATTTGAATGTCCGTGACGACAATTGATTGTTCAGCGAGTTCACGGCGCACATCGTTCTCTGTCGGTGCTTTGACTTTGCCGCGGACAGTCTTGCCGTCCTGATTCACGCCTTTCCATGTGAACGCAGTGCTCATCTGGCTAGTTCCTTGACCATGCTGTCCCGGTCTATTGCTGACTCGATTGCTGTTGCGGAACTAATTCGGCCAGCTTTCGCGAGCCGCGCCAAATCTGAATCCATTGTCTGCATGCCTTGCGCTCCGCCGGTTTGAATTGAGGAACGCATCTGATGAGTGTTGCTTTCACGAATCAAGTTGCGGGTTGCGGCGTTAGCGATCATGATTTCGCATGCCAAAGCTCGCCGGCCGCCGTCGACTGCAGGAAGAAGCTGCTGACTGATGATTGCTGACAAGCTGCCTGCAAGTTGAGTGCGGATTTCAGCTTGTTCAGTGCCGCCGAAGCTGTTGACTATGCGTTCAACGCTTTGTTGCGCGTCAGGCGCATGAACGGTCGCTAAGACAAGATGGCCTGTCTCGGCTGCTTCAAGTGCAATTCGCATTGTTGCTACGTCTCTCATTTCGCCGATCAGGATTACGTCAGGATCTTCCCTCATCGCTCCAGTCAAAGCAGTTGAGAAGTCAGGCACATCACTGCCGATTTCACGTTGACTAATGACTGATTTGATGTCTTTGTGCAGGTACTCGATTGGATCTTCAACACTGATGATTCGTTCGCCGCGTTCCGCGTTGATTTTCGCGATCATTGCTGCATGAGTTGTGCTTTTCCCAGACCCGGTCGGACCTGTAACGAGAATCAGTCCGCGTCTTGAGCTCGCCAGGTTAGCTACAGCGATCGGCAACCCTAGCTCATTCAGGTTCGGAATTCGATTGTCAATCAAACGCAAAGCTGCAGCAAGCTTGCCTGACGTGGAGAAAATGTTCACGCGTAAGCGTTGGTCTCCGACTGACCAGGCAAGATCAGCGTGCCCTTGATGATCTAGTTTTTCACGGTAGTTGTTGGTGCTGAGAATTTCTTCGAGCACTCGTTCAACAGCTTTTTCGCTGAAGACAGCGAATTGTTCTTGCTCTATCAGTTCCCCGTCAATTCGAAGAATAGGCGCTCTGCCATCAACAATGTGAAGATCACTGGCTTTCTTCTCTGTGCCTTCGCGGATCAGCTCGTCAAGCGTGGCGCTCATCTCATTGCCTTCACGACTTCTTCAGGACTGCTGAGCCCTTCGTCAATGATCCTTACAGCGTCTTCAGCCAAAGTCAGCATTCCTTCTTTGCGAGCTTCTTTGGTTAGTGCGGTCGCTGGGCTTTGCTGAACAATTAAGGAACGAACGTTTTCGCTCATTATCATTACTTCGAAAATCCCTGTTCGTCCTGTTAGTCCTGTTTGTTCGCAGGCGTCGCATCCTTCGGCCGTCCACGCTCGTACTTTCGGAAGTTCGTCGTAAGGCAAATGGAGTGTCATCAGGACTTGCTCGGGAACATGCCCTTCTTGTTTGCGGCAGTGGACGCAAAGTTTCCTTGTGAGCCGTTGAGCGACAACGCACTCAACTGTTGACGCAACCAAGTACGGCTCTATGCCCATGTCAGCTAAACGAACCAGAGTGCCGGTGGCGTTACGAGTGTGAATGGTCGACAGCATCAGGTGTCCGGTCAGTGCTGCTGTGATTGCAAGAGAAGCTGTTTCAGGGTCTCTTACTTCGCCGACCATGATGACGTCAGGGTCTGACTGAAGCATTCTTGCTAATCCTAAGGCGTAAGTTAATCCGGAGCGGTTGGAGACTTGAACTTGCGATGCACCGTCAAGTCGGTATTCAACTGGATCTTCAATTGTGACGATCGCCTGGTCATGAGGGTTCAGCATTCGAAGCGCGGCGTACAAAGTTGTTGTTTTGCCTGAGCCGGTCGGGCCGCAAGAGAAAACAGCGCCAGCTCCTGCGATAACTGCTTTTTCGAACTGCTCTTTGGCCTGGTCGACCATTCCTAGTTCGCCAAGGCCAAGAGGGATTTGTGCTCGGTCAAGTAGCCGCAGCACAACTGATTCGCCGCGGACAGTCGGCATTGTCAAAGCTCTAAGGTCAAGATCTCGGCCACCTACTTTTACTGCCGCCCGGCCTGCTTGAGGAATCAGCTGATTCGCGATGTCGAGTCCGGAAAGCGTTTTGACTCGGTTGCTGAGAGCTTGAAGATCTTCTCTGGCAATCACTCCCCATGGCTGCAGCACACCGTCTACCCGGATTCGGACAAGGACTGTGTCTTCGCCTGGTTCGATGTGGATGTCGCTTGCTCCTCTGTTGCTCGCGTCACTTAGCAGCTGGCCGAGAAGTTTCGCTACTCTGCCGCCGTCATCAGCGGTAAGCAGAAGTTCTTCTTCAGCGATGCCTTCTTGACGTTCCGGAGTTTCGGTGCCGGCACGAACTTCAAGCGCGGTTAGGACCGTGTCTAGTTCTTCAGCGGAGCAAGCTTTCGCGTTCGGTTGGCGACCAGTCAGTCTGAGAAGATCATCGAGCGTGTCAAGATCGCCGGGATCAACCATTGCGACGTCAAGAGGCCCGTCGAAACGTCCTCTGAGCGGAACGAGCTGCCGTGAGCGCGCGAATCCTTCCGGCAGGGACGCCAGAACTCCGGCGTCGACGAGCTCTTGAGTGATCGTGATCATTTCGGCCATCAGGTAAGACTACGGGATGGTCAGGCCAAATCTAGAAAACAAGGGTTGCTGCTTGTGCTGTACCGCTGAGCCGCTCTATCCGCTATGGTTCTACGAATGGGAGTATGGCAAAAACTGGTGCCAAGGCCTGCTGGCTTTTCACTTGGTTTCATGATCGGCATTCTTGCTGTCTCAACAACCCTTGGTTTAGCGAGTTTTGCGCTGCTACGAACGCAAGCTCAAGTCCTCACTGTAGTGCAGGATCAAAGCACAGCTAAGAACGCTGCCGAAGGCTTAGCTCGAGCCCAAGGAGCACTGGCCCGTGTTGTCTGGCCTGCTGACATTGAGAAGCAAGCCGCGCTGCTGTGCTCATCTTCTGATCCTTCTGCCTCTGATCTGCGTTGCCCTCCTGTCGCTACTGCCTCGAAACTCACTTCGATTCCGGGCTTAAATCAGCCTTTGCTGTGGAAGTCCATTCTGCGTGACAATCCGACGTCTGAGCGAATGCCTGTCGGCGGAACTTTTTCAGCGGCTGTTCGCGCTGCAGGTTTGGAACGGCGCTGGCCTCGGCAGATCACAATTGAGCAAGCATCTGATTTGCCTCGGTACGACAAGAACGCTGATGGTTTGATGTGGTCGGTCGCTCAAGCGAAAGTTGATGACCCGGCGCGCAACAATGTCAGTTACACGGACTCTCGCCTGGTTGATCGTCAGAACACGGCGCCGGACTGGCCTGCCGGAACTACACTGGCTGGCCGCATTCAGCTTGTTGGTGCTGACGCTTCCGGTGGCTTGCTGATCAATGCGCGTGATAAAAGTTCTGGCCGCATCGGGACTCTTGCCTGTTCTATGGGAGCTAATGCTTGTCTGCCGTCAGCGGGACTACGGATTGTTCCTGTCGGCGCGCCTCGCGCAACTGTCAGTTCCGGTGGCGTGACGCCTGCTTTGAGTGGCGATGAACTTCAAGTTCTTGAGAACTGGGCAAGATCAACAGGTGGTTTCACTGCCGGCAGCTGTCCTGCCACGTTGAAAGGTCCTGTTGTGTACGTGAAGTCCGCTTCGTGCATTGTGCGTAACGCCGGGTCAGTAGGAACTAAAGAAGAACCGAAACTGATTGTGTTCGATGGCGGCCTGGCTCGTTTGGAAGGTCAAACTCAAGTCAACGGCATTCTTTACGCCGACAAAGGTGCTTCGCCACGGAACGCTGATGCTGCTGTTCAGATCGCTAATGGCGCTTCAGTTGAAGGAATGGCGCGAACTCCAGGCACGCTCGCAATCGAGCAGTCAAGCACATTGACTTATGACTCTTCTAGTTACGCAAGTTTGTCTCCTTCAACCCTGGTGAGCAGCGCTGCTTCAGCGTTGCCGTCCAGCGGCGAGATTGTGCCTTACGAAGGATGCTCGGTCTCAGGCACTTGCGGCAGTGATCCCGTGCCGCCGGTCAATGGCACGCCTCCTTCTATCACGGGAAATCCGATTGGCGGAGCAACTGTGAACGGCGACCGCGGAACATGGACTGGTCAAGAGCCGATCTCTTACGCCTATCAATGGTCTGTCTCTGCCGTGAACGGGGAAGCACCGTTCTCGACCATTGCTGGCGCGACCGGTGAGACTTTCGTGATTCCTGCGCGCAGCATGGCCGGGCAGCGGCTGCGATTGACGGTCACAGCGACTAACGAGTTCGGATCAACGCAAGCTGTCTCTGATCCGTCAGCACGTATTTCAGTGCCTCCAATTCCAGGATCTGGCTGCACGGCGCTGATCTCAGGAACCGCGAAAGTTCTGCTGGAATTGAGCGCTACAGCATGTTCTTACGATGGTTATCCAGCGCCAGTCATTCAGTATCAATGGCAGTTCTCGGATACCAGCGCGCCTCCTACTGGCTGGTCTGACTATCCGGCTGCTGACGGTCAAGCTTTCGCTATTCCACTTAGCCAAGTAGCTCGTTACGCGCGCGTCAGAATTACGGCAACGAACGGTGCTGGCAGTGACGTAATGTTTTCAGCTGCTTCTGACAAGATTCTTGGTCGCCCGTTCAACATCAACCTTCCGACCATTTCATCTACTTATAACGGAGCGCGGCTGAGTTCAACTACCGGCGCCTGGAACGCTCATCCTGCGGCCGGGTTCCGCTACCGGTGGCAGTCATCTGACGCTCAGGGATCTTCCGGCACGTGGACCGACATTGCTGACGCGACAAACGCTGACTACATTGTTGCCTGCAGTTTGGCTGGCAAATTTGTTCGCGCCAACGTCACGGCTTTCAACTCCGAAGGCGACACAGCTGCTTCTTCCTCAGGCCAAGCAGGGATTCCTGTCGGCGGCCTTCCGTCCTTGAATGTCAATCGCCCAACGCTCACGGGAGGGACAAAAGTCGGGACATCGACTGGGAGTACACCTGGAGACTGGACAGGTTGTCCAGCGCCTACTTACACGTATCAGTGGCAGACCGCCGATGATGCTTCAGGAACAAATCAGCTGAACATCAGCGGAGCAACTCTTGAAAACTTCACGCCATTGTCTTCTCAAGCTGGAAAGTTTTTGCGTGTCACTGTCACGGCAAGCAATGGTGTTGCTCCGGCGCCTGCCGCTGAATCTTCTAACTGGAGCCAAATTCAGTTGATCCCTGAGATTACCTCTCCCCCAACGATCAGCGGCACAGTTCAAACAGGCTTTGAGCTCACCGCGACAAAAGGTTCATGGCAGGGAGTTCCTACTCCGTCGTTGCTTCTGAAATGGCAGATAGCTGACGGGTCAGGAGCTGATTCAGCTGCTGAGCCTTCTCCTTCAGCTTCATGGGAGGACGCCCCAGGCTCAACTTCTAACAGTCTCACTTACGAACCTCCTGTCAGCGCTGCATGTCGTTTCTTGCGTGTCAACGTAACCGCGACGAACGCTGCAGGCGCCCTAACAGAATCTTCCGCTGTCACTGTCAGCGTCAAACAGCTGCCTGCGAACAGTGTGCCGCCCTCCCTGACCGTGCAGAACGGTGATCCTTTGCTGCCGGGCGCGACACTTGTCGCCGATCCTGGCGTTTGGGGATCCTGCCCTACTCCACCAACGTTCACTTACGAATGGCAGCAAGCTGACGGCGACAGCGTTGATTTCCAACCTATTCCTGGCGCCGCTAACACTGGCACCTTCCGTGTTGGCTCCGAGCAATACGACATGAAGATTCGCGTGAAAGTCACTGCAGTGAACGGCATCACTCCGGATCCTTCTGCTTTGTCAACGTCGACAGCGAATGTTCCTAGTCCGCCGAAGAACACTGTTGAACCGTCAGTTACTGGTTCTTGGCTGGCCGGAGAGCAGCTGACAGGCGTGCAAGGCACTTGGAGAGGAACGGTTCCGATCACGTACAGCTATAACTGGCAGCGTTCAGCGTCAGTTGGCTCCGGGTTCTCATCTTTCGATCCTGCTGAAACCAACTTGACTTTGTCTCCTTCTAACGCGGACCGCGGCAAGTTTGTGCGCCTCACCGTGAAAGCTGAAAACACACTCGGTCTTGTTGAAGCTAGTTCAACTCCAGCGCAAATGGTTGGCAGCAAACCAGTGAACTCGTCCGCCCCGGCGATCACTGGATCGCTTGACGTTGGGCAGACTTTGACAGCGTCCGCTGGTGTTTGGGATGCTGTTCCTACCGCTGATGTTATTCGCCGCTGGGAACGATGCAATCCTTCTTCAGCGAGCTGCGCGGTGGAAGGAAACTGGTTGACAATCATTAGTGCTTCCGCTTCGACGTACACAACTGTCAGAGCTGATGCCGGCAACAGAATTCGTGTCGTTGAGCGCGCATCAAACACAGTTGGCGGCCAGACTTATAACGCTGAAGCTTCAGGCTCAACTGCTACTGCCATTGTTGGTTCAGCACCTGCCGCGAACCCGAAGCCTGTAATTGCAATCACAGGCGGTGTCGCGCAGATCACTGCGACCGTAAACGCTAACGACGGAACTTGGACTGGAGTGCCAACACCAACTGTCTCTGCGCGTGTTTGGCTGCGCTGTGATGCTGCTGGAGCGGCCTGCGTGAACATTGCTGGCGCCACAACCGGAAGTTACGCCCTAGTCGCCGCGGATGTTGGCAGTACTATTCGGTTTCGAGTGACGGCCACCAACTTGATGGTCGAAAATCCTGGT
>Ga0209284_10004601_pt1 | contig 15312 bp, 20 predicted proteins | sample FRY03_FD_187211 | JGI IMG/M metagenome (GOLD analysis project Ga0209284, IMG submission 187211) | Freshwater microbial communities from Lake Fryxell liftoff mats and glacier meltwater in Antarctica - FRY-03 (SPAdes) (version 2) | ecosystem: Environmental > Aquatic > Freshwater > Ice > Glacier... | reverse complement strand
CAGTTACCATGGTGTACGATTGCTGGAAGCGGGCTTCTCATACAAGGAGACAGTCGGTATGACATTCGGTTCGGGCTGTAAGCCCGAAACATTAGCGAAAGTAATGAACGGTGTCAATGTATACTCGGGAGGCAAGTAATGGAACCATGGTGTTTGTGTGACGAGAACCAGTGGCGGTTTCATAATTATGATTCATCATGTCGCCATGATGAAATGGGCGAAGTACATGACGAATTGGAACGGGTACGAATCTTGGCAGGCGAATATCTAACTAGGGCGCAGGTTGCCGAATCCAAATTGAAAGGTAGGTAAATAATGAAAGCGGGTTATCGTCAAGGTTCCAAGAAAGAATGGGTTGACCAGTTCGACTCGTTGCCCGAAGCGTTACAATACGCCAAGGAGAACACTAATCGCAAGTCATCCGATAAACAGGAAACTGGCGAGAAATGGTACGGCTCCAAGAACTTGGATACGGCGGTTGAAATGGGCATGTCGGGTTGGCATGACATCCGTCCAGAAGTGGACGAGATGTTCTCGAAAATGGAGGAACACATTAGCGTTGCCATCGGGGAAGTATTTCAAACGAAATACGACTTCGGTGGCGATAGCGTGGACATGGACAGATATCTACAGGGCGACCCCGAGTGCATGATAGATTATGTATCGGAGCCAGCAGGTCGTATGGGACGAGTTATCCGTATCCATGTTGCCATCTGTGCCAGTGCATCAGTTAGTACCGAACGGATTATGCGCCGTGGTGTATTGGCTTGTGCGTTAGTGGACTGTCTGAACAAGTTGGGTGTTGGTGTCGAAGTATGGACGGAAGAAGCGTGTTCCAATCGTGGTGACCAGAAATGGTCTACTTTAATCAAGTTACATTCGTCCGAAGAACGGCTGGATATTAACAACCTGATGTTCGCATTGGCTCACCCTAGCATGTTGCGCCGTGTCGGGTTCTCCATCTTGGAGCGTTCGAAATGGCCATCAGCCGCTAGTATGGTTACCAACTCATATGGCACGCCATGTGACATGCTGAGTGGTACGGACATCGAAGCAGACATCAGTATCGAACGCACCCAGTTATCTATTGGCGACAGCACGGAGTCTGGCGTCGAGTTCATCATGAGTGCCATTAAGGGTTTGGATTTAATCAAATAAGCAACGAGGCTTTAGCCTCAGTCAGGTAGGTAAGCAATGAAAACGAACGGGCTATTGTTCGAAGCAGGTAGTGGTGGGATGGTTCAAACCATCCAAGTGGATGGTTTGGAATCCATCCAACGGGCAGTCGGTGGAAACATTGACGCTGTTCGCAAGGTGCTGAACGACCGTATCAAGTTGGTCGGCTATTGCCATGATGAAGGGTTATTGAATGGCATGGACATCAACTGGTTGGCGTCGGCGCTGTTCCAACAGCGACTGTGCGGTAATGTCGTGCTGGTTAATGCATACGACGAGACTGGTATTGACGATGGCGAGAGCCACGACTTGCCAACCGAGTTTATGTTATGGGCGGCCACGACATTTGCCCGTAAAGTCCAGGATACATTTAACGAATCCGTTATGATTAGCATGATTATTAGTTATGCTGCGGAGACTGGCATTGTCACACCTGAAGAAATGGCGGCGTTTGATGAATCAATCCGCATCAGTATCGAGGAGCCAGGCTCACACCCAGAAGAAGATAAAGCGGGTGTCCAATTCATCAACCGAGTCATGGACTTGATTATGGAGAAGAAGTCAGCGGGTACGGCTGATAAACTGGAAGAAGAAATCTATGCATACTTTGACAAGGAAGCAGGCAACAAATGAGTTTCAGCGATTGGTTATGGTATCGGATACCACGAGTTATCCGCTACAGGTATGTCAAATTTAGAATGCGAAATCATCCGTTGATGAAAGGAAAAAAATGAGGCAACTATGGTTTACAGCGTGGCTATTGATGGCGGCGGCGGTTGTGTCGGTGGCGATGATGCCACCGCCACCAACGCTAAAGGTGGTGGCAACTACAACAACTACAACAACAGCCACACCAACCACCACAACATCCACACCCGATACGGTAACGGCACTATGCCCAGCGTGGTGGCCATTAGCAGCCCGTGTCGGATGGTCGTTGAACGAAATGGAAACTCTGGACGCCGTAATGTACTCCGAGTCACGATGCGGGGCGCTTGAGTTCAATGCCGATGACCCGAACGGTGGCAGCCGTGGATTACTCCAGATAAACGGGTCGTGGTGGCGTTATTTAATAGACGGGGGCATTATCGAACGCCTGGACGACCTATATGACCCCGAAGTTAATCTACGGGCAGGGTTGGCAATATGGCAATACGGTATAGACAAACACGGATACGGGTGGCACCCGTGGAAAGCGAGCATGTAATGCCAGACATTAAACCCGACGACGCCGTTTCAGGAATGTGGCAGGGGCAACGCATCTGCGATGTGTTGGGTTACGGCCCCGACCATGTATGGGATAATGAATCCATTGTCAAGTATCTGGAAACATTGGTAATGGTTCACGATGAATGGTCAGCGTCAGGTGGGTTCTTTGCTGTTGGCATTGAATCCATTGAACCGTTGTCCATGCCAAAGAATCCCGCTGTGGCGACGGCGTTGATACGCAACGCCGTCTACGAGTTCAGTATGCGGTTCCATCAGATACCCCCAATGGACATCATAGATAAGTTGGGTATAACTATCGAGCAGTTCCAACACGCAGTATCAGGCGGTAAAGTATCAGGCAAGTTAATGACCCCATCGGAGTTCCGTCTATTCTGTACGGCTGGGCTGTCACACCAGCCGAACTATGCCAAGATTGGGCGAGACTATGGGGTTGGGGTGAATACGATGGTGTACTACAAGAAACTATTCAGGGGCATCATGTGTGCATGGACAGGATGTGATTGACACGGTGATAGTATAATTGGGTTTGTGTACGGGCACATAGATAAAGTGCTGTCGGCACAATTCCGTACCTCAGCGCACCCGCAGTTAACGGCGGTGTCTTAGGGTGGGGTATGTGTGGTAGGGTGTTCCAAGGCGGCACTAATGTGGGTTCGAGTCCCACGCACCCACGACTACTACAGAAAGCAGACACAATGAAAATAGATGAAGCAAACAAAATTATATATGTACGCCAGTCATGGTTGGGGGACATGGGTATCTGTCCCGAACGAGGCAGGTTGGGTGCAGTTAAGCCTGAGTTCCGTTCAGGTTCCGATGCTACTATCATGGGCACAGCATTACATCATGGTATCGAATCCGTGCTGAATGGTCATTCCACTACGCTGGGTGCGATGATGGCATCATCGCACGGCGAATACGAACGGTTAAACGCACTGGGCGCCCACAAGATAACAAACATTATCCAAGAAGAAATTCCTGGGTATATTAACTCGATGTCCACCGCTTGGTATGAAAACATCCAACCCCTAGTTAAAATGGGCGGCAAGGTAGAAGAATTCTTTCGAGTTCCATTGGGTATTGAGGTGGGCGGTTATGCCATCCATCTGGAGGGCACAATGGATTACATCGACGATACTGGCATGATTTGGGACTGGAAAACGGCGAAGCGTGTATACAATCCGAAAGACAAACAGAAATCCGCTATACAGCCAACTGTATATACAACCGCGATGCGGTTATCGGGTCAGCACGATAACCCACGGTTCATGTATGGCATTATGGTACGGCAACTAGTACCGAAGCATCAAGTGGTGGAAATATATCGAGACAACGGGCACACCGAATGGTTACGCCATTCGGTTCGCGGTGCTGTCGGAATGTGTTTATCCGCTGGCATGGACAACGAGTGGATAATGAACGACACCAGCCCGTTGTGTTCCGAATCATGGTGTTCATTCTGGAGTATCTGCAAGGGGGCCTATAATGTTTCGTAGTCATAGCCAAATGCGTCGTATCAACGCACAGGTTCGCCAAGAGTTGGACGACATGGTGGATGTCCCATTACTAATAAGCGAACTAGCGATGGCTAACGGGCATATCGAACATTTGAGGGCAGAAGTGGAACGGCTACAAGCGGAAGTGAAATCCTTGAAACCGAAACGGCTCACACGCAACGCAGCCGAATGTCACAACTGTAATACGATTATCGAATCCAAACATCGCCACGACTGGGTGCAATGCAACTGCGTCCCCCCCGATAACGGCATCTATGTTGACGGCGGACTCACATACCAGCGACGGGGCGCAGGTTTGAATGCTTGTTACACGGATTTGTCCACATGGGAATGATGGACACGCAAATGTTAGTATAGGCAATACAACAACAACAACAACAACAGAAAGCAGATAGCACATGACAGTTAACAAAGACCAGGCAATCATCATCCAAGTCGCAGGCAAAATCGCCGCAGATTTGGTGAACAAAACCGACGATGTGATGGCAAACATCGCCGCATGGGCATTGGCGTTTGACGCTGTAGCAGATGGGCTGTTCACGAAGATGGACATGTCGGCTGTTGCGGTACCCGTTGCCGTTGAGACATTCACAGCGGCATTCAATGGCGCTGTTGTCCCAGCACAACCAGCAATCCAGTACGCCCCAGCAACGGGTGGCACTGTCCGTATCAAGGGCACACAGCATGGTCCACTGCCAGAGTGGCTCGCTGCCGAATGCTCGAAGAAAGGCGTCTTCGAAGTGTGGGACAACCGTGACGGTTTGGCCGCAAATCCAAAGCGTCCGTGGTTCAAGTCAACCACAGCCGACATCGGGTTCTGGGCGCCACGAGGTAGGTAATGGCGACAACGCCTGCTGATTACAGCGAGCGTTGGGCAATGGTTGGACGGGGCGAGAACATCGCCCCGTCCGTCGTTGCTCAAACGAACTTTGCATTCTATGAACCGCTAGTAAAAGCAGCGGACGACTATGTGCATTGGGCGCAAACGCCCAATGAACGCATCTACTTGGGCTTCAAAGATATTGACGCCCAAATGCGTGGCATAGCACCATCAGAAATGTGTATGATTAACGGCTATAGCCACTCGGGTAAGACTTTAGCGTTGCTACAAATACTGGTGGCGAACCGTGACAAGCGTGTAGTGTACTTCTGTCCTGATGAGCCACGCACATTAACGCTGATAAAGTTGGCGTGTGTAACTCACGGTATAGATGCCAACATGCTGGAACAGGATATTGCGAACGGCAAGCAACAGTCCATTGACCTACTGAGAGAAACAGCGTCGGTTCATTTCCCGCATCTTAGCGTGTTTGACCAGACGGTATCGTTGGTTGATATGGAGCGTTCGTTATCGGAAGTAGAGTCCGTTATGGGCGACCCGCAGTTAATCGTGGTTGACTACTTGGACTTAATTACAGGAGGAGGCGAGGATGTTCCATCTAAGGCCAATAGTATTAAAGCGTTCGGTAAACGGCATAACACACCATTACTGGTGCTTCATCAATCGTCCCGAACTTCGGGTGCGGATGGTAAGAAGCAAACTATTTCTTCTGGCGCTTACGGTGGTGAACAGCAGGCAACTCACATTATCGGAGTGCGACGCAAGCGATTTGAAATCGAAGGACATATTCGTGACTTGCAAGAAAAGTTGGAGCGTGCTACCAACACTGAAAAGATTATGGAAAAGATTGAGTCGTTGCAATACAACTTGCGTATCCATCAGGATACGCTGACATTAAACTTGGTCAAGTGTAAGCGCCCAGCATCACAACTGTTGGACGACATGGACTATACGATTGAGTTTGGCTCAGGTCGGTTAATCCCCCTACAGGGCGGAGTGTTACCGTGGAAAGACAAGCCAATCGTTAGCGTGGACAACAATGACGAAACACCGAACTTGGCATTGGGGGACTGGTGATGAAAGATTCAGAATTGCTTGAGTTCGCCCGACTGTTCCAAGGCAGGGGCGATGTGTACGGTTCCAACGATGGTGGATGTGTCAAAAGCCCAGTATCTATTGAGGTTTTACGCAACCACTTCACGACGGAACCAATCGGAATATATCCGCTGATGGCACCTGGGATGGTTGCGTGGGGTTGTGTTGACTTCGATACAACCGATGCTCGTGACCATGCCAAGTCATTACACGACGCATTGGCCACCGCAGGTATAGTGTCATGGATAGAGCGTAGTCGTTCGAAAGGATATCATGTCTGGGTCTTCGTCGCGGGGATTGTCCCCGCTAATGCCATGCGGAATATGCTTATGGTTGCTAGTCAGGTTGCTAATACACCTACTACAGAGGTGAACCCGAAGCAGACTGTGTATAACCTGAATGGGTACGGCAACTATGTACGGTTGCCGTACGCCAATCTCGGAGATTACGAAACATCGAAGCAACGCATACTAAGTCGAGGGACAATGGATGTTGAAGATACCGTTGTTAGTTTAGGTGACTTCATGTCCGCAGCGTTGTACTCCCGCAACCCCCTGAGTGACATATACCGTATTGCCGAGATGTATGTTGCCCCTGTTGTCCATGCCACAACGAATGTTGTTGACTATGACGCCACATTGTCGGAGGCAATGGGCGTCCTCAGCCCGTTGGGCAAGGTAATATGGAGGGACGGTCCACTACCTGGGAAAGACCGCTCCAGTACATTAGCAAAACTTGGGCACGAATCAGTGCGGTCTGGGTGCAACGCATCCCAGACGAAAGTTGTATTAACAACAGCAGATAAACGATGGGGGAAATACCATATGCGAGCGAACGGCGACATTGAAATCGACAAACTAGTAGGGAGGGTACACTCATGACAACTATCCTAACTTACCAAGGCGACCGCTATGCGCTGGTCGTTAGCGACACACGCGTAACTGGCCCGTATATCGACATCGGCATCCAAAAGGTTGCCGAAGTCGGAGAGTACCTATTGGGCTGTGCTGGCGATGTCAGGGCGTTAAACATCCTGCACCATGCGTTCAAACCTCCAGTGTGCAAGCCGCATTTCAGGGGCAAAGCGCTGGACGGTTTCATTACCGCCACATTCATACCAGCGTTACGGGGGGCCTTTGACATGTATGGTTATTCGATGCCCACCAGTCATGACGACGCCCAGCATATGGCTCAGCAGGACTCCCATATAGTGGTTGTTATAAACGCAACTATATATCTGATATACGAGGACTACTGTTGGACACGCTCGAAGGGGCGTGTCGGTGGTGTCGGGTCAGGTTCGGGGTTCGCTATGGGTGCCCTTGAGACGATATTGCGCAACGAGCCGTCGGCGTCATTGGCACGGGTTAAACCAGCCATGCTACACGCCATTAAGACGGCTGCCAGATTCGATGAGTACACTAGCGGACCGTTTCGTTTCTCGGTACAAGTCCATGCCGCGTAAGCCATCCGCTAAGAAGCCGTACACCTTTACGGTTCCAGTCAAACCAATTCCCAAGGGTCGTCCACGGATGACGCGCCGAGGGCGCGTCTTTACTCCAGCACGAACATTAGCCGCAGAAGCGGAAATCAATTCAAGTTACAAGGGACCGAAGTATGAGGGCCCCGTACAGGTAATAATTAGTTACGGGTTAACAGAACAAACCATTAACATCACGCCCCTAGTGGGGCGTGACCCATCCAAACTACGAGGAGACATTGATAACTATTTGAAACTGACGATGGATGCGCTAAATGGTATGGCATGGACAGACGACAAACAGGTACACATACTACTGGGGGAGAAGCAATGAACAACAAAGACTCCAGATATGACCTGCCCGCGTTGGGCGGTTCGCAAGGATGGAACGCCGACCTAGCGTACGGACATAGTGGCGAAGCATTAGTCACCGAGTTCCTGGATGCGTTAACAACGGGTGCCTATGAAGTGAAGTCCGATAGGTGGCGTAACGGGCGGTGCGTTGTGGAAACAGAACAGAACCCGAAAAAGAAGGGTTGGAAACCCAGCGGGCTAATGGTGACAGAAGCAAAATGGTTCGTGTATGTGTTCTCACCAGAAGGCGCTTTCATTATCGTTGAAGTAGGACGGTTGAAGCGTTACATTGCCACATTGCCAGCCGAGCGGCTCAGAACCTTTGTCCCCGCTTCAACCAATCCGACTAAGGGTTTCCTGCTGGAACCCGAGGAAGTAACGGACCTAATGAGTAATACAAAGTACGACTTGTAATGGGATTCAAACCGCCTGCTGGGTTCAATGACTTCCCCGACCAGCATTCCCCCGAGGGCTACATGTCGTCAGATACCGCCACGGAATGGTTGATGCAACCATCCGTTGGCGGCAGCCACCCCGAACTGGACACGCTGGAACTGAAAGAGATTATTGGGGCACTAGTCGATAGTCTGGATGATGTTGACCGTGAAATGATACACTTAATATTCTATGAACAATGCACTTTTAGCCAAGCGGCCAAGGCGTGTGGGCTACGAGCCAAGTCGTACGCATGGCGTAAAGCGAATCGTGCGTTGACAACAATATCAATCGGGTTGCGCAGTAACCCGCGAGCAATGGAAATACTATCAGAAAGATACGGTAACTTAAATGGCTAGTCACAGATACACCCACTTCGAGGAAGCGGCTAAAGGCGCGTTGGACAAGTTGATGCACCAGTGTGCATCAACACTGCCCGACAGAAAGAAGTTCGAGCCGATAGAAACATTCCTGGGTAAGTGGATACGCACAATGGATACGACATCATCCGACCACAAGACAGACACTGAACTGGCTACATTGGTTATTAGTCGCGCTGGTGTCGAGGCGTTACACTGGTTTAAGCAAACAGATAACCCATTCAACGCTGATGATATGGTAGCGCTGATATGCCGCAAGCAACACGACTATGGGCATGGTAACATCCTGAACTTTGGGGTCATCGGTATTGGTGTGCGTATCTGCGACAAGATTGCCCGCATCAAGAACCTACACCAAGTAGCGTGCAAGGCCAACCCGAAGAACGAATCATTAGTGGATTCGTACCATGACATTATTGGATACGCCGTCATCGCGTTAATGGTCGAACAGGGCTCATTTGAGTTGAAGTTGCGCCCTTGATGATACACGAAACGAAACCACTGGGAGTCGGGCCATTGGGCATATTACGATGTTGCCAAGACTGGCCAGTCCACTTCGCCCAAGCCGTGTTCTACGGTGGCAAGTGTGGTAAGTGCGGGCAACACCCCGAAGCAATCTTCGAGAATCTGGAGTTCATTAAGCCATGACCAAACTGGATTTGTCCGTGCTAAAAGAACAATTGAAACTGCTTGAGAAACGACTCAGGAAACTAGGTAGCCCAAACACAAACATACGACGATGCGCCGACACCTTGGTGTCGGTGCAATGGCTGGAGAAACATGACAAGTAGCATTGGTAATGATGGCGTGGACAACGGGTTCAACCCCGAAGACTTGGCCGAAATGGACGGTATAATGGATTCAATGGTACACGATGCCGAGTCGGGCTTTTGTATCGAGTTCGCTATTAGTACGCTACACGCCAAGGAACTAATTGAACTGTACTGGGCCGCCCGTGGCGGCGACCGTAACGCACAAGCCAAGTGCTGGTCAGAGTACGCCAAGATTATGCGTGCCGTTATAGAAGCACACGAAACGCCCTAGTCGTTGTACGGGGTCTTGTAACCTGGGGGTCTGTCTTGCTCGACGGTACGCCGTTCTGCATCCGTCGCATTCTTGCGGCGGATGGCGTCAATCCCGTATCCTTGACTTTTCAAAGTTTTGGCGGTGGCAACATCTCCGATTTCTTTTATGGGTATACCGAACCAACTCATCACGCTAGTGAGCCAGCGCTCCTCTAGTTCTTCCTTGCCACCAAGATACCCGCCAGTTAAACGCTGTAGTTGCATTAACGGTGGAAGTGCTTGCTGTAAAACATGCCTGATTTGTTCGGACATCATCAACTTGCCGTCCTCGAACTCAACAAAGTTATGTGCCCTAAGCGCATTCAGTAACTTCGCTATTGGAACTTCTACGCCACGCGCTTCCTGCTTTGTGAATTCCACGCCATCACCATACGCTATGCGCCCAGTTGCCAACTCAAACGGAACCTTATAGATAGGCGACGAATTCGACGCAAGACCACGCGGGCTAAAGGCTTCTATCTGTGCTATCAGACGGTTGAACGGCATGTCGGGTGAAATAATCTTCTTCGCGCCCCACCCCATCGGACCGTTCTCTCGCAGATACTTTGGTAGAACCATACCTTCGATTTGCGGTGTTGATGGGTCGTCATACTCAATAGGAAATTCTTCCTGAACACGCTTATACTCGTAGTACGCTTTTGGCCGCGTTGCAATCTGTTGCACTTGTAAAGGCACATTGCGGCTGGACCACATATAGAACGGTATGACGCGTTTGATTTGGGTATCCAACACAGACATGTCGCTATAGTCGATATGTAATCGACTAACGAATGCTACTGTCTGCTGGAAACTATCGCCCCGCTCGACCGAGTGCATCGCCGCCGAAATTCGTGCGGCGCGTTCAGCGGCAGAGTTGGCCTTGGATGTAGCGTTAATAATCGGGTTGTCGCCAATGTGGTATTTGCTTTTACCCAAGCCCATTACGCCATCGGTTTCCCAGTTGAGCCCAGTACCTGTAGCGTGTACTCTCTCCATAACCGTAGTGGCGAATGCGATGTCTTCTTTCGATGTTAGCCCCATCCGTGCCATCCAACTGTCCCCGCCACCAATAGCCCCGCGCTTATTCTGTTCTGTTGCCCACTTGATACCACGACCAATGTTCTTGTTACTGACACCACCAGTGTAGTTCATAAAAGTGCTGGAGTATGCGTTGCGTGTAACGAACCCAACGGAGTTCGTTACATAACGCTTCCAGTAGTTTGTTGCCAAATCTACATTCTTAAAAAACTGGCGTGCTTCGCGTGGGTCATTCAATTTCGAGATGTTATAACCCCAAACATCCAGTAATTCCTGTGGCATTTGGCTGCCCATCCGCTCAATTAGCGCCCAGCCTTTCAGCGTTTCATCAACAACGATACGGCCCATACGACCAGCCGCTGCTTCCGTCAAGTTGAATTGGGCTACGCCCAATTCCCCAGCCACCCGCGCCAAATTTGCTTCGTCGGCGGCTGCTAGTATTTGTAAACGCTGTAGAACTGGGTCGCCTTCGACTTGTTTAAGTATCTGTTCCGTTTCCGCCATCCACCTGGCGTTCTCGGCCTTGGATGCTCCCGATACGGGCGCATTAGCCAGCAGGTCGTTATACATTCCGATATCGTCCACTAATACTTGTTCTACTTCTGGGGTCCACTTGTCCAGCGTGCGGCGATGGTCCATCGCCATACGGGTGCGCGTCGTTGCATCCATCAAAGATTCCCGTAATGTTTTGAGTTCCGACTCCACTAATGCTCGTTCTCGTGCCAGTATGGCTGGCGTTGCCGCATCACGCGGCATCGCTACGCCATCAACGGTAATCATTTTATTGGCGGGGACAACATCTGGAGGAGGAGCAATATTCGACAACTGTATTTCCAATGCCGTACGGGCATCAGTAACAACCTGGGGGTCAAACCCCGACGCCTTGAGGCGGGCACGACCAGTCAATATATCTAGTTGCTGTGCCTCGGTTTTATTGTTACGGATGCTGGCGAACAACGGATTCAATGTGCCGTCATCCATGTTTATGCGCTGCACCGAGTCAATTAACCTGTTACCTGGTGTCGGGGATGGAACATCGCGGTGCATTAGTATTGCCCATTCGCCAGCGTCATCACCTTCAAAGATGTGTTTAAGCGGCATGAGTACACCATCGAAACCGTCTTGCTTCGCCGTCTCAACCAAACTCTGGTTGAACTCGACCATTACTTTGGCGGCCCATTCATCCGCCGTGGCTGGGTCCCGTAGAATGGCAATTTCATCTATCGACTTTTTGAACCCCGAAAAGAACTCGGCGACATCCCAACCGTCACCATCCCCTCCCTTAAGAACAGCGTCCTTGGCGTCCAGCATGTATTGTAGCAAGTTTGCTTGTCCCTCGAAGTTGTCCATGCTCCTGTATAGCGGGTCAACAACTCCAGACTTGTATGTTTCCGCAACCATTGGACCCCATGTGGGGTCCACCATACCGTTACGGGCAAACACTTCACCCAAATCCACTAGCGTTTGGGAACCGACCAGCGCTGTCATGTGTTCCTGCGATTCAAAATTCAACAGATTCTGTTCGGGTGGTGCGTGCATCATCAGCGCACCACCATCTTCCATGCCGTCTAGTGATGTCGCCCAAATGTTATACGGATTCTCGGGAACAACATCGTGCGAATACCCCACCACCAAACCAGACTTGGAATATGGTGCCGCTTCACGCGCAGCGTTAATCGGCACATGGGCAGCCATCACTTCGTTAATGGATTGCAATTCATTATGTAATGCCGTTGGATTAGAACCTGGTGGCAATGCATCCATTTCGTCCATTATCTGTTTCCGTCGCATACCGAGTGGCACCAGTTCGTGGTTCGCATCAGCCTTGCCACCGTTCAAACCGCGAACGACTTGTTCGCTTAGCCACTCCAAGGAGTTCAAACCATCCTCGGGATTAGCGTCAGGATTCAACGCGAAGTATTCAGCACGCGCATCAGCAGCAGCAACAAAACGATGCTGTGTGCCATCATCCAGGGACCGTTGAAACCCAGCCACATAATTGCTTGTCCCCTGATTGGTTTCTTGGTATGTTCCAAGAGCCTCTGGGGTCAACGAGGACGCATACTCCTCTGAGTCCCGTATCTTTGCGGCGATGTCGTCCAGTTCGCCTCGCATTGCCGCTACCGCGTCATCGGCTTCGATAACGCTTGCCATACCGCCAGCCAGTATGTCCTCTGCGTTTGTCCGCGCCACCTTAATGTCCGAAACAATTCGTGAACGATTCGCGGCTGACGCCCAAGCGGCAGCCGCACGCTTGGACAACTTACTCAGCCGACTCACTTCGGTCGTCATTCTGGCGACCAAATCGGGGTCATGGACCGTGCGCGACAATAGCGGCTTGATGACATCGGGGCCGAACTCGAACAGTGAGTTCACATTAGCGAACCTGCCATGGGTACGACCAATAGACTGGGCATAACTAAGCGAAATATTCAGTAGGTCGTCCTCAAAAAACTTATGAACAGGCAAACCTTTCTTTGCCAGAAATGCCGCATATACACCATTAATTTCATCAATGGTTCCAGTTATGAGTTTTGTCCCCATAAAGTCTTCACCAGCGACATATTTACGGAATGTCCCAGTACCCTGACCCTGTTCCAGTTGCCTGCCCGCCCTAGTGGATATGTCCTGGAAGACACTTAGAATGTTGTTCTTGTTCTTGGCCCACACCTGCTTGGCCGCATCTCGGGTAAGCGTATGGTAAACATGGTTCTCCAGAAAGCCGATGTCCTGCGCGTCTACACCCCATCTAGACTTCAATCCAGTTGCCAGCGGCGTCACAGACGCCGCCTGGCCGTCCCATGTAACCTTTGCTCGTTCAGCCAGCAACCGTACATCGGGGCTTAAGGTACTTAAGTCGCCCACTTCTAGTGCGTGGACAATCCCGCCAAATGTTGGGTCATCTCTGAGGGCCTGCATTTGCGGTCCCAAGTCGGCCATAATTTGTTTAACAAAACCTTCCGTCATATTACCCTCGACGCCACGGCCGACACTGTTGGATACGGTATGTGCGGCCGCAGTAACGAATGGGGAAATGTCCGTATCCTTTGAGACTTTGCGAAAGATACCCGACGCCACGGCGCCTCGTAACGACTTGCGGGTAATCATGTGTCCGAATGCCGTCTTGCCGATAGTCGCCGCCCCAACATCCGCAACAACCTTCCCAACAGGTGCCAGCGTGTAACGATATGCATAACTAAGACTATCCGAATACGGTACACGCATTCCCATCCACTTGACACCAATATCAATACCCAGTTCTTTTCGTATTGCTCTGGGAATAGCGACATCGCCCCAGCGGGCGACATCAAGCGCAATCTTCTGTGCCCCAGGAATCAGCGACCTGGCGCCCGTCAGGAATGTAGCCGAACTAGCAAGCCTGGCAACCTTGCCAATGGCCTTGGCGGCGGGTGTGACCCATGAAATTGGGTCACCCGCCGTGTCAACTATGAACTGTCCAACTTTAGCCCCTTTTGAATCGGGGTTCATGTTGACAACGGATGTCGGTGACTTAAATAGTTGGAACTTGTCATCTTCCCAACCGTGTTTTTTGAATCGGTCCCACGCCGATAGCGCCCTGTCTGGCGATGCCGTGTATGACCTTTGCCGACCAACAGCCGTGTTCAGTGTGTCGGTTGTGAATTCCGCAGTGGCGTTTGCAAGTTGCTTCGACGGTTCTATGGCATATTTATTGGCCATTTTGATTGGTGCTATAACGGGATTGAACACCACACCCAAACCCTTTTTGATAATCTTGGCCACCGAGCCGTCCTGCTTGGCGTCCTGTTCCAGATTGGCAACCTTCGCACGGCGTTCCTCCATGCTCAGGGTTGGGTCGGTCATAATACGCGCCGTTTCGGCGCGATACTTGCCTGCCAGTTTCTTGGCGCTCTCTCTAATGGCGGTTTGCTTCTTCGTGTCGTCGCCCTTGCCGTAAACGGTTTTAACACCCAACATGCTGGTGTATACGGTGTTGCCATTAGCGTCAACGCTATAGCCAGCGTCCGCACCCTTAACCTTGGAGTATGGCGAAAAGTTTACAGCCATAATTATTTACCCGCAAACAACTTGGGAAACTTCTTCTTCGCCTGAGCGGTAGTACCCTTGAAGTTCGGGTGCTTTGCTGCAACCTGCTGCGCAAAGTTTAGTTTCGCTTTCGGTGCGGGACCATATGCTGTTAAACTATCAGCACGGGTCGAATCCGCTGCCGCCAATCCTGTTTGCAAGGTTGTCGTTACACCTGCTGTAGCGTCCGTCTTGCCAGAAGCAATCCTCGACAACGCTGCGGCGAATGCGCTCGCTGCTGCTGACTGCTCACCACCACGCGCCAGGTTGCGCTCGTCGGTGGCCAATGACGCGTCACGCGTCATGCCACCCTTGATAGAGGTGCTACGCTGTAGCAACTCCGCCAATGATGCCGCACCCGCCTGGGATGCGGCGTTCTTAACAGACTTATCAAAGTTTTGGGAACCAGTATTTAACTGGCTAATCATCCACTTCTGTAGGTCCGCTGTGCCTTTCATGCCTTGGTTCTCTGATGCTATAGCGGCATTTACCTCGCTTGTCCCTGCACCCTGCGCCTGTAACGCGCCAATCAATGGATTGGCGCCCGTTTCAAACTGTTGTACGGGGACACCCTGGAAAGAGGACGAACCTTGGAAGTTATCAGCGAACGATTTATTAGCCGTAGCGATAGTCTTCT
>Ga0209284_10004600_pt1 | contig 15317 bp, 16 predicted proteins | sample FRY03_FD_187211 | JGI IMG/M metagenome (GOLD analysis project Ga0209284, IMG submission 187211) | Freshwater microbial communities from Lake Fryxell liftoff mats and glacier meltwater in Antarctica - FRY-03 (SPAdes) (version 2) | ecosystem: Environmental > Aquatic > Freshwater > Ice > Glacier... | reverse complement strand
GCTTGTGCATCCTCTTTTGTATTGAAAGGTCATATTTCCACTTGGTCCCGTGCATTTCTTCCTCTTATTTTTCGCTTTATTGTATATTTGGTCATTGTTATAGTTGTTACATTATAAAAGATAAATGCTTACTTATCATATAATTGTAAATATACCAGTTTGCTCCTGTGTTTTTATTGTGTGTTTTCTTTTGTTACTTACAAATATCGGATTGCTTACTTATCATAGAACTACAAATATTATAATACTTTTTCATATATACCCTCTCAATTGCTGAAAGTCCCTACAAGTTTTATTTTTGTAGTGATTGCTCCTAGTGTCTTGTTTAGTTTTTTCTCTATAGACTTTATTCTTTTTATTATATACTTTGGTATTGTATAGTCTATTTCATCCATCAACTCATCATTTTCACTATCTTTTATGGTCCAGTCTATGTATGCTCCTGCGTGATATCCTATACTATAAAATAATTCTATTCTCAGACTTTTTTGTACTCGTTCTGAGTTCACTCTCCCCCGTAGTGTTTCTCTGACATAAAAAGATAGTCCCTTGTCATATATTGCTATGATTTCTTTCTCGAAGGGAGGTTCTACGTCTATGCATTCTATATGCTGTTTTAGGTTGTGCTGTATGCTCATAATTTCATCCTCGAAAAAATCATCATCATTATAGTCGTCCATAGCAAAGGTATAGTAATTGTTTGCTCTTTCTAGTCATCAAAAATTTCTTGCTCCCATTGTGTCATATGGTAAATTATAAAAGTTATAGAGTCATAAGCTGCTATTTTTTTATGTCATTATAAAATCATATGTATTTTTCATAGTTTGCTCGTGATGCATTGCTTACGTTCCATAATAATCATTTCATAACGCTCTCGTATTGGTAACGCTCCCACGTCCTGTTTGTAAATGACATAGTGTTTGCTTCCATATCTATGTAGTCCTCGACTAATACTGCCCTATGTCAAAATCCATTACGGGTATTGTATGAAGTGCAAGATATATAAATATTTTTCGATAGTGTGCGTATAGTCATTTTTTTATAGATAAGATAATAAAAGGTTATTGTTTTTTATACATACAATTATACACAATTTTCGACACTGTATAGACTCGGACCACAAACAATAGCAATAGTATATTTGCTATAACTGTCGTTATACCAGCGATAAACGTAAGCAATAGACCAAAAGACAGTCAAAATCGTGATATAACAAACATAAACATAAGCAAGTTATTTTTCATAGTTTCATATGGTAAATTATAAAAGGGTATTGCTAGTTTTGCATCATAGCAAGGATAATGGACTACTCGAAAGATAGTTGTACTTTTTGTATATCCACAAGGATAGACTCCTGGTTGAGTGATTTTTTTAATTCTGTTACAAATTGTTTATGATTTGCATCACTATATACAATAACTACAAACGTGTTTTCTGTTACAAATTCTCCATTATCGTGTCTATACGTTCCAGTAGCTTTTTGTATAGTCGCTCCATAAACAAAATACCTATTTACTACACTTGTTATGATTGTAAATATTCTATGCTCGGATAGTCCTTGTAATTTTGTGTCTTTGTCGTTACAACCAATATAAAATGTTTTACGTGTTTGTGTTGTCATAGTGTCATAGGGTAAATTATAAAAGATATTGCTAGTTTTACATCATAGCAAGGATAATTGACTACATAACGTAAGACGTAAGTAATTTGTCTATTTCGATAGAAAATCCAGTATGACTATACCATTTATTGCCGTCCTCCAGTATTGTTACAAGTCCTTGTACGTTATTTACTTTGTCGTATACCATATTTTTTGTTTTACCGTGTAGCATATTTATAGTGTATTGTATTGTATTCTTTGTTCTTTTTACAATTGTTATATCATTTATAGATAACATTTGAAAACATTTGAAATTGTAGTCGTTATCTATAGTGTCAATGGACTCTCAGTGTCTAAGCGTTACGTACTCGTTCTTGTTACTGCATTTGTAAACGTTTATTGTTGTCATTGTGATAATAATAAGGTAATAAAAGCATTAGTATTGTATACGGTCAAGCTTGTTGCATACGTCTTGTATGTTATCCGCTCCACGTGTATATTAGGAGTATAGTCAAAAATATCCAAAATGCAAGGGATAATGACACAAAAGCATACAATCCAAAAAAGATAGTAGGTAACAACCACAAACTATGCCCTCGAAGTTGCATACTGTTATGATATAGCAATACATAGCATACATACTGCATACTATATACACTAGTTAGTATATCCATAGAATACATAACAATCCAGCATATCATTGTATACCAAAAGATTGTAAGCGTTGTTAGTATAGTCAAGTGGCAGTTATATGCTCCAATGCTATATTGTGTCGCTCCTAGTGTTGTTATACTTGTAGGTTGTTATACGTGTAGGGTATTATTGCTATAGTGTATGGACTATATGGTGGAGTCCCTAGATTGTATGGACTATGGATTGTAGTCCCTAGATTGTGTCATATATTACCCTCCCCCGAAACTCCCCCCTCCAATACCCAGCCCTACCCAGGGGACATCAACCTTACAGGGTAACAACCTTGTAGGGTATAGCCCCCTGGATTGGGATTGGAACCCCATAGGGGGGGACCCTGTGGGATTTTCTTTGTGTTTGTTGTCATACCCCTCTAGAAAATTTACCAAATATGGAGCTAACCCTTTTTTCATCTACCGTATAGTCCCACACCCTGTAGGTTTAATCCCCTATAATCCTAATACCTTGTAAGGTAAATACCAATATGTAGTGAAGTACACCCTGTAGGGTATATGAATAACGGAACATATTCGGTAATAGAAACGATTATTGACAAGAGTTAGGGTAGACTATAACTGGTAGAAGTATGTAGTAGTTGACTTCTGAACCCTTTTCTGTATAATGGATTATACAACGCATAAGGGGGGATACATATTTATTATTACCTATAGGGTTATACCCCGTAAGGATATATAGAGAAAAATACCTAGAAAAAAATTATAAAAATTTATAAGCTAAGGGTATAACTGTATTATAGATAAAAAAGATAGAATGAATTATCCCTTGTAATTGATATTTATATCTGTATAATGGATTATACAACGCTAAAGAGGGAATAGATAGGATATACTTATAGGGTACTACCCTGTAGTGTATACTGTATATAGTAGATTGTATATAGTTAAGTTCCTATATGATTATCTAAATATATATAAATCTAATTTAGTTAGTTGACTTGTGAGGTATACCCTATAGGTAGAACTATGTATATACATAAGTGAGGAATTTCTGATACTACTAAACATTCTTTTTTTTAAGAAAAAGATTACGGTCCCTAAATTTGACTTCTTTTAATTTATGTGTATGGATGGTAAAGATTAAGAATACTTTTAATAAGAGAAAACAAATGAGAACATTAGATGAAGCAGAATTGTATGGGTTAAAGAAAGCACATTGATTAGCATTGAAGTATATCCAAAGGGATATGGATAAGTGTAGTGCTGATATGGATAACAACCATACGAGTTCCTGAACAGAAACAATGGAAGGGTTTATGAAATATCTAGGTAGTAAGATAGATGAGTATGATTGACTTATAGGAAACAATAAGTGAGGTAGTAGTTTTTAGTTTATAAATTATATTATTATGGAAAATTATACGTATTTATCTTTCTTTTAAGTGTTTGTGTAGTAAATTCGGAAATACCGAATATACTTGCAGATTGGCTCTGTACCTTTATATGGTAGTATTCTTTTAACTTATAAATTACATTGTTATGGAAACCTTTAGTACAATCATCACACCTATATCTTCTATAGTAACAATCTTTAGTATAGTTTATTTCCTCTGTGTGGTAAGGTACGCACTATACAATATGGATATATCGCCAAGACAAATAGACTTCTGTATACTCTTGGGGGTGTTATCAACATCATTATCTACACTAGCTATTATTGTTAATTTAGTTAGACTTTAGATGAACTTTTAGTTAAACATTAAGATGACAAGGATAAAACAAGAAAACAGGGTAAGCAACCTAGTGTGAAGTTGAAAGGCACTAAAGCATTGAAGGCAAGAAGTGATAATCAATGATAAGATAGTACGAAGGGGTTGAACCTACAAGACACACTATCCAAAGGACCTTATAAAGTTCTATGCTGAGGCCAAACCTTATAAAGAGTTTCTAAATAAGGTTTCAGGTAAGATAGAGAAGGTAGCTAATGACTACCCAACTATAACTAAGTTTAGGATAGCAAACCAGATACCACCCTCTACTTGGGAGAATTGGGTACAGAACTATCCAGAAATGGCTGAAGCTGTGGAACTTGTTAAGGATATGAGAGTAGAGTTCCTTACCCAGAATGGATTAAATGGTTCATATAACGCTCAGATGGCTAAGTTTATAGGTATGAATGACCTATGAATGAGTGAGAAGAAGGAGGTTAGTACCAATGGGGTTGTTATCAATAAGGAACAAAGAATGAAGATGATGAAAGAAGTGTTGGAAGACTTAGCTAATGCTAACGCAATAGAAGTACAAGCACAAGTTTTAGAAATCATAGAACCAGATGAAGACAATTGATGAGGTACTGAATGAGTTTGATGAGGTACAGTTAGCTAAAGATAATCTTAAACACTTTATGATATATACAGACCCTATGGCTGATGCTCCTAATGGGGCATATGACATACAACCACATCACAAAACCGTTATAGAAGCACTAGAAAGGGTAGAAAGGGGGGAAACAAAGAGGTTAATGATTTCTATTCCACCACAATTTGGCAAGAGTCGCCTTAGTTCAGAGGGTTTCCCTGCTTGGAGTTTATGAAGAAACCAATATCAGCATATAGCTTTATGTTCATATTCAGCTGAATTGTCTGAATGATTTTCAAGAAAGACAAGGGAGCTACTTAAGTCAAATTTATACAAATCTATATTTTGAGATGTGTTGAAAGCCGACAGTCAGGGTATACAAGAACGGAATACGGAGAAGATGGGTTCCTTTAGGGCGACATCTATAGGAGGTTCTCTTATTGGTAAGACTACACATAAGATTATTATAGATGACCCCCACAAAGACCAAGAAGAAGCTATGTCTCCGATAATGAGAGCTAAGGTATGGGATTGGTACGCATCAGTAGTTATGTCAAGAGCTAGAAATGAAACTGCCATTGTAATTATTATGACAAGGTGGCACGAAGATGACTTGTGTTGAAGGTTGTTGGAAAGAGAATGAGACCAATGGGAAGTTATAAATATACCAGTCTTTGATGATAAGGAAGAGTCTATACGACCAGCAATGCACTCCACAGAGCTTATAAATCAAAAGAGAGCAACTATATGAGAAGCTATGTTCCAAGCTATGTATATGGGAGACCCTATAAATGAGTGAGGTTGAGACTTTAAATCAGATTACTTCCAATACTATGAAAGGAATGAAGTGTTTGATGACCAATTATATATATACAATAAAGAATTAGATATAGTAACCTTCATAGACCCTGCCATATCACAGAAGCAGAACGCTGATTATACTACAATAACCACCGTTGGGCTTGATAGAAAGAGTAATAATGTATATCTAATAGAGTTAAAGAGGGGTAAGTACCTTCCAGACCAGATAATAGATGAAACATTCCAGACCGTTAGGATGTATAAACCTAGTAAGGTAGGTATAGAAACAAACCAGTTCCAGAAAATGCTTGAGTTAGAGCTAAGAAAGGAGATGCGTAAGCGTTCAGAGTTCTTTGTACTGGAATGACAGAGGTCTTCTATGAATAAAGAGGCTAAAATAAAGACGGTGTTACAGAATAGGTACTCTAATTGAGCAATACTACACCCTGCTAGGGGTCAAAATGTAGGAGAACTAGAGTCAGAGGCTATGAAATTCCCTAATGGAAAACACGATGATTGTATTGATGGATTATCTATGGCGATAATGATGTTAAGTAGCTATCAGACGTGAAAGAAACACAAGGTCGTAAGGGCGAAGTGGATATAGTGCTTGACTTCTGAACCCTTTTCACTATACTGGAACGTAGTTTCAAATAAATTTATCGTTAAACATTTCTTTGTATGGCAAAAAGAGAGTATATTACTATGGAGAAATTACAGGCAAACCCAGAACTAAAGAAAAAGATATTATCTCAGATAAGTGTATGGTATAGGGACTCTGAAGTATATATGGCAGAGAAGAGGACTTTGTTTAACTATTGGTATGAGAAGTTTACCAATCCTTCTGAGTCTGTATCAGAGAAAGTAAAGATACATATGCTATTCCAACACCTTAAGGCTTTCATTAGTACATATTACTCTGAAGGGCTTTCTGTTGAGATGACTGGTACTGAGTTCTTGGACGATGATTACGCATATATGTTAGAAGTATGTGCTAAACAGGATTATAAGACAATGAGCAAGAAACAAAAGGACTTCTTCCATATATTAAACATTGGGTTCTATTGAGTATCTATATTACTAGAAACTTGATACGATACTATAAACAACCATATTGAATACAAGGTAGTATCTCCTAAGTATTGGTTACCTGACAAGGAATGAAACATAATGACTGGATTTAGATACCATATGTTTGATTTCTCTATAGGAAAAGAAGAGATAGAGAATATAAACAAGAGAAGTTCTAGTGGTCTTATCTATTTCAATATAGATAACTATACTAATGGTATTGATGAGGCTAATGCTATAACAAACAAAGAGAAGGAGGATAGAGCATTGTCTTCTGCTTTCGTTCCAGAACTATACGAGGGTACAAATGTATTGTTAGAACGAGATGGTGTTAAGTATATGTGTGATACCTTCAATAGTAGAAGTGAAATAGGTAGATGGGAAAGAATAATGCCTGTAGATAAAAAAGAAGAGAAGTATCCTAGTCTTATTCCATTCCCTGTAGTGGTAGTAAATATGTTCCCATTAGAGAACGACCCTTGTGGTATCGGATTGGCTGAACTAATCATATCGTTCCAGAATGCTAAGAATAGATTAACTAATATGTCACTAAAGAAGGAAGAATGGAATGCTTGATTTAGAGTATTGCTTGCTGATATATCTAAGATTACAGATATAGACCTATTAGCTGAAAGACCTACAGACGGACCTATCATAGTCCCATTTGATGGAAACCTATGACCACTTAATGGAGATGTTGTTAGACCAGTAATGGACGGAATACAAGCTGACCAATCTACATTGAACCTAGCTGATATATTAGATGGGGAAGCACAAATGAATACTTGATACACTGAGTCTGTAAGATGAGTTGGTCTAAATCCTTGAGAAACCCTTGGGCAAACAAAGATTAACCAAGTTAATAGTAACCTTATCTTTAGTCTTGATAGTGAAATAATATCTCGATGAGAAGTCGAGTTTTATCAAAAAATGTGGTTAAGATGATTAAAAAGAAACCTACCAGAAAACCAAAAAAAGTTTGCTAGACTATGAAGTGGTATAGCTTCTACTGAAGTTATAGTAACTAGAGCAGATATTAAAGAACACGGAGACCCAGACATTAACGTAAGACCAGTCAGAGCTGCTGTTGAAGCTAATAAACAAAAGTCTGATATAATGTTAGCTAGAGAAGCACTTGTTATGGCTAACCCTTGAATACCAGCTATCTCTAAGATATTCTTCCAAAGAGATATAGAAAAACTGAAGGGCTTTCCTAGAGAAGAAACACTATTAAGGTTCCCTAGAACGGTTGATGAGAATAGGGCGATAAGATATGTTAAACAAATAAACATATACGAAACCTTTACTGGGGAGAAAAAATTAAAAGATGCTCTTAAACCACAGGCTATGTTCTATGAAGGTATGGACCTATGGACGTACTACATCTATACGCAGAAAGCTAAGGATGGAGAACTTAAAGACCAGATACTAGGAAAGATTATGGAGCTTATGGAGAAAGAAGGTATAGCTCAACAAGTACAACCTAGTGATGGTGGTGCTATGTGAAGTCCTGAACAGTTAAGGAACTCTATGTCTAGCCAACTTACTAGTAATGTAGCACAGCAAACCTGAATGGTAAATAACTTTGCTTCAGGAAGAGATGTTTTAGCATAATGGTAGACTATGGAAGATATAAAGAGAGTACAAACCGAGAAGGAAGACATAATTGATAACAAGATTAGTGAACAATGAGAGATAGAACTATTTACATCTAGTCCTTTATTCAAAAAGTATTGGACTGATAGATTGTGAGCATTGATTGCCTCTTATGAAAACAATAAGAATGTGGTACCAAACGATTGAGAAGATATACAGTCGTTCTGACTACGTATAGCATTGAACAATAAGGTACTCTCAGTATTGAAACAACTAAGAGATAAACCGTTCAGTGATATAAAGTCGTTATGACTATCTATAGCAACAAGAATGAGATTAAACGAGAAGTAACAACATTGGCACTTCCTTATGGAATGGTAAGACCGTTGGAGTGATAATCTCCTAAACATTTATCATTAAATTATGAATTATGGTTGTAGTTGAAGAAACTAATGAAGAAATTGATGTTACTCTATCAGACAGTGAAGCCCTAGATGGCGAAGAACAACTTGATGAGGAAACACAGGAAACCGAAGAGCTATCCCCTGAAGATTACCTTACTAAATTGAAGGAAAGTGAAACTGCTTTAGAAGCAGAGAGAGAAAAAAACAAGAGTCTCTACGAAAAATTTAAGAAAGGACAAAAGAAGGGTATCGAAACTAGAAAGTCACTCAATACTGAGTTTGTTTCTAAGGACGATGTACGTGCTACTATTGCTGAAATGAGAAAAGAAGAAAAAGCAGAAGCTGAATTCAGAACTAAGTATGATGATGCTAATGAACTTATGCCTGAACTCACTAAGCTAATGGAAGTCGATGGTTTGAGTTTGGAGAAGGCTTACTTTATTACTAAAGGAAGGTTGGCTTCAGATGATGGTTACAGAAATCAACTCTTATGAGAGAGGTCACAATCGCACTGAACTCACATAGTTGCTAAGACTACAGAAAATAAGAGAATGGAAGAAATACTGTCTGATGCACCATCTATTGCTCAGAAAAGAGCGTAGATAACTTTATTTATAACTATTATTAAAAATGCACGATTTCAAAATCGTTAAGTCCAACAATCTTGGACTAAACACAAGAACAGCTACCATAGCTTCTGCTACGGTAATTGAAGCTGGAGACTTTGTAACATTGGCTTCTGGATTGATTATAAAAGCAGTTGCTGCTTCTACTGCTATCGCATTTGCTCCTTATGGGTCTGCTGATGGAGAAACAACTATCGAAATCCTTGACGACAAGGACACTGAATTTGAAGGTACAGCTGATGCTAACTTCGCAGTAACAATGAAAGGAGCTGAGGTTGATTTGGTTGGAACTACTACATTGTTAATCGATGTTGGAGCTTCTGTTACTGATGTTTTGAAAATCTCTGCTGCTGCGGATGCTGGAACTGCTGGTTCTGCTGTAGGGGTTAGAGTTAGAATTAACAAATTCCTATACTAATAGGTTATTGACTATTCTATTAAACATTTATTTACTTATAAAAACCTATTATGACTTTAACTATTCAAACGTTTAACTCTTTGTTTGCTAAATCATTCAAAGAATACTTTGATAACCAATCAATGGAAGCTATCAAAAACTCAGCTTTCACTATGATTTACGATGTATCAGACACAAACGAATATGACACATCATATATCTCTACTGAAGGTTCTGACGACCCAGCATACTTCAGTGAAGGAGCACCTCTAGTAAGAAGCGACCTATGAAAAGGTTACAAAGTATCTTACAGCAAAAGAGAGTTTGGTAAAATTATGTCTATCTCAAAGAAAGCTAGATTGAAAGTAAAAGATGACACTGAGGCTATTATGAAAATTGCTAACTCTCAGAAGAAATCAGCACTTGCTACTATGCATTCTTTCTTGGAAAAACAAACTTGGGCTTTGTTCGATTATGCTAACGCAACTAATCTAGCATACTCAGTTCTTGCTCCTGATGGACTTCCATTGCTAAGTGCTACTCACGCTTGGAACTCTACTGGTGGTACTTTTGATAATGACTTAGGTACAACTGCTATCTCTCTAACTTCAGCGGCTGCTATCAAGGCTTACGGTGGAGCATTCACGGATGCTAACGGTAACGCTATGCCATTGAGATTTAACAAAATCTATGTTAAAACTGGTGGACTTGCTTCTAAACAAGCTCTTTCTGTATACGCAGCTAAGAACGCTCAAGGACAATACCAAACAACTAACTTAGTAGATATCAATATCTACCAATGAGAAGTTACTGTTGTTGAAGTGCCTCGAATGGCTTCAGGTAACGACTATATATATATAGCTGATACTGAAGGACTAGGAGTACCAAATCCATTGTTCGTTGAATTTATTCAAAGACCTATGGCTGAAGGAATATTTGACCAGAACGCTAATCTCGACCGAGATATGCCTTACTCTGCATCATTTACCTTTGGAATTAAGAATATGCCTTTCAATATCGCTGGAGGTAAAGTTGCTTAATACTTTTTTGGATGGGAGCTGTAATGGCTCTCTCCAAATTATAAATTTATATTATAATATATTTGATGTCATTACATAGTTGACCAGACCAATCATTGGAAATAAACTGAATATCGGTACCCACTAAGGATTACCTTAAAAGAAAAGAGGCTTTGGGATTAAAACCAAAGGTATCAGAAAGACATCTTTCCGTAAAAGACTTTTTGCCTTTAGAAGAAGCACAGGTAGTTAAACCTTCTGTAAAAGAAACTGTAGTTACACCAGAAGCAGAGGTTGAACCAGAAACTGAAACTAAAGCTAAGAAAGCTAAATGGAAATAAGATAATTTGATTATACTCTTTGGGTAGCACACGTTACCTAAAGCAATAACTTTATTGTTAATAAAAGATAGATGAACGTAGCTTGAGTTATGGATTTTGCTAGAAGTATATCAGGTACGACCACCTGACAAATAGATAACACTGCTGCGTTACCGTTCTTTAATAAAGCATATAGGGAGTTCTACGATAGGGTGGTATCTCTCGATAAGAACTACTTTTGGGATAAATGGACTACTAATACGGTAGCAGACCAGTTTGAGTACTCATTAGCACAACCTGATGCAGCAACCTTTACGTTCTGACAAGGGAAACCAGAAAAGATAAGGATTAAATATAGAACAACGGATACTGAGTTCTTTGATGTATTTCTTACTAATTGGGATGTATTGACTGGAACACCAGAACGATATGCTATTAATCAAAATAGCTCAACTCCTATCGCAATAATAACTGATACTAATTATATCCATATCTTTCCTACTCCTACGGTAGCAGTAACCTGAGGACTTGTCCTAGAAGGAGCAAAACTACCGTTTGATTGTGCTGTGGCTGGAACAGAGGAACATATAATAATACCAAAAGAACATCACACTACAATAGCATATATTATGAGAGAAATGTTCTACGATTTTAAGTTGTTGGCTGACGGAGAAGTAAATAATTCTGAAGCTAGAGCAGAAAGGGAAATAATTAAATCATTGAAAGCTATGGGGGTACTTACTACAGCTGCTATAAGAGCAAGGATACAAAGAAGGACAGAGATGGAATAATTTATTATCTACATATTATCTATGTCGAGAAACGATAGATTGGTAGCACCTATATTTAGTTGAGCAAACTGATGATTGTCAGACGACATTTTTACTGGTATACAAAATTCTTTCTTTAGTAGCAAGAACGTAAACATTAGGGATAACAATAAATGAATTTCAATAAATAAGGCGTTAGTAAAAGATAGTACAACAGTAGTGGTAGAACAGATAACTAGCTACGTAAAAGTAAACACTACGGACCGAATGGCGTTTGGAGATGCTTGAGGAATATATAGGTATAGGTCTTCTGCTTGGGTAAAGATAACTAGCGACTCTCCAGCAACAAAAGTTATGTCTGCTTGTCAATTTGGTGGTTATATATATTGGACTACAACATCAGCTATTCATAGGCTATTAGTTACAAACATAAGTGACGATATAACAGCTACCGATGTTATAAACCGACAAGTATTAGATACAGCGGAGTATCATCCATTATTAGTATCTGCTTTAGGGGTTTATGTTTGAAACAAGAGTTCTCTATGAATTATCAATCCATTAAATATTTATAGCAACAACTTTACTATAGAGTCAGGTTCTGTCATTAAGGAGCTTAATGGGTTGTGATGAGTTGTTAGGGTACTAACCATATCGTCTTTACTGAACAACAACATATACTTACGAAACTGAAGTAGTCCATACCCAGACCAAACAATTCCACTAATTGGGCATAATGTATACCATTCAGTAATCTTTTGATGATACAATTACTTAATAACTAACAAATGATTAGCTGTAGTTGATTGATATAACGTAATAATAATAAAAGAAACAGACCAGTTTGTAGATAATATAGGGTCTGTATGTATCTGGAACAATAAGTTATATATATGAGGGATTGGTTGAGTATATTGCTTTGGAGCAAAGAATAAGAACTATCCGAACGTTCTAAATATGGAATATAGTACATCTAATGGTGTGGCTACGGATAAGATATGAGCATTAGCTAGTGATTGAGTAATATTGTTGTCTTCTTGGAGTAATGCCGCAGCATCTACTTTCGCTATTGACAGACTATCTTCTTCTACATATTACACAACAGCAGAGATGGTGTTTATGGGATACCCTTGAAGTTGATTACATCAGATAAAGGAAGCAATACAGCAAAGTGTATGATATAAACCTACAATAACGGGGCAGTCAATAAAAACATATTACAGTATTGATTGAGGAGCTTTTGTAGAGATAAGGAACTACGTACCTTGAGTAATCACAAAGTCAACCTGAACGGATGATATGGTTCTAGGTGGAACGTTCCATTATATATCATTCAAGGTAGTGTTGGAGTGACCTTGAACAAGTACGCCAGAGTTATATAGTCTATTGTTAGTGTTTAATAACCTTAATCAGTTAAGCTAATGAAGAAAACTAAAGACAACGTTATACCATATCAATATATAGACAACGTTGCGTTGGGGGATTTTGGTTTGGCTAATATGTGAGTTGTTAATAGCACAATACCTTGAGTTAGTACAAATATGATTGATGCTTCTGTGTGAATATACGGTATACCAGAACCATCGGCTCCTACGGCAGATTTGGTTGGTTGGACTACCGATGTGGTATTCTCATCATCAGCAAGTGCTGTAGTAGCTTGGTCTGCTTGAGATATAAAGTTAGCTGATTGAACTTCATACGCAATAAACAGTGGTAATAGTTGAACTATGTCTGCCATTACATATATATACCACGACTGAACATCAACCTTAGCTACAACAACAGTTCCGCAGACAGCAGTGGGTACTGGAAAGTTGATGATGTGCGTTGCTAAGAACTCAACATCTCCTGCGTTCGCTCAGTTCCAAGCATTTGGTACATTATGACAGAGTGTGTTTATTACGGCAGACAATATAGCAGCTAACACTATAACAGCTAATCAGATAGCAGCTAACACCATTACGGCAACACAAATACAGGCTTCAACAATAACTACCTCTCAACTTAATTTCACCCCAGTACAACCATCAACGGGAGATAATGCAGTAAACTCATCGGGTAAAGTGACACAAATAAATTGAAACTTGATTACTGTTGCTAATATAGATGCTGACAACATAACGGCGTGAACTATAACAGGTAGAACATTACAAACAGCATCTTCTTGACAGAGAGTTGTTGTAAACCAATCAACCAACAGCATTGTTTTCTTTAACTCTTGATGAAGTGATTGTTGAGGTCTTTTTTGAAGTACATCGTCTGGAGTTAGGTCAGTGGTATTATGAACCTGAAACACACAGATAGTGGTATTGGGATGAACCACCTGAGTCGTTATGACAGCACCATTGTTCTCTGCTCAGGGTAATGTATCTCCATTTACAAGCAATACTTATGATTTAGGGGCATCTACATTTAGATGGAGGGGGTTGTTTTTAGGTACTAGTTGATTAAATTTGGCACAAACGGTAACTACCGCATCAATCACATCCAATAGACATATAAATGTTGTTGTGAATTGAACGACATATAAAATCTTATTATCTACTTAAAAAAGAGGATGCAGATAACTATAATCTTAGAAGAGAATGAGCTTAATATAATAGGGCTATGATTAGAGGAGTTACCATATAAACACTCAGCGGCAGTCTTAGCTAATATAAAAAAGCAATATGATATACAAAACAACAAAACTATAGAAGAACATAAAAAAGTAGTTAAAAAGTAGATTTAACCCTAAACTTAGCCAATGGTAGTTAAAAAACCTTCACTTCAGGATATAGCAAACAGAGCAGCAGCTATGTGAGCTGGCGACAAAGCAAAAGCAGCAGCTAATAAACTTTGAGTAAACGTCACTATACCCACACAAACACCAGCTCCTACTGGAGGGCAAAATGCTGTAAGCAACACAACCCCTGTGGGTAGCAACATAGTGCCACCTCAAGGAATTATCAATCAAACTGGTAATACTGGAGCTATCGCACCTGCTGTTTCTCAAAAACAACAAGCTATAGATGCTGTTGTACCTTGAAGTGTGGCTTATGAGAAGATGTTGGCTAGAGGGCTTACACCTGTTCAGATAGAAGAAGCTAAGACTAAACTTACTGGTGGGGTACAACCTTGAGTGGTTGCTCCTACACAGAAGAAACCCGTAGAAAAGAAGGTTGTAGCAACTCCAACAGAAAAGAATGCTCCTAGTTATATAGATGACTCTGAGGGTAGACTTGTAGAGATAGCAACAAATCTAAATAAATTTTTAGTTGAAACCCCATCATTGTTTACTAATGAGGAAGCATTTCGTAGAAATTTCAAATATGACCAAAGAAGTGTTGAACAAAAGAGGCTACTAGATGAGTTCTATGCTGGTAAGAAATCTGGAGATATTGCTAGTCAACAATCCAGTATGTGGGACAGCCTTACTGATGACCAAATAATAGATTGAGCATTATGAGGTTCTATTGACAATATGTCATTAGCTTCATTACAATCAACAGACCCTGTAAGATACACAGCCATACAAACTGCTATAGTTAAGAAGAAATTATATACTGATGCTAACGACTCCCTATCGTGAATTAAGAAAATATTGGAACAAGCTGGATTTGGTAAACCTGTAGAAGTTCCAGACCTACAAGATTTGTTTAACTCTTTGGTTAATACCCCTGAGATAAACCAATTAGAGGCAGACCTAAATACAAAGAAGTGAGCTAT
>Ga0209284_10004595_pt1 | contig 15330 bp, 15 predicted proteins | sample FRY03_FD_187211 | JGI IMG/M metagenome (GOLD analysis project Ga0209284, IMG submission 187211) | Freshwater microbial communities from Lake Fryxell liftoff mats and glacier meltwater in Antarctica - FRY-03 (SPAdes) (version 2) | ecosystem: Environmental > Aquatic > Freshwater > Ice > Glacier... | reverse complement strand
TAGCCATTTCTGCCATAGGTTTAATGATACGTCTTTGAAAATAGCTAAGTAAATCAGTATCATCGAAATTATTATCTTGAAGATACGATTTTAGCTTTTCCGGATATCTTATCTCAACTTGTGAATGAGACAAAATGCGCTGCAAATTTGTAATCGCATCCATGAATGAGGCTCGTGTAATGGCTCGATCATTTGCCAATCGATACTCCATTGTTCGCTCTTCTTCGTTCGGTCTACGCTTACCGATTAATTCCGCTGAATGTTCGCCTCTGGTGTGAACTATCATGTTGCGGAAATCCCGCACCCAAAAGTATTTCGCTTTAGGTGCGGGGTATTCTCGGTAGATTTTAATGTACTCTTCGATTTCCATTTACGGAAGTATATCTAAAAGTCCTGGCACTAAAACTGGTTTGGTCATTAACAATTTAGTAATCGTTATTGAGCCGTCGATATATAGAGGGGCTTCACTTGTTTCCTCCCTAACATCATCGATATCCAATGACCACGTTTTGTTTTCAAAAGTGCCGTAAGCATAACCTTCACAAGTTATGTACAGTAATTTGTATGCTGCAAAATTCTCCTGAATCGTAATCCAAAAATCATAATGCGCCAGACTTGTGAGGTCTGCGTTGTAATCCTTAAAGGTGATCGTTTGTACTCGTGCAGTAACTCGCTCAGGACTGCATGAAGCTGTTCTAAGAGAGGTTGATGATCCTTTAGGTTTTGCGCCTAAAATATCACCCGAAAATACTAAATCACCAGAGGTAACTAAAGCTTCCCATGAGGCGACTGAGCTAATACCCGAAGGGGTATCATCAAAAGAAGCGTCGCATTTCATGAAAGCTAATGCCCTTATTCCACCCTTCATCACTTCGGGTACACAAGCGTACACCGCTGCTGCTGGAAGGTCTTGGGCACAGGCTGTAATACATCCCATTTCAAACAAAAATTAACTGAGATTGTGAGCTATTTAGATAGGTGCTCGACCTAAGACTAGTCGACGGCATTCGACATTTCAAAGATAGCTAAAACATTTTATGTTCGGTTATATTTCGATACCCGCAAATTCGCAGTACTTGATGAACCAACCGCTTGGGTCATATTCCACCATCTGCGCTATCAATTCATTTTCGTTACGTGCGATTATTTGCGCATGTATTCCACGCATTTTAATTTCGTGCTGAACGATTTCCTCGATTTCGTTTGCACTTAATTCTTGACTCGATAAAACGTCAACGAGTTGTTCCCTTTCCGAATCGCTCAAAGGTGATCCGTTTAATCGGAGTGTACAGGTTACGCAGTTAATTTCTATCATGATGTTCGTTCGTTATATAAAATTCTCCAACCAACTAAAGTTGTGCTTGTTGCTAATGCGTTATTTTCCACTTTCACCGATATTGGATTGTCAGTTGAAGCGCTCACAATATTTACTAAATTGGAATAATTACCAGTTGCCGAACCCGCAGGAATGGTTATTACTAAAGTCGTGTCAACTGCAACTAGTCTTAGTGTTAACACAAGCGAACCTGATGCTGGTTGTGTGCCAACAATATTCGCTGTCAATTGACTGTAATTTCCTGCTAAAGCTATATTCTGACGAAGCGATTCAGTGACTTGTGGAGTTCCTGTTGATCCAATTACAAATCCAAATCGAGTTAATGATGCGGCAACTGTCGATGCGAAATCGGCAAAAAACCACTGCTTAATTGATTTGGAATCAATGGATGGAATTAGGAATGCTGAAACCCCACTGACTAAAACAATCATTACGGGAATTGAGAATTGAACAGGTTCAGTGTCCGTCACTCCACCTGCTACTTGACTAACATAAACGACAGTTGACGAGGGATAGGCAGGAACACCCGTTGTTATGAATCCCGAAGTTGAGATAATAAAATTATCTGCGTCGATAACATTAGTTACCACTCCCACCCATCGACCTGCTACTGTTGAGGTCGCTCGCGCCTTCTTAAATGTGCCCAAAGTCAGATCAACGATGACAGGATTGCCCACCGAAAAGCCATGAGCGACAAGGGTGAACGCCTCTTGAACTCTAAGCGGTAAATCAATATTTACGTCTACAATTGCCATAATTTAAATCCAATTAATATTTATAGTTGTTGTCTCGATTGATGCGACAATAATGGTATCCTCTAAAACGCTATCTACATAAAATTTATAAGTTGTATCAGGCAGAACTAAAACACCTCCACTCGCTACTGTGACGTCGTAGGTGCTCGTTGAATTTCTTACCTGAGCATCTGCACAAACTAATGGATTTGGAATAGTAACCGTGTCGCCTCCTGACAAAACACCAACGTCGGTTCCGTTCTCGTATTCGACTGTGATGTCAAGCAAACCACCCGAAGCAACTGTATTTAGTGGCACTCCATTTATTTCGACTTGAACAGGATCGCAGTCGGGAATTGGAGGACAATCAGGACATTCGATAATTGGATTAAATGAATAATCATCATCGCAATCCGATTCACGCTGGCACAAATCCCGCTCAGCAGACATTTCAAAATACCAAAATAAACCCTCTTCATTCTTTTTGCTAAGGTCTGAGGGGTTTAAATATTCGTTTGAATCGATATAAAACTTTGTCGCTATTTTGGAGTTTGCCAATCTACGAATAGCAATTTCAGGAAAGTTTACTTCGTTGCGTAAAATCCACTCTTCCTTTTGCTTAAACGATGTTACATACTCGTTCTCATTTACCTCTTTCTCCTCAAAAATTCTACGCATCTCAAAGCTGCATTCAAGTCGGTATTGGTCACGATATGCAATTATTCCGCTCAGTAATTCAGTTGATGAAACACCGTAGTAATTGTTATTGCAATCGGTTGTTCCAAAATAACCATGAATCAAAACGGTTGTTTCACAATTAACGAATTTATGCCAAAGCGAATAACATATTTCGTCGCAGAATATTGTAGGGGTTGGAGCAGGAGTTAGTTGTAAATTCACTCCATTCCACTCATAAAACAAACCATTGATTGAGAGCCTTACTACCTCGCCAAGTATTAAGTTATGATCAAATACCCAAGCCCCATTTATCAGCTCAAAAATAGCCCCTGAATTAACAATGAAAGCCCCTTCATTATAATGACTTGGCGGAGGTAATACGGGGTTTATGTATTGAACTAAAGTTGGCTTGATCGTCTGCTTTCGGCATCGAGTTATTTTTATGCGGAAACAATTATTATAACCCTCCGCAACCATGTATGTTCGGATTGCTGCTGCTGATAAAATTAGATTTTGATAGCTCCCCTGAAACCACCCAACGTTATTACTTATCACTATATCTGCATGTGGCAAAGATAATGTCGTGCCATCCGTAAATTCGATTTCAGCAGAAACAAAATAATCAGTCGACATATCCACGAACCAACCAACAGCAGGGGATTGTGGATTTAAATTATAAAGGTCTTCTAAATGGAATTGAAAGTACAAAGTGTCTTGAACGCTAACTGGATATTTAAACGCTGTATCGGCAGGGCATTCAGGGCACTCATCAATCACATCGCACCTACTTTGTGAAGGGCGAATTGGGATCGATGAAAATCCAACTCTACCCTCGCTCGTTCCTGCACTTGGGCTTGGGGGAGTTTTATCAAATGTAGTTATCATACTTCAAATACATGGATGTAAATGTAATACTGTTCCTCACCCGATAATTCAGAAACATCAACTTCAAACGCAATGTAATTATCAGTCGGTTGTTCTGGCACGTTAATCAATAGATCAGAAACTTTTTGTTCGATACTAATATACGACGGTGTGACAGGTTCAGTTGGATCATCCTCCTCCAATGCGAAGTCGTTGAATAGGTCAACACCCAATGGATATCGATCAATCATCACAGCGACGTATGTATTTACTGTAGCATAAGGAATGCTTGCTGTAACTATTATTGAGGTGGCCGCAGACCAATCGCTAAGCGGATCATACTGGTCATTTAATAATTCAATATCGGTGACGTATGGTGAGGGTAATGAGTTTTGAAATTCATCAATCGTTAGCTCGCTTTCTTGAGTGTAGTAAGCCCCATAATCTGATAGTGCTGAAAAAAATATTGACCACTTAAAAGTAATCGTTTTACCTATCCAATCTTTAAGACTTTGATAATTGAGGAATGGAACCCGCCAATCATTTAAAATGAAATGTCTTTTTACCGATGCTGCCGCAATTTGAACAGTCGAAATAAATTCAGTATTCGTCCAACTCAAATCGGCATTCTTAATAATCTCAGCAGAAAACACTAATTCTAAGCCGTCATAAACTTCGATCTTCGCATTCTTAATATCATTATTAAATGTGTCCCAAGGCTCAATCAATGCGGCGCTTGTGTTGTATTGGCCAACATTTAAAGATACGTTTGAAGAAGCTCGTTCAACTGGTGCAATTAAAAACGATGAGCCATTGTTGCCGTTGCGTGAATAAAACAAAGAATCCATATCAAAGGAAACCTCAGGTGGTTCGCTATTTGATGATAATACATCGGTCATAAAATGAACCATCCTTGTATCACTTGGAGAGGATTGAACACCTGCCTTTATATGGATTTGATATTTCGATGTTGGTGTTAATAGTGATCCTTTAACGATGAATGAAATTTGCGTTATACCTGCTGCTTGTGACCATGTAACAGGATTATAAATGGCACCATCGATTTGAGTAGCTCCTGCATCGGTTACTAATTTGCCCTCCTTGAGGTTGAAATCAATTTCATAAGTTGAAATATTTTGATCTAACTCTCGACTGACTAAAATTACTTCCGATTCATTTTCTACAATTAAGCCCGATGCATCTAACAAATCAACGATGATTAAATTATCTTCAAACGGACTTAACATTTCCATGTCAACGCCAGGATTAGCCACACGCTCGATAGTGAATACTGCTGAAATATCTGAAACCAAACCATCACTTTCGTAACCGACAAATGACGCACTAAAAGGGATTGATAGATTGTATGCGAATATTGAGTTGGTTCCTTGTTTTAAACATATAATTGTGTTTAAACCCTTCTGATTTCCATACACCGAAGGTCTTGAAATTGTCGCCTCTTCATCTGCGTAAATAGAGTTCTTTGAAAGTCGGTAAAAATTAGGGCAGTACAGCCCTTGTACATACTGCTCAATGTCAGCGGTTAATCGAAAGGTGTGAGTTATTGTAAAGTTTTGATCATTTACCAAATCAATCGTTACATCACCATTTATATTGCAATTACTGAATTCATACATTCCGATCAACGGCATTGCGTATTGAGGTGAATAAGTACTTGGAATTTCGATTGAATAACCCCCTTGTGGGAATGTTCCGGGAGGATACCAAAGCCCCAAATATTCAAGGAACAAAGCAGGGTTATAACGAATGGTTGCACCCAAAACGCTTGCAGGTGTGCTATCCCCATAGTTTCCACTTATAACGCAGTTCAATATTAATCGAACTTCCGAACCCATACATAAATAATCAATCTTTTCGCTTGTTGGCGCAGGGACTGTACCCGCTGGCTCAGAGTTCAAAAAGGCATTATCTGTGCCGTCTGGATTCAGAGGTACAAATTCCCAAGTGAGTATTGTCAGTGTTGCCATTTTTTAAATATCTCCGAATACGTCGATTGATTGGTCTTCCAAATTTACTGCAATTTTTTTAATCCGACCCACTCCATTTGGTAGCTGAATATATCGTGCTGTAATCGCACCTGACAGCGTTATGCAGTCGTAATAAAATGAGAATTTAAATTCTTGTCCCTTGTCAATTATCAGTTTAGGATTATCGATTGAATAAAAGCGTGGGTAAATTCCTGTGCCCGGCTGATTCGATGGGTATGCAATCCCAGTTATTGAGTTGAATTTTGTCGTAAGGTATGGGTAGTTATAATTCTCATCAGCAGGAACATCAAAACCTGAAATGCTATATTTCTTCACTCGTGCAAAATTCATGTCCACACCATCCCAAATTAAAAGCTTTGGATTAAACGACAAATGATTAGCAAGAATTAAAACGCTGTTGTGTGCATTTATCACCTGTCCGATTCCTTGATCTGAAGAGGAGAATTCATCTAAAATGTCTGGATCAATGCCATCGTCTCTAAATCGTGGAGTTGAGAATTCAAACTGAATATCAGTATGCCCCGATTGCAGTGGGGAATAAGGCTGATTCCACTCTACTAATTGATTGTACCTTGCTGCTGCTTCATTTCCACACACATCCATTGCGTCAAGTGCATATTGAAATCGAATGTATGAAGGTCTTGTTTCATCCCTCCATGAATAACATAGCTTCGATTTAATCCGACTTACACCCTCAAGCGAAAGGTATGATACGTAAATCTCACCTGTGTAAAAGAAGTCTTTACGCTCGAATCTAACTGCTCCATCCTTCACGTCGTAGTCAGCGTTAAACATCGGTTTCAGTGAGCTTAAATAAGTGTCTAATGTGTGAATTGGATGGTTCTCCTCTATGTACTTTATATCTTCATCTCTTGTTCCCTTCTCAATTGGGGCATTAAAATACATTGTGTTGTAATACTCTGACGATAATACATTTAATATTGATGATTCGAATGTTAACCCGCATTTATCGCAAGCGTTTTGTATGTAACTTCTTACGAAAGGGGAAGGATGTTTTCTTCCGCACCCAACTAAACGCTCATTTAATTCAAATACCCAAGCATTGTATTCTTGCAGAAAGTTAGTCGTGCTATTCCCATCGAAATCAATGTTATTTACTTCTAATCCAAAAGCGTTCAAAAAGTCTATGATCCCATTTATCACAGATATAATTACCGATATCACAATAGCAATTGGATAGATCACTTGTAATATAATATTAATAATCACTCCAATTATCAGAATGATGTAAGCTGTTAATTCAGGTCGAAGCTCAATACAATAAACTACTCTTGGATGATTTTGCGTTTTGAAGTTATTCCAATTATCATCGATCACAGTAGATTTTAAACAATTGATTTTTCTTATTTGCTCCGTGTCTTCGATCAGCGAAACGGTGCATGAACATTCTTCATAACACCAATCTACCGAATCGCCACGTATCATGCCCTCGAATAAAAGTATATCAGTGTCGCAACATTTATCTTCGTAAATCTTAACTGGAATGAATGCGTTTTTACCGTTTGGATTTAATATTATCAGTTCGTTCACAATATCGAACGCCTCGCCAGTAAGCACATACTCCCCATTTACAACTGACTTTCTAAAGCCATCATCACCCGATTCGCTTATGTCAATTGTCGTTGAACCATTGTATTCCGTTGGATCAATCAGGGTTCCGTTAATTAAAAACATCATCGCTTTGAGTCTATTCGTTTACGGTTATTATCCTCGCTTTTAACTATACTAATAATGCCTTTAGAATTCAGGTTGAAATTATTAATAACCTGAGTTCCTGAATTATTATTGCTTTTACCTTCCACCACAACCACTTGTGATTTCCGACCTAACATTTTGCCAATGTCGATTCGATCTTTACGAATGCGTTCAAGCCATTGCAAATTACTTCCAATCTTAACCACAGGATGCGGCATTATGTGTTCTTGATAATGGTAATCATACGGCTTATTGCCAAGGTTATGACTTACTCCGCCCGGTGCTCCTTGACCCGTATAACCGCCTTCATAAATACCACCCTCTCTGAATGATTGTGACTGCGCTGCTGCTCGTGCTTGTGCTAATCCCGCTGCAAGTGCGATTAACGTTAATGCGATTGTGACAGGTGCTGCGGCTCCAGTATCTCCCGCAGTTTTTGCAATTGCTAACATCGATTCGACGATTATTTGCGCTTGGGCTAACTGCTGCTGTCTGCGCACAAATTTTTCACGCTTAGAATTTAAATCTGCTAATCGTTTTTCCTCAAGATCAAGCAAAGCCACATTGCCTTTATCGGCAATACCTGTCGCTTCATTAACTCGCTCTTGTTGCAATTGCGTTAATCTGTCATACTTATCAATTTCAATTTGAAATAAACTGTCTGCCAATGAAATAGCGGCATTAACTACTTTACGAATCTCTTCTATTATTAGCTCTTTACGGGTTTTCGCTTCATCAGTAGTTTCTTGCGTTAAATTGGCTTCAATTTCTGCAACAATATTGGCTTGCTTTTGTATCTCAGATGCCGTTGCCGTTCCTGATTTCTTAAGCTCCGATAATCGATCTTTGGCATAGCTAAGTTGAGTTTTTAATTTATTTTTTTCCGAATCACCCAATATGCTTTGCATTGCTAATTGGTGACGCTCCTCTTCATTAAATATAGCTTCGTTATTAGCTTTATCCGCAACCCCAACGATATCATTAATGCTTGCCTCAAGCTCTATAATTGCATTGCCTTGTCTTTTTAATTCATCCTCCTTAGCCGTTCCCGAATTTACAAGTTCATTAAATCTTTCTTTGGCAAATACAAGTTGGGTTTTTAATTTATTAATTTCCGAATCACCTGCTATTGTTTGCATAGCAATCTGGTGACGTTCCTCCTCTTGTTTTAATGCGTCGTTTCTTGCTTTATTATCAGCACTCACAACCTTTGGTAGTGTTGCTTCAAGTTCTGATATAGCGTTGCGCTGCTTTTCTAGTTCATCCTTACTCGCTACTCCTGACCCCTCCAATTCTATCAGTCTGAGTTTTGCGAATTTAATTTGAGTGTTTAATTTCTCCTCTTCCGAATCTTCGTTAATGGATTGCATCGCCAATTGGTGGCGTTCTTCTTCCAGAAATAAATCAACGTTCTGCGTTTCAAATAATGATTGACGAAGACTAGTTAATGCGTTCTCAGCCTTGCGCAAATTATTCAAAGCCTTATCTCTTTCGGTGCCTTCACCAAGACTTGAAACGATTTCTTTTAATTTAGCGACTTGATTTTCTAAGGCGTCTAAACTACCTTCTGCAAATACATCATCGCCCAATTGAATTTGATCAACTGCTCCTTTTAATGCTATTCGATCTTGAATTATACCGCGGAACTCTTTCTTTAATTCCTCCCTACTTTTCTTCAATGCATCGAATTCATCTCTCTGATTTAAGTCTAAGGATAATACTGCTGGCTGATCAGGAAACACTGGGTTTACTGGATTTGAGTTAGCTATTTTTTCAAGTTCCGCAATACGCTTTCCCGCCTTTTCGAACTCAAGACGAATAGCCAATTTCCTTTCGTCAATTACTAATATCTCATCCGAGAACTGCTTTGCTGCATCTCTCGCTTCTGCCTCTTTTCTATATTCATCATCAGTTATTCGTCTTGCATCATCAACTAAATCACGCCTTCTGCTTTCTTCATTAGCCACTAATTTAGCTAGCTCAAGTTGTTTCGTCTTTAATTCATTTATCTTCCCCTCTGTGCCTTCGCTATCCTTTTTATTACGAGAAATAGCGACCTCATTTTTTAAAATTGAAACATCGTTTTGTAATATCTTTTTTTGAAGCTCTACCTGAAATGCGATTGGTGCATTGCTATTTTCTAAAAGGGCAAGTCGCTTTGTTAAATTCGAGTTATCTCTACCTATGACTTTGTTATTGCGTTCAAGCTCAGCATTAGCAGATTTAACACCTCCTGTAAGTTTGTCCCAATTTGCCACCAATAAAGCAATACCTGCTACTATTAAACCAATTCCAATCGCTGCAAAAGCAAGTCGAAACGCTTTTAGCGCACCAGTACTTTGACCGATAACAGCAGCGTATGCCCGTTGACCGACGATTTGCAAACGGGTTACAATATTGTCTGCCTTCTTTAGATTAGTCACAACCGATTGAACGCCTTGAAGCAATGCTAATGCACCCTGAGCTTTTGCGGCTGCCTCAGCGAACTTCTCTTGATCTACCGTTGTTAATGCAAGAACACCTTGAAACGCGGCGAAGGCACCGACTGCTTGTTGAGCACCTTCAATTACTGTGTCAGCAAAGAATGATTCCGAGGCAAGCGCAGTGATTAACTTTTGATTCTTTTCAAGTTCATTTTGAAGCTTTGCCGCTTCGGCCGCATAAACTTTAAATAATGCGGGGTCTGTTTCTGTATTCGCCAATCGTCGAAGTTCTCGCAATCTGATTAACGGGTTTTCAAGTTGCTTCGCTAATTCTGCCGTTTCTTTTTGCAGCAAAACGAACACTTCGGTTTGAATGTCTTCGGGTAATGATGCAACGAAATCATCCATCGCCTTAGATAATTCATCCAGTGTTTCAGCGGATCGGGCAACCTGAACAAACTCTGCAAGCTGAGCGCTCACGTCTTTAATTCCTGTATCAGTGAACGCCTCTTTAAGTGAGTTGGTTTGGGCAATTGTATTCATCGCCTTACCTGTTTCATCCAAAGATTTAGCTAACGCAGATTGTTTTAAGGTTTCGGTTTCAACTGCTTTATTTAATTGATTGGCCGATTGTTCTACCCTCTTATCTGCTGCAACTTTCTCAATGGTTGCTGCTGCGACTTTCTTTGTCGCTTCTTGTAATGCAGTTAAACGCTGAACGGATGTTTCTGTGCCCGTTACCTTGTACTCCGTTTCAAGGATTAATTTATCAATCCGTTCCGCCATTATCCTGAGTTTTTACAATGTTTTCCATGAGTGAATATAAATCTCCAATCGTCGAGTTCATGAGGATTTCCTCCTCTACTTTGGAGCCTTTCGTTATCATATAAATTTCCATCTCTTTCTCCTTCAACGCTTTTATTTTATATGCGTAAAACTCAACAGTTAAATCAGGTTCAGGGCTCTTTCGATTTCCTGCGAGCGTAAATAATTCCGAATAGATATTGCGGATGATTCCTGAATATCTCGCATCATACTGAATGCTGAGTGCAAAAAAAAAGCGTCGCAATCTTCATCATTCGACCATATCTCTTTTTTCTTTTCAAACCAATAGGGTGAAATCTGTAGAGGGTTCTCACCTTCGATTAAAAAATAACAGTCTGCCAATGCTTGAATGGTCAGTAATTCACCTGCTAATGTTCTTCGCTCCTCCATTCTTGTCACCAAGCCTGCCGCCTGAACCATATCACTTTTGTTCAATGCCTTTTTAATACGCATTAAATAATCATCATACATCTTTTCAGTCAAACACAGGTTAGCCATCTTAGTTGCTACTTCTGCTGCTATGGCTCTTTTAGGTGGCAAATCCAAAACGTTCTTGAACTTATAAAACTTATATGATTCGCCTTTGAATTGGGCAGTGTAACAATGTTCTAACTTTGAATCAAGGCTTGTATATTCCTTGATGTAATCCTTCGTGTTTTTTCGGTATCGGTAAATTGGCAACCACCAGAATTTTATGGATATTAATATTGTAAGCGTTAATAATATGAGGTTAACTATCATCAATTCAAATTTATAGTGTAAAGATAAGTAAGACCGTTGTGTTTTGGATAAACTAAAAAGTAGAAGTCGCAATAGCCATGCCTACCCGTGTACATGACAATGAAACTCATGATTTGTGACCGACCTTCCATTTGTAAAGCGCTTGGTGATAAAAATACCTGAGTGTATCGGACAAGTGACCAATCATTTTATTATCGATTCCTAAATATTTATTCACTCCTCCTTTTTTAATTGTCACGTTCCCTTGAATATCAAACGACTTCTCCAAATACTTCAAATCTTTAATGGTGTACTCGCAGGATTCATCAACTAAACAAACCTCCATGTGCTGAAATATCGAATTGCAAAACATTCGAGAATCAGAGAGTGACGGATTAAACGAAGGCACTTTAAATTGTTTGTGCAGTAATCCTAATTCTAATCTTATAATTTCATAGTGATTTATATGTCCACGTGTTCCGCTTATCCGATTCTTTCCGGAAGCATCACCTGTCACCAAAATAAGGTATTCGAGACCCTCAATAAATGGTTTTATTTCTTGGCACATTGCATAAGTATCCGACTCAGGTATTCTCCATTCTTTTATTGTTTTAACCCATACCTCACCATCAGTTTGATTCATCGTGCACGTCATCGGATCGACGTTAAAGTCAAATGAAAGCCATATCGTTTCATTCAGATCAATTTTACACTCTCCAATATTTCGATTTGAGAATGATGAAAAATATTGATCCTTAAGTGGAATCTCCCAAAGTCCTTTAATGAATCTTTCATAACTTTCATCATCCATGTTAGCCCAACTACGCCACTGCTCATCGGTGTTGTACGGGTTATCGCTCGGTAGGGCTTGAAGATAATAGTATGGTGTTTTTAATTCGCCTAACTTATGCTTATCATGGATTTCCTTTTTGAGCCATCCAAAAGTTGGATTGAATGTACCTAATATAATCGGTGGTGGCATCACTCCTTTAACTCCATACCAACGCCCCGCACGCTCCATACATTTATACAGTGTCGCTTGCTGTAACTCCTCCATTTGCTCGAGTAGAACGCCATTAGTCATCAATCCTTTGAACCTATCCAAATCTTTATCCCTATCGAAATTCTCAGCCATCAAATAAATTCTACTGCCATTCTTAAATTCGCAATAGAAATCAGCTTTCGTTCGCTTCCATTCCATGGCATCGCCAATAATAAATGAGATGCTTTCCTTAACCGTTCGCTCAAGGTCAGGCATTGTTTTACGTATAACATGCCATCTCGATTTTGGAAATATTCGGCACAACATAATTAGTATTACGCACGTTATAATTGTTTTACCGCCTGAGACAGCACCACCATACAGGAAATACCGATAGTCTTGTTTAATGATTTCTTCAATCTCCTCAAATTGCGATTGCATCAATGCTAAAATATCGCCTTCGCCTGAATAGTTTTTGATTTTGATTTTTAGTAATTCATACTTTTGAGATCGGCTGATAACGGTCATGACAAGATCGAAGAACTCCCTTTGTTTCTTATTGTGCTTTTCGCTGTCTGGATTTAAATTAACCGTTACCATTTTGTAAAAATAAGAAAAGCCCCGATAATTCGGGGCAATCTTGTTCACGTTTGAACTCGCACTATCAGGAGTGCTTTATTTTTAGGTTAATCTCTCATCTTCCCTCCTATTAATTTGGCCACAAAACAAAACGCCTTATTGGTAATAACTTTAAACCAATTTTTTTTTTCGACTTTGTTATTTACAATTTCGACATCTTTAATGCCGTATCCTCCCCAATCCCATTCTTTATCTGCTAATTTTATAAGAACTGTACCTATAATTGGCATGATTTCAATAGTAAAACTCGGATACAATTCTTTTATTTCTGAGAGGTAAATATGTATGTCGGAACTTCTTAGACTTACAGCGATAGGCCTTTCACTTATTGTTTTAAGATTGAATAATATTACACCCTCAATCTCCAAAGAAAGATTTAGGAGTTCTTCGTTTCTTTTTTTCACCCTCCAAGACTCCCATTCATCATTGGCCGCCATTACTTTCTCCATTCAAATATTCGTGCCCAGAAGTTTTTCCTTTTGATCGGCTTCGGTTGGAATCGAATCGGTTCTCCATTTGCTCCTGGCACAACTGTAACTTTTCGAATTGGATACCACCTTGTGATTTTCATTTCTGGCCAAAAACATTTCAGTTTCATATTTCGGCCTGCACCCTTATATCCGACGCACCAACCTTCTGATGTGATTTCGGCTACCTTAATTTTTATTGCTTTATTAGATTCCATATTGTTTTGATTTTATTTATAACTTAAAGGTGCATATCCCTTCATTTGATCATCCCAATTTATAGGCAAGCCATGGGCAGCATAGTATCGCAATCGGAGTGATGCACCTATATGCGTGTTGTCAGTACTTTTCCAGTCCCCACCGAATAGGTAATACCAGTCTCTAGCATTCCACTCAAGTCCAAAGAAAGCAAACGAGAATCGAAGAAAGTCAATTTCGTCTTTATAATCGTATGTCAACAACTCAGGCGCGAGTACAGTGGTATGACCTATAATACACCCCACGCTATCGCATTCTGGATTAACCATTTGACCTGACCGACATGTTCCCATGTCAAATTGATAATACGGAATGGTTTCAATCAACTCTGCCGCTCGGATAATGTTTGAAAGGTTAACCCCTTCCGCATGTTTAAAGTGTTCCATGATGTTTGTTTTGTTATTATTTATTTTAATCCTTATGTGTTAATGCATCTTTATGTGTTTGCCATAAATCAACTGCAATCCCGCTAAATATTGATTCGTCAATTGCCGACTCAACTTCTTTTAGTTTCAGCGGGCAAACAAATTCTTTATCTCCTGTTCCGACAGCTGTCCATTTCTCCTCACTCTCATCATCAATGTAGGTGTAAAGGTGATCAATCGAATAAAACACGTGTCTTGAAATAATCGACTGCTCAATAATCTCCCCTTCCGAATCATCTTCGGTTATCATCAAGATCGGTAGGATTACTTTCATTGCGGTAAATATAGTTTTATTTATGAGATTTCAAATGAAATTCCGCCACCTAAATCAATCTGCGCTTTATCCTTTGCCTCGGCTGGATCTTGCTCTGACTTAGCGGTCATGTAATCGCCTTCCATCTTCGCTAATTCGGTTTGATAGCTTTTAATCTGAGCCCTGATTTCATTTTGCTTTTCCATTGGTAAGACGAACTCACCCGTTTTAGTGTTATGCGATTTAACTGGTTTATGAGCAACTATAAAAGTGAATTGAGTCGCTCCTGTTAGTTGCATTTCCATTATGTCAATTTGATTTTGGTAAAATAAAGCCCTATCTATTTTCGATTTTAAGCCCTGTTTAACCGCGTCAACTTCTAGGATGATACTTGCCTCCTCCCTTGCTGCTTTAACCTTGCCTCGATACTCCTTATACACTGCATTGGCTTTAATCCAATCCTTTGTAAATGTCTGCCTTGACACGGTGTACCTTTGTAACGTTTTTGTAAACATCACATTATAAGATATCCCCGCCTCCGATTTGAGCAGATCAAGTATGTATATCTGCCGTGCAGCGGGGTTGGTTAGCATAATTTATATTGTCGTTCCATTGCGCTTAATTATCAAAGAGGGATCGAGCTTTCTCATTCGGTTTACAATTACATCGCAGTACTTTGGATCGAGCTCTGTGCCATAACATTTGCGCTTTAATTGGTGGGCTGCTACCATTGTTGAGCCTGAGCCGAGGAATAAATCAAGCACTAAATTGTTTTCGATTATCATAATCCAAAGTTAGCAATTCTACCGTTTATCGGTTTGGTTTCAATTTCATGTAATCGTCAATCAGCTTTTTAGCGACTTCAAACCCGACTGCAAAAAATGCACAATACCCCTTTATTCGAAGTCGTGTTAACATAGCGTTTTGCGCTTGAATGTGTTTGTCCTTGCTCAAACTTCCATCCTTGAGATTTACAGGTTTTACTTTGAGTTCAATAAGCA
>Ga0209284_10004593_pt1 | contig 15336 bp, 15 predicted proteins | sample FRY03_FD_187211 | JGI IMG/M metagenome (GOLD analysis project Ga0209284, IMG submission 187211) | Freshwater microbial communities from Lake Fryxell liftoff mats and glacier meltwater in Antarctica - FRY-03 (SPAdes) (version 2) | ecosystem: Environmental > Aquatic > Freshwater > Ice > Glacier... | reverse complement strand
CATCAGGGTGTCGGTTCCATAGTAATTTGTTCAGCCCTTATGAGAAATTCGAATGAGGGCTTTACCGGCAAATACATTGGTACGGATATCAACCCGAACGCTGGATCACTCCTTACAGGAAACTATGCAAACTTTGGCACAATATTATATGGGGACTCAATTAGTTCTCTAAAATCGCTGAATGAAAACATAGACATATTCATCAATGACAGTGACCACAGTGCCGCGTACGAGACCAAGGAGTACGAGACTGTGAAGGACAAGCTCTCGACGCGATCACTCATTTTGGGGGATAACAGCCACGTGTCGGACTCACTTGTCGATTTTGCCGTAAGTCATAATCGGCAATTCCTTTTCTTCGATGAGCAACCTCTTAATCACTGGTACCCTGGCGCAGGTATTGGTATTTCGCCAACATCAATCTACTAATGTGCGAAAACACATGTGCTGATGCTCGTGCATCTTTCATGAATAGGTTTTGTAGTTTGGGAAATCAAAAAAGGATCGATTCGATAGATTTTGACGATAAGAATTTTGTTGGTTTCACAAGGCGGTTTCAAGTTCCAAGTGCAAATAGTTTGGCGTGATGTGACTTGAAATCGAAGGCGTCGGGGGTGAACAGTTCTGCTGGGCAGCGGTAGCCCATCGTTTTGCGTGGTCTGGTGTTTAGTTGCCAGGCAATGGCATCGAGTTCATCTTGGGTGAAGCCGCTTAGGTCGGTGCCCTTGGGTAGGTACTGGCGTAACAGGCCGTTGGTGTTTTCGTTGATGCCACGTTGCCAGGGGCTGTGCGGATCGGCGAAGTAAACTTTCACCCCGGTGGTTTGGGTGAGTCGTTGATGGGCGGCCATTTCGCGGCCTTGATCGTAAGTCAAGGAGAGACGTTTCTGGGCTTCGATGCGGTTGAGCACATGACTAAAACCGCTCAAAGCGGCTTCGGCACCTGGATTGTCCATTTTGGCTAGCACCGTGAACAAGGTCGTGCGCTCCACCAACGTACCGACCGCGGAACGGTTGTAGGCCCCCTTGATCAAGTCGCCTTCCCAGTGTCCCGGTATCAGCCGTTCTTCGATTTCAGGTGGCCGGTCATGGATGCTGACCATCTCTGGGATCTGACCGCGCCGATCCTGACCTCGTGCCCGCGGACGGCGCTTGCTATGCCCGAAACGTAGCCAGCCGATCACTTCTTTGCGTAACTCGCCACGGGGCATGGCATAGATGGCGGTGTAAATGGTTTCATGCGAAACCCGCAACGAAGGCGTGTCTGGATGCACAAGAGCCAGTGTGCCAGCAATCTGCTCTGGCGAATAGCCCCCCTTCAAATATTGGACGACATGATCCCACAATGGGTTTCCCGGTTGCAGGCGCTTCACTACTCGTGGCCTAGTCTTGCCGACATAGGCGTGCTGGTGTGCCACTTGGGCACGATAGCCACCGGCCATCAACGGACGTCCACGGCCGGGGTGTGTCTTTGGTCGAACCCAACCATTGCGACGCAGTTCACGCCAGATCGTCGATGCCGGGCGACCCAACCCCACAGCAATCACCCCAGGTTTGACCCCCATCTCCAGTCGTACTTGGATCACTACCCGTTCCTCGATACTCAACTGATCATAGATTTTTCCCATGCAACATTCTCCTCCGAGAAAGTTGCACTTGGTATTTGAGCGCGCCCAACTAAACTAGACTATCTGTTAGTTTGTGTAGATCATTGTTCTCTTACTGTTGAGCGTCGTCATCTTTCTTCTGATGATCTCAATTGCGGTGCCCGGTATCTCACGTCTTTTCGATATTGATTTTTTAACATCATTAGTTATTTCGCCACTGCTTTTAATCACACTTAGTGCTGCCACTCATCTGTTGTGTAACGCAACTGCAAAATTGTTTTCTTCGTCCAACAATTTCGAAAATACTCAGGTGGTTGTCCTTGTCATTTGGCTGGTGTTCAGTTTTGCAACGCTTTACAAGGAATTGACTCGGCAAGATTTTCGTTTGATCAAGAGTAATAGTCTGAAAGAACTTTTTTTACTTTTCCCGGTCGTAGTTTCAATGGTCATTTGGACAGGCGCATTTGGACAAAAACTCGCCGTCCCCTCTGACAATGACGCCTTATCCAATGCTTTTATTTTTCGAAGATTTGCGAACTTCGCTGATCACCAACTATGCATGATTCCAGGTGACGTGACATTTCCACTTAATTTAAGGTTTGAGTCCTGTGGACCTGGGGTGCTAGCGCGATTCTCAAACCTTTTCGGATTAGTACCCCTTGAACAAACCCTCAATAGTTCATTTTTGTTGATTTCTATTTTTCTTCCGCTCGGAGCAATGGCAAGCTGGAAATCTTTTGGTGGACTGAATCACTATAAATGGATTGCTGGACTCACGTCCATCACTTTTCTTATGTATCCCTATGCATTAAACGGTCTTCTGCGTCTCTCGCTTGGTCTGGCTTTTGTTCTACCGATTCTCGGGCTTTTTTCAAGACCAAGAAATCTGAGTGTCCGGCAAGTGATACTTCTGTCGATCTGCTTGGTCGCTTTGGGATTTATCCATCTTTTGCCGTTGGTCTTGGTCATTATTTATTTTGCGTTTTCTCTTATTTTTGAATCACTTTTTTTATCGATTCAAGCTAAATCCAATACAGCTGTTATTCATCAATTTGTCTTGTTATCAGCACGTACTCTCTTCGTTGTTGCTCCGAGTTTTCTGCTTTTTGGTTTGCAACCGATTACTCGTAATTCCATCTCAAATGTTCTAGAAGCCACGTCCGTCCCAGGACTAAATCCTCTTAGTGCTCCGATAGATCTCGAATTTTCCAACTCAAATGTTCTAGAAGCCACGTCCGTCCCAGGACTAAATCCTCTTAGTGCTCCGATAGATCTCGAATTTTCCAAAATTGCCAGAGGCATTTTTCTGGGTAATTCATGGACACGACCACAACCTATCTTGCTTCTTCTTGCTTTGATTGGTCTCTATCTACTGATTAAAAGAGATATTCAAAGGTCTCTGCCACTACTGATAGTAACGTTGTGGCTGTACTCAAGTTTTTTAGCGGTTGAGGTTTTTGACTTCAATCCCCCATTATTTCATTTAGTTTTTATTAATAACTGGTATCGATTGGCTGCAGTACTTTCAGTCGTTGCCATACTGCCGACGGCTTTCGGTGTCTATGAAGTGATGAAAGTTGGGAGATTCAGAAACAGCAGCCTTGTAACATTCTTTTTATTTCTGGTGCTATTAGTTTCGTGCGCAACAGGTTGGTCGATTGTTCGAAGCGCGTGGAGTAGACCATCTCTTGTTTCCGAACAATTGCTTGCGCAATTTGATCAGTTGGAGTCTTTTGCCAACACGCGTACGCTTAATTTTCCTCTGGACGGATCATCGTGGGCATATGCAAGATCTGGAATTGAAATTGTCGCTCCGAACGATCGAGCGGCAGATCTTCGTTATGGCGAGGCTCTTCTCAAACTTGCTAACCCAGATACAAGTAGATCTGTCTGCCCACTCCTGGTGAATGAACAGATAAGAGGCGTATTAGCAGTCGGCTCGACAAAAGTAGCTTTTGACAGAATGGTCAGTGCCAAAATTATTGATTCGATTAAGTATCAATCAAAAGATGTTTCTTTCGGGCTCATAAGCGATTCGTTCTTGAAATCTTGCCGAGAATAAATTGCCCTCAACTAGCTATTCTCTCTTAGAGGTGTGAGACGCTTATGGAGTCCAAGAAAAGCAACTCCGAATCCTTTTAATGTGAATCCGAATGCGGCCCCGAAGCCTGCGCTCGATGTTCCGTTTGCCCAATGATGTAATTTTGCTTCGATTTCGGTGATTTTATAATTGGCTTTTCCAGCTGCAATGATCGCCTCATAAGTATCTCCAAGGTAATTATTTGCGAATGTTTCCGCGAATTGACCTAGCAACGGTTGTTGTATGAGTCTAAATCCGAAAATTGCATCAGTAATTGTAGTTTGAGCAGCGCGAGAAGCGGATTTTGACAAACTTTTCACAGCGATTCGTCGAATGATCGTTACTGAATAATCATTCGACGTACCTTTGAATCGGCTTCCAATCACCATATGAGCACCACTGATATTTGCATTTTGTATTAGTTTTTCAATCTCGTCAGGAAGATGTTGTCCATAGATCTGCCCCCAGTTAGTGAGCCAGAATCTTTGTTAGTTGATTCGGACTGGGTTTCCCGGAGACTCGTTTGATTGGTTTTCTCAGGCCGCATTGACCTGAGGCTTGACAATATAGTCTGGCTCAACCTTACTCGGTGTTAAGCCATCAAGGACCTTCCAATGACCACCGCAGTCATCCAGCATTTGAGCTCGTCAAGCACAGTTTCCGTCGGCTGCAGTACAAATAAAATATATCAGTTACAAATCATTTTTGAATTTTCGAAACGCCCAAGACCCCAGGAACAATTCTGTAGCGAAGTAGTCGAAATATTAATTGGAGGGATGAAAGTTCGGGAGCGGCAGTTCGCCAGAACGCCCAATAAGAAAGTAGCCTCTCGGGACTCTCTTTAGCAATTAATCTTCGAAAGCGTCCTCCGCGCTTTTTACTATTACCGAAATCTTTCGATGTGTACACAAGAGCATCTTCAGAACAAAATATACTCATTCCATTCCGACGGGCACGCACACTGAATTCATAGTCAGCGACATAATGTGGCATCTTTTGATAGTCAATGTTCATTCCTGCCAGAAAAACCTTTGCCGGATATATAGTACCGCGGCCTGGGCCAGCATCTGACTCTTTATACCGTTTGGATTGTCCATAAAAATTCGATGTCACTGCCTCAATGATTAGTTGATTGGAATCGATACGAACAGCTGAATCAATTCTTTCTTCATGATTCTCGATATTCATTAACTGTGAAATAATGATGTTACGATCAGCTGCCAAAAAATCTGAAGTTAAAGTCTGAAGATAATTGGGATCCAATCTCACATCATCGTTAAGAAACAGAACTGCATCATCCTCATCGAGCTGCGGACGGATCATCTCTATTGCGCGATACATACAGTAACTCCACCACCAATCTCCATTACCCTTAATAAAATCAATCGAGATCATTTGCCCGTCTGTTGATGCTTTCATTTGACGAAGCATCTCAGCAGTCCCGTCTGTCGATCCATCATCTATCACCACAACAAGTGTTTGCCTATCAAACTCTTGATTCAATAGGTCATTTACGCACTGCGTAGTCATCCCAATTCGGTTATGCACTGGAATAAGTACAAAAAGTTTCATTGATTCTTCCGCAAGATTATAATTTGGCAGTCACCTTGTTTGAGTAAATCAACTATCTTCACCAACGGAAATATGCACATGAGAAACAAGAAATCAAGCGCATCAGAACCACGTCGTCGCCTTGGCCCTGTGGCCGATGACGACCAAATCGGATTTGGAATTCCTAACTTTACATCAGAACGTGTATGACGTCTCTGTAGAAGCACCCAGACTATTGGCGTTACCGTTTTATATGCAATCACTTCTAATCCTGAAGTAATAGCTAAAAGCTGGAGAGACTTTAAAGTGAAATGATGCTGGTGGTAGGGAACATGCCAATTGATCCAATTCCTTCCACAAATTCGTCTCGAAATTGAGTTTGCGTTGGGTGTAGATAAAAAGACATATCCATCTTTTTCAAGATGTTTAACCAACATACTTAGCTGTTCTACTGGATCAATGAAGTGCTCAATTACTTGGTTCAGTTGTATCCAACTAAACAAGGTATCGGGGTATGCGTCACTTATCGTTGACGCCACCGCTACACGGAGGCCTAGCTTCTCAGCTATATCACCTGATGTTCTATCAACATCAAAACCAAACGAGTCGAATCCCAGTTGGCTTGCTTGCCATAAGCTTTCGCAACTGCCACTCCCGACGTCCAATAGCTTGTTATTTTCGGTTCCAATTACATTAAATTGCCCTAAGTTATTTTCACCCATGAACCAACGCCGAAATCGGCTGGGAAGTTTGAAAACAATTTTCTCGACTCCCGCTGATTCACGTCCGTAATATGTCTCATACAGGGAGGTAAGTACCGAGTCATCCAGATTTGGTGATACAAAATAATGACCACAATCTGTACATTTCACACTGTCAGTTACGATCGGACAACCAAATCGGTCGTCGAAAATATTTTTGAAGTTTGTATCAGAATTATTGCTATAACAAATTGGGCAAGGACGAGATTCAATTTTATTCATTTTGAGAGCCAAGGAAATCTCTTGGCGACGCGTCGTCCAAAAGTATTAGACTGAGTAATTTTCCACGTGGCAGGTAATGGCTCTGGAACCAAACACTGGACCGAATCCCAAATCCCCTTCATTTCATTCAAGTAATGCAGATAGAGTTGAATTGGCAACTCCTTCACTTCACTATAAATTGGTCCACTAATCTCAATGTGTCCGTTTGCCTTAGTGTTCATTCCATGAAAGTGATAGAAGACCAGCGGATCATTCTCGACAAACCATCTCTTGTTTTCTAATCTGATGTCATACGATTCATGATTCCAAGGCGCAACTCCGACGCCATCATGCATCACTTCTTGAAAGCCTTTAAATAGATTCGGCCATTCATCTAGATATTTCTGGTCTCCAACTACACCATTTTCAGGGTCATATTTACAACAGTCCAAACATTGCCTGGCCCACAGATCCGCTGCAAGTTGCCCCTCTTCGTCATTTCGAAAAAACACCCACTCCACGTTAAATCTTCCATTTACTGCAAGATATTTCAGACGGTTTGGAAAGCGGTGGCCAACAGCACCAACAGACTTATTTTTCATCTCCCTGAGCGGTATGTCTGGATCTCCAAAAAAATATATGTCTGCATCTAGATAAACCACCCAACTATGTCCATCTCTCAACATTCGATTACACATATATGCACCTAGAGTCCAACAGAACTCTGTATAGGTTCGATCATTTCGCGCCGACCAAATACGGTCGTCGTGAAGTTCCTCAAGGGTAATGGTCTTACACTTTGTTTCTGAGTATCTATCTCTTACGGCCCGATTACTCTCATAGTCCAGAGCAAGAATTACTATCTCTGCATCTGGATCTTGTTTCAGTAAAGAGTCCACCATCGCCAGACCACGCAATAGATAATTCCGATCAAAAAGTGTAACGTACATTATTAATCAAATTCGAGAAAAATATATGTCTTTTGAACCGGTTTATGGGCGTCAATTGACATTTGATCACCATGATAGACGAACATTTCCTCTACAAGCCTGAATCCCCGTGCTTCGAAAGTAGCCAATAGTTCAAATTCATTGAAAGTCCATTCGATCATTCGTACTTCATAGGCAGTTTTCACAAAAAGCATAGTTGGTGCAGTGTATACTGGAGTTCTATGCAAGATCACAATTGCCTTTGCCACCCGAGTTGTTTCTTCAATCGCCCGTTTCCATTCGTAAACATGAAGTAGAACACTTCCAGAAACAACCACATCAAAGTATTGATCTAAAAACGGAAGATCTATCGAATCACCAACCAGCAACTCAATCTCGGGAAACTTTAATTTCCCATAGTCGATGAATTCTTGAGAGAAGTCCACGCCAACATATTTCCAACTAGGTCTTATTTTTTCTAATACTTTGGAGTAATAGCCGCTGGAACATCCAATCTCAAGCAACTCAGTAGAGTTATTAGAGTCTAGAAATCGGGAACACAATTCAATTGACCTACGAAACGTTTCAAATTCAGGGGCCCAAACACCCCGAATCATCTGGGCAAGTTGTGTTTCAACTATTTTCCACTGCAGATGTGGAAGATCTTGAGACAACCAAGCATCACCAAAACTCTCAACTGCCGCCTCGTGGTCATTCACTAACTCTCTGTTTTGACTCTTAACAATTCCTAACAGTTGCAACACCCGCACCGCAATGCCACGAAACAGGCTCATAATAATCCCTTAAGTATCTCATCAAGTTTTTCCATACAAAGATCATACGTGTGGTTCGTCAATGTCTTAGCCTGCCCGAGCCGAGCTATATCACTGGCATCTTTCGGATTATTCATCGCCCAATTAACTAAATGAGCAGCCTCTTCATATGATGAATATGCCAATACTTCAGTACCTACATCGAAATAATCGGCAAGATTTTCCTTGTAATCAGTGACGAGTAGAGATCCCATTCCAGTCGCTTCGAATAGTCTCATATTGTTTGCATAATTCTCAGCTACCGAGATGTGTCTGTTAAGCGTTACCTTACTTCGAGCAAGTACGTCGTACATGGCATCGCCCCATTTCTCACCAAAATGTCTACCCCGCAGTTCGGAGTTTTCAGCCAATTCCTCTGCGCCGTATCCGTATAGTTGTAATTCTCTGTTCTCCTTCAACACACTTTCCAATAGTGGAATAGTTGTGTTGTGGTATTTGCTGATACCCCCTACAAAAGACAAGTCAATATCTCGAACTCCTTTATGGGTATTGTCAAGAATACGGTGATCGAATGCGATGGGGAGAAAGCGCGAAGGAACACCAACTTTCTTCATGTGCTCGACCAAATTAGGTAACGAACTTATTACTAGATCAAAAGATCGCAGAAACTCCAAGGGTGGTAACGGGGATGCGATCTGGCCGACAATCAGTTTCGAATACTTACGCAATCGACGCATCATTTGAGGTGGCGCAAAATTAAGGTCCTGAAAATACAAGACATCGGGCTTTAGAATTTTTACTTGTTCCTCAAACACGTTGTGCAGAGACGGAAGTCTCCGCATTACATCTCGCATCAGTGGAATTCGACCCACATAAGAAGGAGGTACTTGGTCGATCCACGACCAGAACTGTCTCCCAGCCTCCCGCGCCCAGGCGCTTTGGAGTTTTGTAGAGTTTGGAACAACCTCAGCTGCTTGCCAACCAAGTTTTCGTAGTCCAGCTGAATAAGCATCGCTCGTGCCAAAGTGCTGATTCATTAACTCTGTGTGTAAAGTTGCATAATCAGATGACCTTGCTGAAGAACTATCAAAATCGATAGACCGCAGAAATGCAGGGTAATAGGTATCTACGATGAGTATTGTCGGCATTACTTTTAGCTTCTCTTCGCCAGTTTGCCTTCGTTTAGAACTAAGGTAACGTCTGCTCGCTTCACTATGTTTTGATCGTGCGATATTGATATAACTTGTATCTTCTGCGAAAGTTGTGTGAAAATATTAAGGATTTCAGTTTGTGTATTAACATCGAGTCCAGTGGTACATTCGTCAAGCAACAAAAGGCTCGGGTTGTTATAAAGACAACGGGCAATTCCGAGGCGCTGTAATTGACCGCCGCTTACGGCTTCACCTAATTCTCCTAGTGGCTCCCAAATTCCGAAATCTGACCGGCCAGTTAAAGACTTCAACCCGACTAAATCCATCACTTCCACGACTCTCTTTTGATCTATATCTTCCTTGTTCAATCCAAAAGCAACATTTTCTGCTAGTGATGCGTTAGACATAGTTATCCGTTGTGGAAGGTAGGCGCATAGCCCTCGCTGGCTCTCAATGATTTCCCTAGGTTGACATCCATTGATTAGGATATTCCCTGAAGCGGGTTTCTTTACGCCCATCAAGAGATCAAAAATTGTACTTTTACCACTACCTGATGGTCCATCAATAGCAAGCCAACCAGGACCAACAAACTCAAAATCTATGTTTGCTACGGCTAACTTTGACGCTCCAGGGTATTTATAGTTGACTTCAATAAATTCCACAGAAGGAATAACGGGAAACTGAACCACTGTTCGTTTAATCTGTTGAGGATACTTCCCGATTCCATCCAATTTTTTTTTCATCTCCATGATTAATTGAAATTCGACTGAGAGTCCCATATTGGTTTGAATTTCTGACAAACTCGACTGGAGTGGTACCAAACTTGGAAGAATTCGAGATGTTGTGGCTGTAAAGATGGTCAACAGCAGCAACGCTTGTTGGCCATTGCTGCGAAACATCGCTATTGTTGCCACGCAACCTAGAGATATCATGACTATAGTTTCAAGAAAATACCGAGGTAGAGTACCAAGTTTGGTCTGCTCAGTCTGGAGGTCAGAGATTTGGTATTCAACCTGAGCAAACTTCTGTAGATGTGTTCTTAAGTTGCCCAGAACAAATAACTCACGATAGCCATGCACGCTTTCTTGTAAAAGAGACATCGATCTAATGTTGGCTGCACCGTTCATTTGTCCAATTCGATAGAGCCGCACTGATACAAACTTATAAAGCAAAAAACTTGATACGCCTGTTAATAGAATACTTACAAGTGAAGCAAATAAACTCGTTGATATCAAGAGTGTCACTAACAGAAGTAACAGCGATCCTTCTGTTAGAAGACTCGACATTGGATTTAGAATTCCTACCGTTCCGGCTCTCAATCCCGCAGTGAGCAAGAAATGTAACCGTTGAGAACTGAACTGATCAATAAAGTCTTTATCGACATCTGCGAGAGACACAGATTCTTGCGCAATTATTTCAGAACATCTCCTGTTCAACGTTTTCGTGAGACTTACAGTAAGGAAAAAAGAAAGCATGCTTTTTGTGGACAAGAAAACCAAAGCGATCAAAAGGAGGACAAGCGGAGAAAGCCTCAATGTCTCGAGTCTGTCAAGCAGTTTTGGAAGACGAGCTCCTTTATCACCGCCGTTACTTAGAGCTGTAGCAGCAAAAGCGCTCAAGAGAGCGATTCCACAAAAATCCAGTAATCCAGTCATTACTCTCATAAGCGTGATTACTAGCGTCGAAACAAAGGTTTTCCGACCAACAAGTTTTGCTGCTAAACCAATTGCATCGACTACCCTTGCCTTGCTATGGCTCACGACGCAGCACTCATACTAACTTTAGATTTAATCAATTTTCTGCCAACTTTACTCGGTGTCTAGTAGCATTCATTTAGTTTAGAAGGTCCGAATTCGAACTTAGCGCCCTGAGAATAGTCCAACGATTAGATTCCACTCGAAATAAGTGTTCTAGGGCTACTTGCCGTGACCTAAGAATTTCAGGATGGCCTCTTACATATTTATGCAGCAATGGTTGCTTCAAGAGACTGAATACTTTTCTCCAGGAGGGAGTATGCCCAACTGTATTAAAGATATCCTCAAAGAACGGACCAAAATCTGATTTATAGCGCTCTACACACAATCTCTCCACAAGTTCTAAATAGTTGTCCTCATTAATCGGTGGTGCCACTTCGTCTAACGACTTGTCCAAAAGATTTACCTGATTTCCTATCGGATCATACTGAATTATCGATTCTGTAAAATTAACTTGACCGTGTTCGAAGGTTTGCATACTTACGCAAAGCCCGATTGAACTCTCAAGTTTTGCTTGCCTATTCGGTGCCATGCATAGGTTTCCAAGGCTGTAGTAGATACTTCCGCCTTCAAAACTTTCACGTGGTTGTACCACGTGCGGATGATGCGCGATTACAGCACATACACCTTTGCTAATTAAATCACGAAATACTTGCCGCCATTCTGGCAATGGAATCTTAGTTCCCTCAAGGCCACCATGAAACACGACCACTACAAAAGTCTTCTGATTAATTTCTAACTTAAGAAGTTCGTCAAAGCTTGAGTCGAAAATAGAAATTACAGCTGAGGTTCCATTTGTTGGACTGTGGAATTTAGTTACATCAAAACTTTCTGATACACCGATCAACGAAATAGTTTGCCCGAATTCATCGATCACGGTTGTAGTTGAATTAAATTGATTAGCAACATTTAAACCAAATGCTGAGACCTTTAAAGTAGACAGGGTACTGAGAGCATGATCGAGTCCATAATCCAGGAAATGATTATTAGATAGGCATAGTTGGTTAATTTTCATGGCACGAATTAGATCAATCACTGAGTCATCGCTATTAATATGTGGACCGGCCTTTGTGATTGGATCGCTCGTCATTCCAATCGGACCTTCAAGGTTGACACAGCGGATATCATGCTCATCTAACATTGTCAAGAAATCGGAAGACAGCGCTGGTGGCTGTTCTTGGACACAAAGATATCCTAAAAAAGCAATCCTCATTGTGACGCTATTCGTAACAGATTCTCGATTGGTTTAAGACACATATATGCTGAATATGCCTTGGTCGTGGAGTTGGTCCTTAACAAATTTCCAATACTGGGTAAAACTCTCCTTTGCTCAGTTAAGAAAAGCCATGCCCGATCACGATATGGAAGTTGTATCACTCGGGAATTAACCCATCTTAGAAATGCCGGCTGAATATATTTTCCCAGAAGTGATTCATCTAAAGGATGCAAACCTTGCCGTGCCAGTTGCCCCAAATCCATAGTGACGGCTGAATTCCCAATATTGTACGAATCTTTCAGGTATCCAGCGGCTCGCAGATGCCGACGCTGCCAATTCCGATCATCTCTATCTGTCTGTTTTATAGTTGAAAATGAGAGGGCAATGTCAGGATCCAGAAATGGACTCTCTACCTCAAAACCAAATAGCTTCGGCACCTCACGCATGTACGACAATAGCATCATCTTTGTACGAATTAGATAGACGATTTGTTGCAGTGGGTCGGCCAACATGCCACGTACCTCAGAAAATTCTCTTTCCATATTTGAATCTCTTATATTCCTCAAGAATGTGTCTTCGGAGACCGAGATACCTCGAGTTAAGCCCATAGCTAACAAGTCATGGGGAGATTTCGGCTGAAAAGTCGAGATACTCCCAGCCCATAAATCTCCAACAATTCCAGATACGACTAATCCTCCCTTCAAAAGGCTAGACAATTTTCTATAAAACTCAACTTGATACATGCCATGAAGGTGCACCGATGGTCCAAAGTGTTCGAACCACCAATCAATCTCTGAATGGTAGCTGTCTAGTAACACGAGACTCCATTCACAATCTGCCTGCTCGGCCACTTGTCTCGCAGTGCTTACTTCATTGGAATCAACTTGTCTCTGGCTGGTCCCGTATGTAAAGCACCTAGGTTTGTCACCATTTGATAAAAGATTCAATAACAACATTCGCGAATCTAAACCACCACTCAAGGGAAGAATTCTTGTCTCAGAACTTGCCGGATGCCACTGGTAAAATAAGTCAATCGCATTTTCTGTAGAAGTAACCGTTTCCTGCCAATCAGAGACAACGTCACGCTTGTTTTGCTGAATTACCGTATTGCTATTTTTGTTAACATACAATTCCTGATTTGGCCTGAGAAATTTCACATTCTTAATCGGAGTAGCTCCAAAGACTGAATAACCAAATCGAAGATAGTCACCAAGCCCAGCAGTGTCAATCTCAATGTTGCTCAGGTCAATTGCATCCCAAATTGAGCGTCCATGGCATCCAGTTAGTGCATTGTAGAAGTATGGCTCAGAGCCAAGCCAATCGCTTGCGAACACGAGGGGACTCTGATCTGCAAGTCCTGATTCGCCGATGTCAGCTTCCATTTCTAGAGTATTTCAGATCAACAATCAAAGAAGTATAAGTAATTTGTGCAGCAAGCAGCTTCTGCAACACTGCATCATCAATATTGGAATACAACTTGCTTCTTAAATCATGATCATGCGCCAAACGACCATCATAATTATTCTTTACAGAACGGTATATTCTGCCATCAGAGTCCGAATACGCCAGTTGCCTAAAGTCGCCATATTGATCGAACCATTCCAAAAGTGTTGTTTGAAAGTCATGAGCATGACATAAATCTGTGAGTGCGGCGTATGACCAAAACGTTTTATGATCCTCCGCACCAGGCTCAAGGCCATTTATGCCCTTCTGTTCGCGGTACCAGGGACTTGGATGTAACGCATCGGGTACAGCAATTCGAATAATTGAGTCGGGCAGTAAAAATTGCGGAATAATTTCGAGAAATTTAGAGAATTGACTCACAGTCAAATGTTCTATGACGTGTTCAGCAAGGATATTAGATATCTTGGACTTGCCGACAAAATTATGAATCGATTTGGAAGACGTTAAATCAAAAAATATTTTTTCGGTAGAAATCCATTTTTCCTGCTTAGTGTTGCTGGATCCAACAATAATTTTCAGGGGTTGCCCTCGTAGCCGCTGTATTCTTCTATCCATTTTTGCATTCGATGACAGCCAGAAAAATTGAAATCTTCTATAAACTAGAAAAGGGTAAGAACGAATGGTCATTATTTTGGAGATCAAATCGCGGTGGCCGAAATACTTGAACGGTCGGAAAACTTGGCCAAAAGATCAATTTGCCCGATACTGGGGAGTTCCTCGCGTTCTAGCAAATTTAGATCCAAGGAGAAAATAACAAATCCCATGCCTACCAATAGATCATGGACTTCATAAATATCCCTCTTCTGTAGATCACTTAAAACTGGCGAGTGTTCGAAAATAATTGATTTTATTAGCCCGGCGTTGAGTAAAGTCATAGCGCCCTTGAGAACTTCCATTTCGTGTCCTTCTACATCAATTTTGAGTAGGTCAATTCGTTGAACTCCCCAGATCTTGCAGGCGTCATCCAGTGATTGAATTCGAACTTGTTTCGTCTCTTTCTCACTTGAAATGTGTCGGCTCTCGAGAGTATGGTGCCCGTAATCGTTACTAACTCGAAGATCGGAAACCCCCGTTCTGGATGACAGCGCTAACTCCTTAATTTCCACATTCGTGATGCTGTTTAGCATTAGAGTCTCTGTGAGACGTTCAAGATTCTCGAGGTCTGGTTCAACCGCAATGACTCTCTCAAAGTTTTTTGCAAGCATGACCGAGATTTGTCCTCGATTTGCGCCGACATCAATGGCAACGGATCCATCGATAGAACTTAAATATTTGCAAAGAATGCCAGCATCAGACAACACCCCGTATCTAAGAATGTATTCCAAGTTGTCTGTAGGATATTTTCTAAGTAGTACACCAAACTCATCCTGAAAAATCCAATGTAAGTTACTAGTCCTCATTAGATTTCTGAGGGTGTTTACTTGAAATTTGAACTTCCATGACTTCAGTCGTCCCCGAACATACAGTTGATTTCTGAGCCGAACCAACCATTCGTTACTGATACTCATAACCTACTGATTTCAAAGAAGAGAACTGACACAGATTTTTCACATCTGAAGAAGTTTAGCAAATTGAACCGTACTGATGCGGCCTGGGGATCTTGGAGGTTCCATATCTTGGATGTGAGGATGGGGCATGACAGGAAACCAAACTACGAAGCGGTACCCCGCTGAGCTAAAGGAACGGGCCGTGAAGATGGTTCTTGACTTGCAGCGACAGGATTCGGGCGATCATGGCGTTATCAATCGTGTGTCGCGGCAACTTGGTGTGGGCAGTGAGTCACTGCGCATCTGGGTGAAGCGCGCCGAGATTGATGCGGGCACTCGAGGCGGTCTCACGAGCGCCCAAGA
>Ga0209284_10004591_pt1 | contig 15343 bp, 15 predicted proteins | sample FRY03_FD_187211 | JGI IMG/M metagenome (GOLD analysis project Ga0209284, IMG submission 187211) | Freshwater microbial communities from Lake Fryxell liftoff mats and glacier meltwater in Antarctica - FRY-03 (SPAdes) (version 2) | ecosystem: Environmental > Aquatic > Freshwater > Ice > Glacier... | reverse complement strand
GCTAAAGTAAATGCAGTTGGCAAGAAAAAAGGCGGCCATTATAAAGGCGACAAAATAGGTCACAAGGATTAATAACGACAACCGAGATTAAGACGCCATAAAAGTCTTAATCTCGGTTCCTAACCCCTGCGGGTGAGGAAACCCGCCACATACTTATATACGTGGCGGGTTTTCCTTCGTTCTGATTTAAACAAAAATAATATTTCCGAGCGTCATTCTTGAATTAGTTCTTGTCCCTAAAGATCCAAAAGATTAAACACTTCGGTACATATGTACAGTTTCCTGTATTTTCGACCAGTTATCTCACGCAAGACACCCATACTTACTAGTTTGAGTACCACCAAGCGCGCAGGTCGATAAGTAACTCCTAGATCTACGGCTACTTTATTTATAGAAACTACTGGATGTGCAATCAATAGTTCTGGTAGCTCAAGAACCATGCCCCTTTGTTTTACAAGTTTTAATTTAATTAGCAGGTTATCTCGGAATTCTAAAAGTTTTTCTATTCGATTAATCTCGATGGTGACTTGTCCAATAATTGCTTCGCAGAAGAAGCTAACCCAACGATCGAAGTTGCCATTTTGGCTTAACGCTAGTAATCCATCTTTATATTTATCTTTATCGCTATTAAACCACTCCGATAAATTTAGAAGCGGAGGATTAAGTAAAAAAAGTTCCACAAACTGGAGAGTAATTACTAATCTGCCAACTCTCCCATTGCCATCGGCAAATGGGTGCAAGGTTTCAAACTGATAGTGGCCTAGCGCCATTTTTATTATTGGAGAAAGATCGTTTTCAGCATTAATCCATTTCTCCCAGTCCGATAAAGCATTATTTAGTTCATCGCCTGCTGGAGGAGGAATGAATCGTGCCTCATTGACTGGTTTGGATTCATCTCCAATTATTACAGGGCCGGTTCGAACCTCGCCTTGGTTGATTTCTCCTCCTCTTGTTCCTTCAACCAAAATTCCCTGTAGCTCAGAAAGGATGTTAATTATTATTGGTTTTGTTTTAATGAGTTCTAGCCCGCGATGTGCGGCTTCCATGTAGTTACGAATTTCTCGAACAGCAGCTGACATTTGGGATAGCTGCAAATAGTCGCCCTCAAATATTTCTTGAAGCGGGGCATAGGTTCCCTCGAGTGCCGAAGTGCTTTTTGCTTCTCGCGCTAGAGATGGTCTTAGCAAAATCTCAGGTCTAGGAAGGCGCCTTAAACATTCTTGTAGCCTTCCGATCTCCATCGAAGCTTTTGAGATGAGCGTGTGAGTTCTATTTGTAAGTTGTACGTCATTGGGGAGCTTGCTTGGTACGAATGCAAAATGATCATATTCCTCATTTCGCCGAATATTTATTCCAACCTACGGAACAAGAACTCCCATTGCTTTATTGGTAAATTTAGAGACATCCAAAGAACCCTCCCTAACCCTGTAACTTTAGTGCATGAAATTATACTAAATGGTGATTTCCTGTAACTTTAGTCCATGAAATTATACTAAATGGTGATTTCCTGTAAATTGTAGCGTTGAAATTATAGGCAATTAAGGCTCCTTGGGGTGATGCCTCTCGACATCTCGAGCGCCATCAAAGCGAACGTCCACGCAAGCATGTGATGGAATCTTTGGGTTTAAGCATTGCAGAATTCGATGACCTTTATAAAAATTTAGCGAAGTAATGGCCCGCGATTACATAACTGTTGCTGACGCCCTAGCAATGCACACAATTTTGATACGTAAATATGGCGGATCTGACGGCGTTCGTGACATGGGCGCACTCGAATCTGCGCTATATCGACCACAGACAGGTTATTACTTAGACATAATTGAAGAATCTGCTGCTCTTCTAGAAAGCCTTGCCATCAATCATCCCTTTATTGATGGTAACAAGCGCGTTGTCTTTGCCGTTGTTAGCGTATTTCTTAGAATTAATGGATACCAAATAGATTCAAAAAGTTCGCATATCTATGGGGTATTGATGAAATTTTTCGATACCCAAACTTTTAAATATGAAGAACTTGGAAAATGGCTCCGCAAAATAATTGTAGAGTGTTAATTGGCGCGTGATACATAATCTTTTAACGCTTGACGTTCCGTATCTAATTCATCGACATGGCATTTAACCACATCTCCAATAGAGACAATTGAGATAAGAATATTCTCGCCATTTACAACAGGGACGTGACGAATACGAAGTTCGGTCATCATTTTCATGAGTTCGGCAATTAAGGTATCCGGTGTGCAGGTATGTACTTCTACAGTCATGAGATCGCGCACATGCATATCTATGAGTTCATCTAGCTTGCCGGGCATCGCACGAACAACATCACGTTCGGAAACGATGCCTTCAATCGATTTACCATCGCTAGAAACGACGAGGGCACCAACATGATGAATATTGAGTGCGCTTACTAAGTCTTGTACGCTGGCACTAGGAGAAATAGTTTCAACGCGTTTTCCAGCAATGATGCTTCCTACCTTCATGGTTTGCTCCTATCCTCGATACGATGTTGCCATGTTGCTATGGTGCCTGTACTGGAAAGTCTTGGCAAGAGGCAATCCGCTAGGCTCAATTCATGAGCGAAGTGACGATTGCTTTCTTAGGCGCAACCGATACGGTCACGGGCAGTCGCTTCCTGCTTACTAGTGGGAAAAGTCGAATTCTCATCGACTGTGGGCTATTCCAAGGATTGAAAGCAATACGACTCAGAAACTGGGATCCATTTCCCGTTGATATATCCACGATTGATGCAGTCGTTCTTACGCACGCTCACCTTGATCATTGTGGATACCTACCACTACTGGCAAGGCAAGGTTATAGAAAGCCTATTGTCTCCACTTTTTATACAAAGCAACTCGCAAGCGTAATCCTACGAGATTCGGCACGACTTCAAATGGAGGATGCAAGTTACGCTGCCAAAAAAGGTTTTTCTAAACACGAAAATCCACAACCTTTGTACAACTTAGCGGATGCAGAAAAAGCTTTGGAGTTATTTACTCCAAAAGATTTCCGCCGGCGAATTCAATTAACCGAGGATGCGCTTGTTACTTTCTATCCTTCTGGACACATTCTTGGTTCTGCTTTTGTAGTTATAGAAATTGGTGGCAAGTCTTTGCTATTTACCGGCGATCTAGGTCGCAATAACCATCCACTGCTCGCCAATCCTGACAATCCGCCATCGCAGCGTTTTGATGTTGTAGTTACCGAATCTACCTACGGCAATAGAGAGCACGAGAGCGCGCCCGAAACCTTTGCAGCTGAATTAAACGCTGCCATAAAGCGCGGCGGCTCCATATTGATTCCGTCCTTTGCGGTCGACCGCACCGAAGTTGTCTTAATGGCGATCAAAGAACTCATTTTGAGCAAAGCGATTCCCGCAATTGCTATTTATGTTGATTCACCGATGGCGCTTGCCGCACTCAATTATTATCGTGAGGCAATTTCTGCAAATGCTCCAGAAATTCGCGACGGTGTTTCCCAACGCTGGAGCAATCAAGATCCATTCGACCCTGGAACTCTCTATCAAATGCATACAACGCAAGAGTCGAAATCGATTAATGATGTGGAGGCGACATCAATAATTATTTCAGCAAGCGGAATGGCAACCGGTGGACGTGTGGTTCATCATTTGAAAAATATGCTTCCCGATCCAAAGAACACCGTCATTCTGGTTGGGTATCAGGCGGCGGGCAGTCGCGGGCGATCACTGGAAGAGGGCAGAAGCGAAATTAAGATGTTCGGTGCGTGGTTGCCGGTAAAGGCACATATCTGCAAAGTCGAGAGTTTTTCAGTGCATGCAGATGCAGATGAACTAGTGGGTTGGCTGAAAAAGGCAAATAAACCTGAAGCTGCCTATGTAGTACATGGCGAACGAGAAGGCCAAGAAGGGCTTCAAGCTCGCCTTACAAATGAATTGGGATGGAACACAGCCATTCCTAAGCCAGCCCAAGTATTTAAGGTATAACTATTTCTTGGCGGTTTACTTTCTGTGGAAGAAGCGTAAGGTAAAAGCTTAGTTAGCCGGATTTATCACTGTCTTCGCCCTTATCTGAACGGCGGACAGCCACCTCAAGGAACTGTGTGGAGCGTAGAATTATGAGAATGATGACCGTGAATCCAGCGGCAGCAAGTTGAAATCCAAGGCCAACAGCGCATCCCATGCCGGCGGTGGCCAAGATAGTCGCAGCTGTTGTAACCCCTTGAACGCCGCCACCCCTGTTGGTGAAAATTAAGCCGGCGCCAAGAAAGCCAATACCGGTAATGATCGCGTGCATCGCACGGGTTGGATCTCCGAACTCGGCATTGAGGCCCAGTACATATCCAATTGAGACAACCACAGAAGATACCGAACCAACTAGCGCCATGGTGCGCGGCCCAGCGGATTTGCCGGCCCGGTCGCGCTCCCAACCGATTATCGAGCCGAGAATTGCGGCAATCGAGGCATTAATGATGACTGAGAACTGCTGCCAATAATTTATTGCGTGGAGATCAAGCCCAGATTGAAGAAGATTTATCATGCTTTATTGTACTTGTCTCCCCCTAAAATCCCTTAATTACTACGCCAAATCAAAGGATTTCCCATACCATCTAAGAAGGCCTATTCGGCTAATGAGGCTGTTGTTCAGGACCCAATTTTCCTATACCCCAAGTAAGGCTAGGGGGATGATTGCAACACCATCCGAGCGCCGATATGCAGTATTTCCGGTAGTGACGACAATCATCTCTTTTAGTTTCTCACCGAGTTTATCCTTGAGCCAAAGTAAGTGCTTAACATCCTCTTCATCTACTACTGATGACAGTTTCACTTCAAGTGCAGTTATGTCACCAGATTTGGATTGGAGAATGATGTCCACTTCGTGTCTTTGATCAATTGTTCGCATGTGAGATAGGCCGAAGTTATTTGCTTGCGCAAATACTCTGACGTTTAAGACCACGAGCGACTCAAATAGCGCCCCCAATAGCGTTGAATCGCCAAAGTTTCGATTTGTGTCAGATGCACCCCTCAATAAAGATTCAGATGTCTCACCGAGCAGTACTGCCGTCAGCGCAGGGTCAGCAAGATGGTGTTTTGGTGCCTGCCCAACCTCGCGTAAATGATTATTCGTTGGTAACCACCCTGGCACTGAGTCGATTATTCTGAGCATCTCGAGCGTTTCAATATATGGAAGAGTTGTAGTTTTTGCGATCATTTGCGTTTGCCCTGGTGTGGCAGCAATCCTTATTTTCTCCCAAGATGTGGTTGTGCTCGTCGCCGCTGCGTAACTTTTTAGCCAAGCTCGCAACCGTTCAGGCTTTCGAACATTGTGCCCAGCTTCTTTCATATCTTTATTGATAATAGTTGTTATGTATGATTCCAACATTGCCTGCCTAGCGTTAAGTGATAGTTTCCTGATTCCAGGAAAACCAGACGCAGTTATTTCATCTACGTAGTCTTTGAGTTTCAAAAGGGAATTAGTGAGTGGGATTGCTTGCCCCCCGCTCATAAGCGCACCAATGCTGAATACTGGAGAACAGACACCTCGCTCGGGTAGGGTCATGGGTCGCATCCTGATTTCTAAAAATCTACCAGCCCCTGAATGTGTAGTGACATCCGGTGCATATGCTGACCCGGTAAGAATGAAGGGACCATTTGTAGTGTTTCTTCTGCTCACTTCTCTTTTCACGGCGTCCCAAATTGAAGGCAATCGTTGCCACTCATCAAACAGAACGGGTGCTGGCTGCGAAAGCGCTAATGTCGGATCGGCGCTTACTATTTGGTGAACAGCAGGATCGTCGAGCTCGAAGGTCGTTTTCGCTCTTTCTTTAGCGGTGACGGTCTTCCCAATATTTTTTGGCCCGTCTAGAAGAATGGCGCCAACCTCTTCCAGATAGGAGTCTAGAAGGCCATCTATTACACGCTTCCTGTAATCCATTTACGCTCCAAACACGCTCTACGCTACCATTTCTACATGCTCTACGCTACCATTTCTACATGCTCTACGCTACCATTTCTACATGCTCTACGCTACCATTTCTACATGCTCTACGCTACCATTTCTACATGCTCTACCTGAGTCCATAATAGCCCGTAGGGTCACGAGAAATATTGGAAGGCAAAAAGAACTCCTAGCCACTCTTACGCGAAGTAAGGGCAACTAGGAGTTTAGATATTTCTGGCTTCTTATAACATCCTCATTAGCCGAATAGGCTAAGAAGGTAGCGGGGCAGGTGGCGCTCTCGTAATTGCCGAGGCCGGTTCCCCGATTAGTACATTCCGAGTTGGAGTAGCGCCGCCTCCGACATCCGTTCCCTGCCCCAGATTGGATCCCAGACAAGCTCGACATCGACCTCGCTGACGCCGTGAACGCTTTGGGCCGCAGCGCGGGCATCTTCTTTGAGCACGTCGCCCATGCCGCAACCCGGAGCGGTCATTGACATCTTGATCTCAAGCCGGTAGGTGCCATCGGCGAGCGGTTCTGCTTCGCAGCTGTAGATAAGCCCCAGATCCACGACATTGATGGGGATTTCCGGATCGAAGACGGTCTTGAGCTGCTCGATCACTTGATCCAGTTCGAACGGCCCTCCATCCGTGAGCGTTGCTTCGGCGGCAAGGTCGGTAAGTCCAAGCGCGGCGGAGTCCTCAGCGTTGAGTCGAACGAGGTATCCCATCTCGGTTTGGACGGTGGCGCTCCCACCCAAGGTCTGAGTCACGAGCACTTTTTCGCCTTGCTGTAGCAGCATCGGTTGCCCGCCCGGGATCACCGTCGCCTGACAGTTCTGACTAAGTTCAATTGTCTGATATTGGCCTGAGTTCATGGTTATTTACTCCGTTCCGTCTCGGTGGCCGGCCTCTTCGAGGGCGCTGCGCAACGCCTGCCAAGCCAAGGTGGCGCATTTTACCCGCGTCGGATATGCCCAAACGCCTGAAAGCGCTGCGAGCTTGCCGACATCGGCGGCCGGGGCGGCGCCATCGGATTCGGTGGTGAGCATGGTGTGGACGCGGGCGAACAGGGCCAAGGCCGCCTCTTGTGGTAGACCCTTCACCGCCATAGTCATCAACGAAGCGGAGGCCTGAGAGATAGCGCAGCCGTTGCCCTTAAAGGAAATGTCATCGACGATACCGTCGACAAATTGTAGGTAGAGCGTGAGCTCGTCACCACATAGCGGATTGACCGCCTCGATCGTTCGGGTCGCACCATCTATGGTACGGAAATTGCGTGGACTGCGCGCATGTTCGATGATCACTTCCTGATAGAGGTTGGTGATCTCATCACTTACAACTGCGCCAAGTGGCCCGCCCGAGAACTGACTCTGGGCTACCCCGCTCATGGCTCAACCGAACGCTCGCTCTTGGCGAACCGGTCGGCGACAAGCTTCTCTAGCTGCACTCTGAGGGGCACCAACTCGATTCGATCCACCATCTCCTGTACGAAGGCATATACGAGTAGACCGCGGGCTTGGGCCATAGGTATTCCGCGCGTGCGTAGATAGAGCAAGGCCTCATCGTCTAACTGCCCGACCGCGGCACCGTGCGTGCACTTTACATCGTCGGTATAAATTTCCAACCTTGGTCGAGTATCGATCTCGGCGTGGTCGGAGAGAATGAGATTCTTATTCTGCTGGTGCGCATCAGATCCATCTGCGCCATGACGAACCATGATATGTCCGTTGAAGACTCCGTGCCCGCGACCATCGAGCACACCCCGGTAGAGCTGGTGGCTGGTGCAATTGGTCGCGACATGATCGATAAAGATCGTATTGTCATGTGATTGCTCGCCCTGCGGCAAGTAAATACCATCGAGGCTGACCTCGGCATCGGCGCCCGCCAGAAGTACCCGCACTTCATGGCGGGCCATACTGGAGCCGAGCATGACCGAGCGCGAGGAGAACCGGCTGTTGCCTCCTTGCCTCACCTTCAACAGAGCCAAATGGAAGGCTGTGACCGGCTCGTTTTGTACCTTGTAATGATCGATCTGTGCATTCTCGGCCAGCACAACCTCCGTAACGGCGTTGGTGAAGTAGATATCGTTGTTGATACCGGCGTAGCTCTCAATAATTGTTGCGTGGCTGCCTGCATCGGCAATAATGACTGAGCGTGGACTCGACATCAATGGACCACCCTCGGCATCAGAGAAAAACACAAGCTGGATCGGTTCATCCACGGTCACACCAGATGCGAGGTGAATAAAGGCTCCATCCTCAGCGAAGGCGTCGTTGAAAGCGGCGAAGGCGTGGCGCCCGCCCGGCGTATGCGAAAAGAACGGTTCGAGGCGCTCTGGAGTTGTAGCCAGAACTGAGGCCAAAGTTGTGACGAGCGCGCCAGCCGGCAGTTCGGTCAATCGCGAGAATTGTGCGGCAAAATGCCCATTGACAAAGACCAAGCGGATGCCGCCGAGATCAACCGATGCTGCGTTGATGAGTTCTGCGCTGACCCGTAAGCCCGACCCAGTGATGGCAGCCTCGAATGGTACGGTCAGAATCGGGTCTAGCCTTGTATATTTCCAGTCCTCATCTTTGCGGGAGGGAAAACCATGCTGGCCGACCCATTCGAGAGCGTTAAACCGCGCCTCGGCGAGCCAACTAAGATTGTCGCCGCCGCGCCTCGGCGTGAGATCTGCGAGTACTCCCCCGATAGCCTTCACCGGAGTCATGGCGCCACACCGACCTGCGCCAAACTTGGCGTTAGACCCACATACCCGTTCGCTTCGAGCTCGAGGGCTAAGCTCTTATCACCAGAATGTACGATTTGGCCTGCTGCCATGACATGGACATAGTCGGGAACGATGTAATCCAAGAGTCGCTGGTGGTGCGTGATTACCAGCATTGCTCGACCCTCATTACGCAGAGCATTTACGCCGCTCGCTACAATCCGCAACGCATCGATATCCAAACCGGAGTCGGTCTCATCGAGGATTGCGAGTTTGGGCTCCAGAATTGCCATCTGCCAAATCTCATTTCGCTTCTTCTCGCCACCGGAGAAACCTTCGTTGACCGAGCGGTTCATAAAGGTCGGGTCCATCTCAACGAGCTTCATGCGCTCCTGGGCAAAGGAGAGAAAGTCCACTGCATCCAGCTCTTCCTGCCCACGCCCGCGACGCAGGGAATTCAAGGCCGTTCGCATAAAGTACATATTGCCGACGCCCGGAATTTCGACCGGATGCTGGAAAGCCAGAAAAATACCAGCAGCTGCGCGCTCCTCAGGCGAGAGTGCGAGCAGATCTTGACCCTCGTACTCCACGCTGCCGGAGAGCTCGTAGCCGTCGCGGCCGATTAGCACACTGGCGAGAGTGCTCTTGCCCGAGCCGTTCGGCCCCATGATGGCGTGTATCTCACCAGCTTTGAGTTCAAGATTGACTCCCCGCAAAATCTCCTTATTATCGATAGTGGCGCGTAGTTCATTAATTTTCAGCATTATCCAACACTTCCTTCCAGGCTAACGGTCAACAATTTTTGGGCTTCGACGGCGAATTCCATCGGTAGCATTTTAAATACCTCGCGGCAGAATCCGTTCACGATCATCGAGACCGCCTCTTCCTCTGGAATGCCGCGCTGGCGGCAGTAGAGCAGTTGTTCCTCACCGATTTTGGAGGTAGAGGCCTCGTGTTCGATCTGTCCGGTCTGGTTCTTAACCTCGATATACGGAAAGGTGTTTGACGCGCAATCTTTGCCGATCAGTAACGAATCGCACTGAGTAAAGTTTCTAGCTCCCACAGCAGATTTGCGCATATCCACTAGCCCTCTATATGTCATCTGGCCGTGACCGGCTGAAATACCCTTTGAGATGATGGTGCTCTTGGTGTTCTTACCGATATGTACCATCTTGCTGCCGGTATCGGCCTGCTGGCGTCTGGCGGTCAACGCCACCGAATAAAATTCTCCGACCGAGTTATCGCCCTTGAGAATCACGCCGGGATACTTCCAGGTGATCGCCGAACCGGTCTCGACCTGAGTCCACGAAATTTTCGAGTTGCGGCCGGAGGCCATACCCCGCTTGGTGACGAAATTGTAGATGCCACCTTTGCCATCGGCATCCCCTGGATACCAGTTCTGCACCGTCGAGTATTTAATCTGAGCGTCATCGAGAGCGACCAGCTCGACTACGGCGGCGTGAAGTTGGTTCTTGTCGCGCATCGGCGCGGTGCAACCTTCGAGGTAGCTGACGTACGCACCCTCTTCGGCGATGATCAGGGTGCGCTCGAACTGACCGGTATCCGCGGCATTGATGCGGAAGTAAGTGGACAACTCCATTGGGCAGCGCACACCCTTGGGGATATAACAGAATGAACCGTCGGTGAAGACCGCTGAGTTCAGGGTGGCAAAGAAGTTGTCCTTGTACGGCACCACCGAGCCGAGGTATTTACGCACTAACTCTGGATGGCTATGGACCGCCTCGGAGAAGGAGCAGAAGATGACACCGATCTTGGCCAACTTATCTTTAAAGGTGGTGCCCACCGAGACCGAATCGACAATCGCATCCACGGCCACGCCACTCAGACGCTCTTGTTCGCCAAGTGAGATTCCGAGTTTGTTAAACATCTCCCGCAACTCTGGATCGACCTCATCCATGCTCGATATTTGCTTTTTCGGCCGAGGATCGGCGTAATAGATAATGTCTTGATAGTCAATTGGCCCATAGGTGACGTGCTGCCAAGTGGGAGGCGTGAGCGTGAGCCAATGCTGATACGCCTTGAGCCGCCATTCGAGGAGCCATTGGGGCTCCTTCTTCTTGGCCGAGATCAGCCTGATAATCCCCTCATTTAGCCCCCTAGGGGCAACTTCCGTCTCAATATCTGTGACAAATCCATACTGGTATTCTTGGTTGGCGAGCTCACGGACCTCATCTGAAATCAGGCTGGTCGTGCTTGTTGGTGCACTCATCTTCATCTCCCTTTTCTTTGCTGTTACTCTGTTAGTAAATCTGTTGGTAAATCTGTTAGTCAGTGCTCCTGCTTGGTCAATGCTCCTGCTTTGGTAGGGCAGCTACCAGCGGGTGGTCTCTGGATACTTGACCGAACTTGGCCGCCCCGCCCGGTGAGCCAATCTCACCGAAGAACTCGATGTTGGCCTTGGAGTACTCGCCCCACTGATCCGGCACGTCATCTTCGTAGTAGATGGCTTCGACCGGACAGACGGGTACGCAGGCTCCGCAGTCGATGCACTCGTCGGGTTGGATGTAGAGCATCCGATCACCCTCATAGATGCAGTCGACCGGACATTCCTCGATACAAGACTTATCTTTGACATCTATACATGGCTCGGCAATCACATAGGTCACGATCTGGCTCCCTCAAGTGGCAGGCCAAAGAGCGCGGGTACGCGGTCGAGCGCCGTTAGCAGCGCATCGATCTCAGTCAGCGTGTTGTACGCCGCGAAGCTGGCTCGAGTTGTCGCCGTCACATTCATCCGCTGGTGCAACGGCGCCGCGCAATGATGGCCGGTTCGGACGGCTACCCCAGCATCATCTAATATCTGGCCGATGTCATGGGGGTGGACACCGTCGACTACGAAGGAGACTGCGCCGGAACGGTCGTGCCCGTCGGCCGGCCCGATGACCCGAACCCAAGGACGTTTTGCCAGACCGGCGAGCAGGGCCTCGGTGAGGGAGTGCTCATGGGCCGTTACTCGCTCCATACCCAGACTGGTTAGGTAGTCGCAGGCTGCGGCCAAACCCACGGCCTGAGCCGCCACCGGGACACCTGCCTCAAAGCGCTGCGGCGGAGCAGTAAAAGTCGTGCCCTCCATACGAACAGTCTGGATCATCGAGCCACCGGTGAGAAATGGCGGCATAGCTTTCAGAAGGTCATATCGCCCCCACAGGACCCCGATTCCCATTGGGCCAAACATCTTGTGGCCGCTAAAAGCCAGAAAGTCGACGCCAAGATCGGCCACGTCAATGGCCATGTGGGGCGTTGATTGACAGGCATCCAGCACGGTCAGCGCGCCGACCGCCTTGGCCCGATTCACAATGGCGGCAACGGGATTGATGGTGCCAAGAACGTTAGAGACATGAGTAAAGGCCACCACTTTGGTGCGCCGAGTGATCTTTGATTCCAGGTCGCCTAGGTCAAGGCGGCCATCGCCCGTAACACCGATCCAGCGCAGAGTGGCGCCGCTACGCCGTGCGAGCTCCTGCCACGGAACGAGATTGGCGTGATGCTCCATCTCGGTAATGAGTATCTCGTCTCCCTTATCGAGTGCGAAGCGCGCCGCAACATCCTCGTCAACTCCATCCATGGCCCCGACCGCAGCTGAATTACTGAAGGCATAGGCCACGAGGTTTAGGGCTTCAGTGGCGTTCTTGGTAAAGACCACTTCCTTGGCCTGTGCGCCGATGAAACCGGCAATCGTTGCGCGTGCGGATTCAAAAGCGTCGGTGGCCTCCTCGGCCAACTGGTGAGCACCGCGGTGAACCGCGGAATTGTGTTCTTCGTAAAACCCTCGCTCGGCGTCAAGGACCTGACGCGGTTTGTGCGAAGTCGCCCCGGAATCGAGATAGACCAACGCTCTTCCGCCACGCACGGAGCGCGAAAGAATAGGGAAGTCGCCCCTAATCGCGGCCGATTCCAGCGTGGTAAATGCCCCGCCTAAGGCAATCTCAGTCATTGTGGTCCAGCTATTAACACAACACAAGTGTGGTGTAATTCGATCAGGCTGTCAATCCGAGGTCGCCCGACAGGGCATGTATGGGTTATGAAATAAACCACACAATGGCGCTGACCCTAGGCTCTGGCTCCAGTGAGAATTCGAATGGCGATTCCTTCGGTAACGTGAAAGAATTGAGGAGTGCCAAATCGCCTCGGCAACTCTACGAGTCCATACCTACTGCAACACGCGGCAAACCCTGTTCATTGGTGGCAATGGTGCGATGAGGCCTTCGCCGAAGCAAAGCGCCGAGACTTACCCATTTTTCTCTCCATTGGCTATTCAGCCTGCCACTGGTGTCACGTCATGGCGCATGAATCTTTTGAAGATCCAAGCGTTGCCAAATTTTTAAACGATAACTTCGTGAGCATCAAAGTTGACCGAGAAGAACGACCAGATATCGACACGGTTTATATGAAGGTCACTACCTCATTGACCGGCCGAGGGGGTTGGCCGATGAGTGTCTTCCTCGACGGCGACGGCCGACCCTTCTTTGCTGGAACCTATTTCCCGCCAAAACCCTCACATGGTATGCCTTCCTTCACACAACTGCTTGAGGATATAAAAGGTGCATGGCGCAATAATCGCGAAGATCTTCAAAATTCTGCGCAACAAATCGTCGCATCGCTCAACGCGAAATCCAGCGCAATTGTCGGGGATAAAGCTGCAACGCCAGATGACCTGTCGGCTGCAGTAAAAACTCTCGGGGCGTTCTTTGATTCCGAACGCGGCGGATTTGGCGGGGCACCAAAATTTCCCCCTTCGATGGTTCTGGAATTCCTACTTAATGAGTATGCGCGAACAGGTGATCTGGCCGCACTTTCGATGGCAGAAACTACTCTCACGGCGATGGCGCGCGGTGGCATCTACGATCAACTAGGTGGCGGCTTTGCCCGCTACTCCGTCGACGCCGACTGGGTTGTTCCCCACTTCGAAAAAATGCTTTACGACAATGCGCTATTACTTCGAGTTTATACGCATTGGTGGCGATTGACTGGATCTGCAATTGCAGAGCGAATTGTTCACGAGAGTGCAGAGTTCATGCTGCGCGAACTTCGCACCACAGAAGGCGGCTTTGCTTCTGCGATAGATGCAGATAGCGAAGGTAGGGAAGGTGCTTTCTACCGCTGGAGCCCTGAATCGATTTATGAATTGTTGGGAGCCGAAGATGGAGAATGGACATGCGCGCTGCTAAAGGTCACGCCGTCTGGCACCTTCGAAGATGGCTTCTCAACACTTCAACTTTTATCGGATCCCGATGAACTTTCTCGTTGGATGCGCATTAGGAACCTGCTTTTTATAGGTAGAGAGTCGCGGCCCCGGCCACAAGTTGACGATAAAATTGTGGCATCATGGAACGGCTTAGCGATTGCGGCGCTTGCCGAAGCGGGAATGGCTTTTAGCCAACCAGATTGGATTGCCGCCGCAGAGGCAGCCGCAGAACTCTTAGTCAAAGTACACATGGGCCACCATGGTGAGAATCGGATTAATAGAACTTCACGTAACGGCGCGGTGGGTTCGAATTGGGGAACCCTTGATGATTACGCAAATGTCGCAGAAGGATTTCTCGCACTCTACCAAGTGACCGGTCGCAGGCGTTGGTTCGATCAGGCCAGCAATTTACTTGCAGTAGCGAGCGAGAATTTCTCAGATGAATCGAATGGATTCTTTTACACCGATGCGCTGGCGCCAGCTTTAGTGCAACGCCCTAAAAATATTTATGACAACGCGGAGCCATCTGGTGTGTTCGCTCTTGCAAAGGCGATGATTACTCACTCCGCTTTAACTGGGAATTCCGAATATCGAAAACGTGCGGAAAGTGTGCTCACGATAGTCGCAGAGATGGTTGGCACCCAGCCGATGGGTGTTGGTTGGGGCTTAGTCGCCGCGCAAGCGTTGCTCTGTGGTCCGGTACAAATTGCGATCATCGGCTTCGATAGTGCGCAGCGGGAGCAATTCGTGAGGGCTGCTTGGCGGTCAAGTGCGCCCGGTACTGTGATCGCGTTCGGTAAACCAAATGAAGACACGACAGTTAATCTTTTAAATGACCGGCCGATGATTGGCGATGGCCCGACCATCTACCTTTGTCGCGATTTTGCGTGTGAGCTGCCAACCAATGATCTCGCAATATTTCTGGCACAGCTGGGCGTTTGAAGTAATTGCCTGTCGAGAGGATGCTCAAAGGGCTAAATGATTAGGTGGAACTATGTGCGATCACGATTTTCAACTAGGCGCTAATGGCGAAGTCAGATGCATCAACTGTTTTGTTAGCGACGATGAAATGGAACCGCAGGTGTACAAAAAGTTAGAGGAAGCCACACTAAATCAGCAAAGCACGTTTTAATTACTTAATCCGGTGAACTTTGTGTTGTGTTGCTTGGGCAAGCGGGCGAATAACCATTGAATCTACATTGAAGTGCTGCGGCAACATCACGCTCCAGCGAATTGCTTCCGCGACATCTTCTGCCGTTAACGGTTGCACTACTCCCTCGTATACCTTTGCAGCGCGATCCACATCGCCGCTGAAGCGAATCTTTGCAAACTCATCGGTCTTAACCATTCCGGGCGCAATTTCTATTACGCGAATTGGCTGACCATTTAATTCTAGACGAAGTGTTCTAGCAAGTGCAACATCACCGAACTTGGCAGCAACATAACTCCCACCGTTTTCATAAGCAACATATCCAGCAGTCGATGAAATCACAACGATTGTTCCTTTGCCATTGGC
>Ga0209284_10004586_pt1 | contig 15354 bp, 11 predicted proteins | sample FRY03_FD_187211 | JGI IMG/M metagenome (GOLD analysis project Ga0209284, IMG submission 187211) | Freshwater microbial communities from Lake Fryxell liftoff mats and glacier meltwater in Antarctica - FRY-03 (SPAdes) (version 2) | ecosystem: Environmental > Aquatic > Freshwater > Ice > Glacier... | reverse complement strand
GTGCCGGGCCGTCCCGCGCTGGACTGGCTGCTGGCTCCCTTTTTCGCGCTGGGGTTGCTGCTGGCGCTGTGGCGCTGCTGGCGCTTGGCCCATCTGTGGCTGCTGGCCGGGCTGCTGGTGATGCTCCTGCCCACACTGCTCAGCGAATTTGCGCCCAATTTCCAGCGCGCGATTGGGGCAATTCCCTTTGTCGTGCTGCTGGCGGCGCTGGGACTGGACGGCGCTGTCAGGCTGGCGAGCCGTCTGTGGAGTCGGGGAGAGTTGGGCTATCTGGCCGTGGGCTGGTTGCTGGTGATTGCCTCTTTCGGCCTGACCTGGCGGGCCTATTTTGTGGAGTGGGCCAATCTGCCCGATATCTTCCCGGCCTGGGATGTGGGCTTTACGCAAGTGGCCGAGCAGATCGCCGCCACAGACGACGGCGTGCGCACGTATATGACGCCCCGTGGCCGGGAACACCCGACGCTGGCCTATCTGCTGGAAGAAGACCCCGGCACGCCCCTGCCCCAGGGCTTTGACGGGCGCATCTGCGTGCGGGTGGCGACGGATGTCCCGGCCCGTTACTATACGCTCGTCAACGAGGATTTCCGCACGGAGAGTCTGCTCACCGCTATTTATCCCGACGGGGAAAAAGCGACTGCCGTTGTGGATGCCAACGGCGCGCCCTGGGCCACTCGTATTGAGCAGCCCGCAGGTGGCGCGATTGTCTTTCCCGAAATGCAGCCCCAGCCCGTGGCGCTGGGCGACGGCATTGACCTGCTGGGCCACCAACTTTTTCCCCCGGCAGGGATGGCGGCGGGAGCCACTTTTTACACCCGCCTCTTCTGGCAGGTGAGCGCGCCGCCTTCTGCCGATTACACCGCCTTTGCCCATCTCCTGTGGCGCAACGAAAAGGGCGATCTGGTCTGGCTGGCCGGTGCGGATCGTCCGCCCGGCGAAGGAAGCTGTCCGACAACCGAATGGTTGGCCGGGGAAGTGGTGATCGACGAGTTGCAATTTGCTCTGCCCGCTGAGTTGCCGGTGGGCGATCTTTTCGTGGCGGTTGGCTTTTACACACCGGCGGATCAGCAGCGACTGCCCATCCCCGGCACAGCGAACAATCAAATACTGATTGGGCCACTTCCCACTCTCCCTTAAGGTTATTTGAGAATATGTGGATAGATTAAACTTTTGGTTATGTTCCAGATGACTGCTAAAGAACGTCTGTACAGACGAATTTTCTTCGCATTGCTTGTGTTGATTCTCATGTTGGGATTCCAGCAAACTCTGACAAACCCAACGGAGAGAGCCAGCGCGCTCTACAGCCCAGTGATTGTCAGCGAATTTGTGGCGACGGGCGGGGCGCGCATTTTGGATGAGGAAAACGAGCCGGTGGACTGGATCGAACTCCACAACCGCAGCGGACAGGCCGTGAACATCTTCGGTTGGTCGCTTACCGACGACCCGACCAAACCGGATAAGTGGGTTTTTCCAGAATTGACTCTGCCTGCCGACGGCTATCTGATCGTTCTGGCTTCGGGCAAAGACCGCACGCCATCGGCCACTGGTGAAGGCGAAACCCAGGGCTACTATCATACCAATTTCCGATTGAGCGGGGCAGGTGGCTTTTTAGGCTTTTATAACAATACCTCCCGCCGCTATCTGGACGGGCTGACGCTCGACTACCCGGCCCAATTCGACAACTTTTCCTACGGCTATTACCCATCGGACGGCACGTATCGCTATCTGGCCTCGGCCACACCGGGCGCGGCTAATGATACTTCGGCTGCCTGGGCTGGTGTGGCTGAGCCGGTGGAATTTAGTGTGCCCCACGGTGTCTACACTGAGCCGCTGACACTGGAACTTTCGACCGCGGCGGTGAATGGCACGATTCGTTACACGACCGACGGTAGCCAGCCCAGCGAAAGCAACGGGGCCATTTACGCCGCGCCCATTGGAATCACCTCCACAATCGCAGTGCGGGCGACGGTCCTTGTGCCCAATTTTCACCCTTCCACAACGGGCGCGCAGACGTACATTTTTCTGGCGGATGTACTCAGCCAGCCAGCTGAACCGCCAGGCTGGCCGCAGACGTGGGGCGTCTATCAGATGGATTTTGCGGACAAACGCTTTGGCACGCCAGCCCAGACCGACTACGCAATGGACCCAGCGATTGTGGACAACCCCCGCTATGCCGCACCCCTGCGTGAAGGTTTGCAGGAATTGCCGGTTGTCTCGCTGGTGACAGACCTGGCGAACTGGGACATTTACAGCACGCCCCAAAGCCGGGGGCCAGAGTTCGAGCGCCCGATGTCTGTGGAGTTCTTCTATCCCGATGGGCGTACTGAGGGCTTTCAGGTCAACGCGGGCGTGCGGATTCAGGGCGGTGCTGGGCGGATGGAGCATATGCCCAAGCATTCATTCCGGCTCTTTTTCCGGGGCGCGTATGGGGCGGCAAAATTGGCGTACCCTCTTTTTTCCGATTCGATTGTCCAGGAATTCAATACGCTGACCCTGCGCGCCGGTGTCCACGACGCCTTTGCCGGTGACGCAGTCCATTTAGATCGCCATCTGGTCACATACATTCGGGATCAGTGGGCGCGGGAATCCCAGATTGAAATGTTGGGCCTCGGCTCCCACGGGCTGTTTGTCCATCTCTACCTGAACGGCCTCTATTGGGGGCTGTACAATCTGGTCGAGCGCCCGGATGCCTCCTTCGACTCCGCCTATCTGGGCGGCCCCAAAGAGGAGTGGTATGCCGCCAACCAGGGCGGTTCGGTCAGCGGGCAGATCGATCGCTTTGCCGTGTTGCTGCGCTTGGCTGAGGAGGGCGAACTGGCCGATCCCACCCGTTATGCTACAATGCTGGAATTCGTTGATCCGGAGCAGTTCAGCGATTATGTGCTGCTGAACTGGTTTATTGGGGCACGGGATTGGCCGGAGACAAACTGGTATGTGGGCGTGCGCTATCCCGCCGGGCGCAATCTCTTCTGGGTCTGGGATGCGGAGAGCAGTTGGAACAACGACGTGGGCGTCTATCTCGGCTCGGATGGTTTTGAGGGCGCACCTTTTCCGAATGTGGTCAAACGGGTGTTTGACGCGCTGATCGAAAATCTGGAATTTCGGGTCACGCTGGCGGACCGCATCTACAGGCAACTCTACAACGACGGGCCATTGACCGATGCTAACTCTCTGGCCCGCTGGGAACGGTTGGCTGCGTTGGTGGAGTCGTCGATTGCCGCCGAGTCGGCCCGCTGGGGTGACGTGCGCTTCGACGAGCCGATTACCCTTGACGATTGGCTGCGGGCGCGGGATTTTGTGGCTGAGCAGATGCCGGGCAACGGCGCTAAACTGATCGCATCTGTGCGGGCAGCGGGCTACTATCCGTCCATCGATTCTCCCATTTTCAACCAAAGCGGGGGTGCATTTTTTGGCGATTTTGAGCTGACGATGCAGACGCCGACTGGACAAATCTACTTTACCACCGACGGCACAGACCCGCGGCTGGTGGGCGGCGGGGTGAATCCAGCGGCGCAACTCTATAACGCGCCCGTCCGCCTGAGCGGGGCTACGACTGTGCAGGCGCGGGTGTTGGCTGGAGATGAGTGGAGCGCTCTGCACTCGGCCAGCTTCTGGCGTACGGGCGAGTCCAGCGATGTGCGAATCACTGAACTGATGTACAATCCTGCGGACGGCGACGGCTACGAATTTGTCGAGATCACCAATTTGGGGGCAGTGGCCGCCGATCTTTCCCTGGCCTATTTCGAGGGGATTGACTTTCGCTTCCCGCGCAGTACGACACTGGCGGCGGGGGAATCGAAAGTGCTGATTCGTGATTTCCCGACCTTTCGTTCCCGCTACGCCACAGCAGATTTTCACGGCATTTATACGGGCAAGTTGTCGAATCAGGGCGAAACCATCATCCTGCGCGATGCAAGCGGCGCGATTTTGGATTCGGTTGCCTATGACGACGAAAACGAATGGCCGTGGAGCGCGGATGGCCGGGGCGATTCGCTCGTGCTGGCCCGGCCCGACGGCGACCCCAACGACGCCAGCAGTTGGCGTGTCAGCGTCGTTCTGTACGGCTCACCCGGCGAAACCGACCTGCAACCCACGCGGTAGAGGCAAGCAGATGCGCATCACCACAGCCCAGCGCTTTGAGCTGAAATATCTGATTCGTTACGAACAGCAGCAGGCAATTCTGGCCGATCTCCACGAATTTCTGGAGCCGGATACCTATGGGGACGCGCAGGGCGGCTACGCCATCACCAGCCTTTACTACGACAGCCCGGACTACAAAGCCTATTGGGACAAAATCGAGGGCCAGCGTTTTCGGCGCAAAGTGCGGCTGCGGGTCTATGGCGACGAGCGAGTGACGCCCGAAACAGCCGTCTTTGTGGAGATAAAACAGCGGCGTAACCGGTCAGTACAGAAGAAGCGCGCGCGCTTGCCCTACGCATCCGCCATAACGCTGGACGAGTACGACCGGATTGCGGCAGACGCAAACCCGGATGATCGACGGGTATTGGAAGAAGTCTCCTATCTGGCCGAGACCCTTCGCCTGGAACTGGCCTGTGTCATACGCTATCAACGGCTGGCCTTCAACGGCACAGACGCCTATCCCGATCTGCGCATCACTTTTGACACCAGCCTACAAGCCCGCACCCACAACCTTTCGCTGCTCTCCACTAGTTTCGCCGATGACAGCTATTTCCTGCCGCCCGAATGGGCTGTGATGGAAGTCAAAATCAACCGAACGGCCCCCTTTTGGCTCAGCAGCATTTTGCGCACACACAATGCGATGGCCTACCGTTTCAGCAAATACTGTATTGGATTGGAGCATTGCCTGGCTTTGCGCGGTCGCCAAAGCATTGTTCTGCCCGCTATCCACCAATTCGCATAGAGCACATATCGGAAAGAACTTCTATGACTTTTACCGATCTTTTGACTAGCTTGGGCGATCCCACAGCGACATTTACCGGCCTGGATATTTTACTCACGACTGTACTTAGTTTTGTCCTGGCGATGCTCATCGGCTGGATTTACATGATCACCTACCGAGGCATTTCCTACAGCCAATCCTACGTCCACACACTAATTATTATGAGCATGGTTGTGGCCGTGATTATGCTCATCATCGGCTCCAATATTGCGCGGGCCTTTTCGCTGGTGGGCGCTCTCTCGATCATCCGCTTTCGCAACGCAATGAAAGAGACGCGGGACGTGGGCTTTATCTTTCTGGCGATGGCGATTGGGATGGCCTGTGGCACGCGCTTCTATCTGGTGGCGGTCACCTCCACGGTGATCATCTGCGGGCTGATCTGGGCGCTCTACCGCTTCGATCTCTTTGCCAAAGAGATCACAGAACGGCTGCTCAAAATTCGCCTGCCGGGGGATATTCCCTACGAGACGATTTTTGAAGCCCCGTTCGCCCAGCATCTGCGCCGTTACAATCTGGTGGCGATGGAAAGTGTGCAGGCAGGTACACTGCTGGAACTGGTCTATTCGGTAGAGATGAAACCCGGCAGCGATGCCCAGGCATTTCTTAACGCCCTGCGCGCCCTCAACGACAACAACAAAGTGGCCCTGATTACCGGGCGGCAAGAGGTGGACGTTTAACCGATAAGAATAGAACGCGGATTATGCTGAAACTACAGATTTGTGCAGATTAAATCCGCGTGAATCCGTCCTTTCCGTGCTAATCCGCGTTCTATTATCCGGGCACTTTACACTTCTACGGCATTCTTCTCGATCACCCCGCTATACCAGTGCGCGCTCTTAGGGATGCGCTGCTGGGTTTCAAAGTCCACCCAAACCATACCAAAACGCTCGTCGTAGCCTTTGGCCTACTCAAAATTATCCATCAACGACCAGACGAAATAGCCCTGCACCGGCGACCCGGCCTGGATGGCCCGCTGTGTGGCCGCAAAGTGACGGCGCAGATAATCCGTGCGCCGGTCGTCGTGGATGCGGCCATCCGCGCCCGGCCTGTCGTGATAGGCACAGCCGTTCTCGGCAATGTACAGTTTGGGAATCTGATAGGCAAAGTGTAGGCGGCAGAGTAGTTCGTAGAGACCGTCCGGGTAGATTTCCCAGCCCATCGCCGTCTCTTCGCTCGATGAGACGACTGTATGGGGCAGATTGTCCGCCGCGTTTTCGTCCCGCAGCACAGCCCGGGTGTAGTAATTTACGCCGAGGAAATCTGTAGGCACAGCCATTGCTTCCATATCCCCCGGCTGCACAAAATCCAGCCCGTTGGGCAGGTGGCCCGCCTGAAAATAGGCTTCCACCATATCCGCGGGATAGCGGCAGCCATAGACCGGATCGAGAAACCAGCGATAGAAATAGCCGTCGAACCAGCGAGCCGCGTTCTGATCCGCCTGGCTAGGCGAGGCTGCGCTGGCGTGGGTGAAGTTGAGAACGATCCCCACTTTGGCGTCCAGGCTGTTGCGACGGATGACGGGCACAGCCCAGCCGTGGGAAAGACAGGACGTGGTGGGCCGCGCGAATGGCCTCATTCCAGTTCTGATGGCCGGGCGCGTGCTCGCCGATCTGGTGGCTGAGGAAGGCGATGCACCACGGCTCGTTGTGGGTCATCCAGTTTTTCACCCGGTCGCCCAAGTGCTGCGTCACCACATCTGCATATTCGACAAACGCTTCGGCGGTGGATCGACTGGGCCAGCCGCCCGCATCCTGCAAAACCTGGGGCAAATCCCAGTGGTAGAGGGTGGCGAAGGGGGTGATACCCGCCTCCAGCAGCCCGTCCACCAGGCGACTGTAGAAGTCGAGACCGGCCTGGTTGACTTTGCCCCGTCCGTCGGGCAGAATGCGCGGCCAAGCGATGGAGAAGCGATAGGCTTGCAGCCCCAATTCCTGCATCATCCGAATGTCGTCGGGCCAGCGGTGGTAGTGATCGCAGGCCACATCGCCCGTGTCGCCGTTGTCCACTTTGCCCGGCGTGCGGCAGAAGCAATCCCAGATGGATTCGCTCTTGCCGTCTTTGTTCCACGCGCCTTCGATCTAAAAAGCAGCCGTTGCGCCGCCCCACTGGAAGCCAGGCCGGAAGGCCAATAATTCACTCATCACAAAACTTCTTTGGACTATTTGGAGCAGCAGCAGGTGCAGCCAACCCGCTTCCCCACCGCTGCGATTGACAAATCGTTTTTCTGCGGGCCGCTCTGTTCCGTCGCCCCCATCGCCTTTCAGTATACCCGAAACGCGCATAATAAATGGATTTTGACTTTCCCTCTTTTCTGGGGTAGGCTTTGCATCAGTTCTTCGAGCAGCCATCACCTGTCAATGGAATACAAATGCCATTTGCATTGATTTTCAGGAGGAAACCCGCAGGAAGCGGGTATACAGACCGCTAACGAGCCAGCTTACTGGTTTGGTCTGTTTTTTGCTTGTCGTCACCGTTTCCTGCACGCCACATCGGGTCATCCGGGTGGCGTTTTTTATTGTCCAGAGCGTGTAGACAACTCAACCACTGAAGGAGTTTCGTATGTCCAAAAAGGGAACCGTCAAAAAAGCCGTCCTCGCCTATTCGGGTGGACTGGATACCAGCGTGATTGTGCCGTGGCTGAAGAATAATTATGGCTGTGAGGTAATTTGTTTTTGCGCCAATCTGGGCCAGGACGACGAACTACCCGGTCTGGAAGAAAAGGCGATTGCTTCCGGCGCGTCCAAATGTTATGTGGAAGACCTGCGCTCTGAGTTTCTGACCGATTTTGTCTTCCCCACAATGCAGGCTGGCGCACTTTACGAGCGGGACTATCTCCTTGGCACATCCTTTGCCCGCCCGCTGATCGCCAAACGGCTGGTAGAAGTGGCCGAGATGGAAGGGGCTGACGCGGTGGCTCACGGCGCAACGGGCAAAGGTAACGATCAGGTGCGCTTCGAATTGACTGTGATGGCCCTGAATCCGAGGCTGAAAATCATCGCCCCCTGGCGGGAATGGGACATTCGCGGACGCAAGGATGCGCTCGACTATGCCGCCGAGTGGAATGTGCCCGTCAAGGCCACGATGGAGCGCATTTACAGCCAGGACCGCAATCTCTGGCATCTGAGCAATGAGGGCGGCCCGCTGGAAGACCCCTGGAACGAGCCGCCCAAGGATATGTTCGAGTGGACTGTCGATCCGGAGGATGCGCCCGACGAACCCGAATATGTGGAAATCTATTTTCGCACGGGCGTGCCAGAGCGGGTGAATGGGGTGGCGGTTGGACCGGTAGGACTGGTGCAGGAACTCAATAAACTGGGCGTCAAACACGGCATCGGGCGGGTGGATATTGTGGAAAATCGGCTGGTGGGGATGAAGAGCCGGGGCGTCTATGAGACGCCGGGCGGCACGCTTCTCTACAAAGCGCACGCCGCGCTGGAGCAGCTTTGCCTGGACAAAGAGACGCTCCATTATAAGCAGCAAGTGGGCCTGCGCTACGCGGAATTGGTCTACAACGGCCAGTGGTTCACCCCCTTGCGCAGGGCGCTGGACGCTTTTGTGCAGACTACCGAGCAGAATATCACCGGAACCGTGCGGCTGAAGCTCTACAAAGGCAATGTGATTTTGGCCGGGCGTAAATCACCCCACAGCCTCTACCGGGAGGATTACGTCACCTTCGACGAGGATGATGTGTACAACCAGGCCGACGCCGAGGGCTTCATCAAACTCTTTGGCCTGCCGCTGAAAGTGGAAGCGATGTTACGTTTGGAAGGGCCGGGCGTGAATGATTACGAGGCGACCGATTATACGGAATTCAAGCGAGACTGAGCAGCTATTGCGTGCTGTGTTATTGTATAGGACTAGCGCCGGTTGAGTAGTAGCCGCTTAAGAAAGCGGGTGCTGTTTTCCGCCGTATCGAAACCAGAGCGGGTGACTTTGGCGAGTGACCCGTAAACCCGTTCACTTGATTTCGATACGGCTCGAAGACTCGCCTACTCAATCAGCGCTCACTGGACTCGTCTCTGCCTACGCAATACTTACATATTCCCCATCCACGGAGAAACCAGCCATGACCACCAAACCCCATCCCTTTTCCCCCCCTTCCACCCTGCCTCTGCCCGTGCTGGGCTTTGACGCGGCGGGGATTGCTTGCGGCGTCAAAAAGAGCGGCGCGCCCGATCTGGCGCTGATTGCCTCTCGCCTGCCCTGCAAGGCGGCGGCGGTCTTCACCCAAAACAGCTTTCCCGCCGCGCCGGTTCTCTACGACAAAGCGCTGCTGGGGATGAATCCGGATGCTGTGTATGGCGTGCTGATCAACAGCGGTTGCGCCAACGCGTGTACGGCGGTGCAGGGCAATGTCAACGCCAAGCGGATGGCCGAAGCCGCGGAAAAGGCGCTGGGCAGCAGCGACCACACAGTCTTTGTGATGAGCACCGGCGTCATCGGTGTGCAACTGCCCATCGAAAAGATTGAAACCGGCGCGCCGCAGGTCACATCGCAGCTTTCTTCCACCGGTTGGGAAGCTGCGGCCAGGGCAATTATGACCACCGACGTCTTCCCCAAATGGGCTTCTCGCCAGGCAGAAGTGGACGGCGTGACTGTGACCGTCACTGGCATCAGCAAAGGCGCGGGAATGATCCACCCCAATATGGCGACAATGCTGGGCGTGCTGGCAACGGACGTGGCTATCAGTCAGCCGCTGCTGCAACAGGCGCTGACTGAGACGGTCAACCGCAGCTTCAACCGCATCAGCGTGGACGGTGACACCAGCACCAACGACACGGTTCTACTCCTTGCCAACGGCGCGGCGGGCAATGCCGAAATCACCGACGCCAGCAGCCCGGCCTACGCTGCATTCGTCCAGGCATTGGAAGGAGCGTCGGCAGAGCTGGCAAAGTTGATTGTGCAGAACGGCGAGGGGGTGACGAAATTTGTCACAGTGCAGGTGCAGGGCGCGGCCAGCGACGCCGACGCCCACCGAGCCGCCAACAGCATCGCCACCAGTCCGCTGGTCAAGACCGCCTTCTTCGGCAGTGATGCCAATTGGGGGCGTATCCTCTGCGCGGTGGGCTATTCGGGCGCACAGGTGCTGCCGGAGAATGCCGAACTCTACATCGCCGCCGGCGAACCCCAGGCCGCCAACCCGGAATTGCAACTGGTCACAGCGGGCACGCCGACGAATTACGCCGAAGCAGACGCCGCGGCCATTTTCGCTGAAAGGGATGTGACAGTGCGTGTCGTGCTCGGCTTGGGCAGTGGCAGCGCCACCGTCTGGACCTGTGACCTGAGTTATGATTACGTGCGGATCAACGGGGATTATCGGACGTAGAGCCTTGACGACGGATGGCAGACGACGGACGACACGAACCGTCTGGGCACAGTCACCCTCGACCCGCCCGGAAAGCGCGACGATTCTCTCCGCTCTCTCCGCGGCCACCTTCGCCTTCGATTCGGCGGGGGACGGCATCACCAGCCAGGACGGGCAGCACATCGCCTTTGCCAGTTCCACCACCGGCGACATCGACGGCATCGATCTGACGCTGGACCGGGCCGATGGCGGACGACTGATCTTCGAGTCTGCTGTGGGCTGTTGTGGGCTGTTGTGGGCTGTTGTGGGCTGTTGTGAGGTGGCACTGGCGGAATTGCGTCTCGGACAAAGTGACAGAGACCGGCAGCGCATCTTCGATTTTGGCGGGCTGGAAATGCAGGCCTCTGTCGAGCGCTACCCAGAAACGGTGAAAGAATACCGTTTGGAACTCGTACAAATCATTCAACTCCCGGCTGGCGAACGCACGCCTTATTTTGTCAAAGCGCTCCAGACCGACGGCCACGCGGCCTGGTCCAGCCCGATTTATGTCAGTCGTCGATAAACAGGAAAACCACTTGCCGCAAGCTAACAGCTTGCGTTACCGATCAGGAGAACGCAATGAGAATCACCGATGTGGTCCTTTTTCGTGTCAGCGGGCGCTATACCGGCCCCCACTTTGCCCCCGGCAGCCGCCAGGCCAAAGCGCTGGACATCTACCCGGAATTTAATGTGGACGGAGACACGGGCATCAGCGAGCGGCCCATCAGCGCGCTCTACGTGGAAATCCAGACCGACGAAGGCATCTCCGGTATATTTGGCCCGATTGAAGAACCCAACGCCTTTACTATCCGCCACGCGCTGCGTCCGTATCTTATCGGGCGGGATCCGCTGGCAACAGAGCTGCTTTCGGACCAGATGCTGCGCATGGACCGCCACGGCAAGAGCGGCTATTTTGTCACCGGCGTCAGTGCTATCGACATCGCCCTGTGGGATTTGAAGGGCAAGGCGTGGGGACAGCCCGTCTACCGGCTGCTGGGCGGACCCACCCGGCCTGCCGTGCCCGCCTATGCCAGTATGCTGGGATTTTCCACTGCGCCGGAAGACGCGGCGAAGCTGGCCGAAGAGTACAAAGCCAAAGGGTACGCCGCGCAAAAGTGGTTCTTCCGCTACGGTCCCGGCGACGGCGCGGCGGGTATGGCGAAAAATCTGGCGATGGCCGAAGCTGTACGCGCAGCGGTCGGCTCGCTGTATGATGTGATGTTCGACGCCTTCTGGGGTTGGGATTTGGCCTATGCCACCAAAATGGTGCAGGAGTTGGCCCACCTCACCCCGCGCTGGATGGAAGAGCCGATTCCGCCGGAACGGGTGGGCGGCTTTGTCCAGTTGCGGGCTGCCTCAACTGTGCCGATTGCCACGGGGGAGCACGTATACACCCGCTGGCAGGTGAAGGAACTGCTCGCCAACGGCGCGGTGGATGTGCTGCAAAACGACCCGGACTGGACCGGCGGCATCAGCGAGCAGATGAAAGTCTGCACCCTCGGCTCGGCCTATGAAGTGCCGGTTATCGCCCACGGCCATTCGTTGCTGCCTGCACTGCACGTGGCCGGTGCGCAATCTCCCGCGACGGTTCCTTATGTGGAATTTCTGCTGCGCTATCAGGAGGTCAAACAGTTCTTCCAGACGGTTGTCTATCGCCCGGAGAATGGGGCGGTGACACTACCCGCGCTGCCCGGTCTGGGAATGGTGCTGGACGAAAGCAAAATCGAGAAGCGGGAAGTTTTGCCCTAACTGTAACCCGCACTGTCAGTGCGGGCTGGGCCAGCGCAAGCTAACAGCTTGCGTTACAGCCTTATTCTCCTGTCAGTCGATTCAACAATTCCAGCGCCGATTCGCCCTGGCCGGTCAGGGTGAATCGGCGCAAGTCTGGTTCTTCCTCATCTGACAGACTCCACACCTCCAGCCGTTCCTCTGGCAAGAGCGTGCCCAGCCTGTCCGCCCACTCCATCGCCAGCACGAACAATCCAAAATCAGCGGGTGCTTCCAGATCGTCCAGCAGATCGCCAAAGCCAATGCCGTCCAACTCTGCGCCGCTGATCTGTTCTGCGCCGCTGACCTGTTCTGCGCCGGTGACCCCATCCAGCCGGTAGACATCCACGTGTACCAGCCGCCGCGCCTGGCTGCCCCGCCCAATCGCGTAGTCGTTGACCAGCGTAAATGTCGGGCTTGTCACCGGATGGGGAATGCCCAGACCCGCGGCCAGACCGCGTGTGAAGGTCGTCTTGCCTGCGCCCAGATCGCCGGAGAGAGCGATAAAGAGATTGGAACGAATGGCCTGGCCGATACGCTCTCCTAGGGCAACCGTCTCGTCCGGGCCGCGGGTGGTCAGATGCAATTCGGTAGCAGCAAATGGGGCTGTCGTCTCGGCTCTGGGGTCGCTCACTGGATGCAATGCCTTTCGTAATGGGGTTCCGTCATCTGTCTGTAGGAAAATCGCGTACAACACATTCCTCTGTTCATTGTACGTGTTTCCCAGATCACACACAAAGTACCGCCTGCGGGTGGTTATGTTAAGCCAAGAATATGACGCAATGCGTATAGAATGCATCTGTGTCGAATGGTATTATCGACTCCAACGCCCGTATAATTTTGCATTGATCTGTAAAGGAATGGCCTACAGTGGAGATTCATCCCACCCTGAAGAAAATAATAACCAATCGTTCCCTGCCCTATTGCCTTTTGGCGCTCTGTTGTCTCTCGGCGCTTCTCTGGCTGACCAGTTCCGCGCTCTCTGCCCAGCAGCCCGACACCCCCGATATCGTCGCACGGGGCGATGTGACCCAGCGCCAGTTGTGGATCGGTGGCCGTGTCGTGCTGGAAAAAGCGGGCAGCCATTTCGGTCGTCCAGCCATCAGCCCGGATGGTCGGATGCTGGCTATTTCGGTGATACCCACCGGCACAGAGACCGACGGCTACGCCCAACTCTATCTCTACACCCTGCCCGGCGGCACACTCGTGGCAACTGTGCCCGGTCATTCCCCCGCCTGGCAGGCAGACAGCCGCGCTCTGGTCGTGGAGAGTCGTAGCGGGCGGCTGGTCTATGACGTAACGCGCAAGCGTTCCATTGCCGAACCGGTGGGACCGGCAGAACTCGAAGCGCAAAGCACAATCCCCCCCATTCCCAGTGGGCCGCAAACCGCGCCCGACTACCCAAAAACCATCCGCGTGGCCCACCACCCGGAAAACGCCTGTCGGGATGTGGCCGACTGGCAGGTGGATGTGATCCCCTTTGAGGAGTACGTGGCCCGCTCTGTGCCCGCCGAAGTGCCTGTCAGTTGGGCGCTGGACGCGCTGGCTGCCCAGGCCGTGGCCGCCCGCACCTACGCCTGGTATCAGATTCGCCAGAACCGCCCCACTTACGACGTGACCGATTGGGCCAACTTTCAGATGATGTGTGACCAGCGCTATCCGGCCAGCGATCAGGCTGTGGCAATGACCGCCGGGCAATATCTCTCCTACCAGGGCGACAGTCTTCATGCGCCGATTATCGCCATGTACAGCGCCATGAACAGCCACCCCACGCTCGACAATCCCGCCGTGCCTTACCTGCGCGCCGTGCCCGATCCTACGGGATTGGGCGAAGAACGCTGGGGGCACGGCTATGGCCTGAGCCAATGGGGCGCGGCCCGTCGAGCCAGAGCCGGCCAGAGCTACCGGCAGATTTTGGGCTACTATTTCACAGCCGTCAACCTGCAGAATGCCCTGGACCCCAGCCAACTGATTGCGGGTCTGTTGGGGCCGATACAGAATGGGTATTTGCCTGTGGGCGGTCTGCGCTGGGACACGCTCTCCTCTTTCACTGCGCAGTCCTCTTTCACTGCTCTGTCAGGCCAGTCGGGCCAGTCGGGCCAGTCGGGCCAGTTAGTCGTGAGCAGCAGCAGCGGCCTGACCCGCACCCACGCCATCACATCGACCCAAAGTATCAGCTATACGGATGTGATTACCCACAGCAGCGGGCTGACCGAGACGGTGACGCTGACTCATACCACAACCCTCACCGAAACAGTCTACGAGACCGATCCGGTCACCCTGCCGGGCAATGGCGTCTGGCAGCAGCCATTGGAGATGACTGACGGCGCGCAGGTAATCGCAACCCTCTATCTTAGCGACACCGTGCAGGAAAGTGTGAGTCTGTGGGTGGACCGCACGCCACCCCTTACGCCCACGCTGATTCTGCCCGCCTCGACCGACAGCCTGACAATTACGTTGGCCGCGGCCGCCCCGGCTGGCGCGGTTCTGGGATTGAGCAACGATTGGCGCTGGAAGGGCGAAACGCTGCTGCGCAGTATTGACAGCGGCAGCGTTGTCTCCGATGGGCTTGCGTCGGCGGGCGCGGCTCTGGAGGCCCGCGTCGGATCGCATACACCCGGCCAGTGGTACGGCCCTTATACAAATGCGTTGCCACCCGCCGCCACCTACCGCGCTCTCTTTCGTCTGCGTGCGGGGGATCACCCGGCCCGTTCCAGCCAGGGCGTGCTGCCGGATCGCCCCATCGCCCGGCTGGATGTGGCTGATCAGATGGGAACCGTGCGTCTGGGGCTGCGGGACATTTGGGCCAGCGATTTTGCCGCGCCGGATCAGTATCAGGAGATTCCGGTCGATTTTCATATCTTTGAGCCTGCCCAGGGGATCGAGTTTCGGGTGGAGTGGTATGGGGATGTGACGCTGGCTCTGGACCGGGTGTGGGTTTTTCAGTTGCAGGAAGGCGGAGGCGAGGGCGAGCAGAGCCGGCTCTGGCGTCTGGGCGGCGGCAATCCGTCGATTGTCCAGGCGATGAGCTACGACGCCGCGGCCAATGCCAGCCCGGTTATCAGCCGCACCGTCGCCTTTGTGGACGATGGCCCGCCCATTTTCGGCGGGGTGGTTGCGCCAACCGGCTGGCAGACGGAACTGCCCATCACAATAACGACAACCGTACAGGACTGGGTGAGCGGGCTGGATGGGACAAGCGGGGTGCTGCTGCTGGGCGACGAGAGCTACCCGGCCAGACTGGATACCCCCGGCAATCCGTGGGCCGAGCAACGGCTGGTGGCTGTGCTGACTGATGGGGAAAGTCCTGATGGGGAAAGTCCTG
>Ga0209284_10004585_pt1 | contig 15355 bp, 16 predicted proteins | sample FRY03_FD_187211 | JGI IMG/M metagenome (GOLD analysis project Ga0209284, IMG submission 187211) | Freshwater microbial communities from Lake Fryxell liftoff mats and glacier meltwater in Antarctica - FRY-03 (SPAdes) (version 2) | ecosystem: Environmental > Aquatic > Freshwater > Ice > Glacier... | reverse complement strand
CAGGATGCACCCCTCATTGTTAACCTGGTTCCTTCATTGTCGTGCCGATTTAGGCTGATTTTCGCCCACTAATTTTCCTGAAGACCCAAAAATTTCACCAGAGCTGAAAAATAAATGCGGTATTCGTTTTTGAACATGATCTGATTTTTTGCGCAGCACGTATGTATTCTGGAATTACGCATCACAACTGATCTGCTTTTCCCAACTTCTACCATTTTGAAAATTTATTGGAGACATAATATGCATAGAAGCACCTTAAACGTCTGGCTCAAATCAGGCGTCGTTTGCTTCCTGGCTCTGCTATCCAGCGCTGCGTTTGCGGCTGAGATGCTACAGCCGGGTGATTTTGTGGGCTACTCCTTCTGGTTGATTTCGATGGCGCTTGCTGCGGCGACGATCTTCTTCCTGATGGAGTCATTTCGTATCGGGGGTAAATGGGGTACCAGCTTAACGGTATCCGCGCTTGTCACATTTATAGCTGCCTTTCATTACATGTACATGCGAGATGTCTGGGTCACCACGGGTACCTCCCCAACTGACTTCCGGTACATCGATTGGATGTTAACAGTCCCGCTGTTGATGATTGAGTTCTATTTGATATTGGCAGCAATTACCAAAGTTTCTGGCGGGATTTTCTGGCGCTTGCTCATCGGTGCGCTAGTCATGCTGATACCTGGATATATGGGTGAAGCTGGATACATAAATGTAACGCTAGGATTTGCCATAGGCATGCTGGGATGGTTCTACATTCTCTATGAGATTTTCATGGGTGAAGCAAGCAAAGTTGCAGCTTCGAAGGCAACGCCAGCGGTTCAAAAATCTTACGGATTAATGAAGTGGACAGTTACAATTGGATGGTCGATTTACCCAATCGGGTACTTCTTTGGCTACCTGGTTGGCGGTACAGATGAAGGTACGTTGAACATCGTTTACAACTTGGCCGATGTTTTAAACAAAATCGCTTTTGGTCTGTTTATCTGGTACGCGGCTAACGAAGAGACCTCAGCAAAAGCTTAGTTTGCTGCGAGTGCTTTGAATGTGTTCCATGTGATTTGTCAGATGCCATTCGCTTTGGCGTCTGACAAATCATGCTTGCGCCCTGATTCATCGGGGCGACTCCAGACCAGTCGTTCTTCGCCTCTGGTTGGCACTAATTAGTGCCAACTATCCTGCCAGCGCGGAGTATCGAGGCCATGCCTACTTGGTAAAACGCGCAGATTTCGAACGTCCAAGCGCCGCAGAAAGCCAGCTCAAGGGCAAGTGCCGCACAAAAAATACCATGAGTTTATAGTTCCAGCCCTGCACCGAGATCAGGCGTCCGTTCTCAAGATCCTTGAATGACTGGGCGACCACCTGTGCAGCCGTCCATGCTCTGGTAAAGCCTTTTTGCTTGTAAAACGTGTCGGGGTCGATGCCCATGCGGGAATGAAAATCGGTGACGGTGAAACCCGGGCACAGCGCCAGCGCTTTCAGGCCATCCTTGCGGTAAGCCAGGCCGACGCCTTCCGTGAAGCTTCTGACATACGCTTTGGTGGGACCATACAAGGCGCTCTGCGTTGTGGGGATCCAACTGGCAACCGAGGCGACGTTAATCAATATACCTTTTGCTTTGATCAGATTTGGCAGTGCCGCGTGAGTCAGTTGCGTGGTCGCAGTAACGTGCACATCCAACAAGGCCCGGTGCTGCGGCCAGTCGATATCGCCCAGCCGGCCATCAACGGCATAGCCGGCATTGTTGACCAGGGCATCCAGAGCGGGTAACTGTGTGACGGTGTCTACCAGTGTTTGTAAATCATGCTGGTCGGACAAGTCGCCGATCTGCAGTGTCACATCAATAGTAAATTGCTGCCTTAAGCGCTCCGCCAACCGGTTCAGTTCCTGTTCACGACGGCCGGTCAGCAGCAAATTGTACCCCTGCTGCGCAAATGCTTCGGCGTAGGCTGCGCCAATGCCGCTGGTGGCGCCGGTGATGGCGGCTAGACGATGTGACATGATGGACTCCTGATTTTAAAAACCCAAAGTATAGCCTAATGCGCAAAATCGGCTATGCTGGATTCAGGGGAAGCGCACTTGGAAGGGTCATATTTTCATCCAGACGGGGCATCACCTTCATTTAGACGAAATTTTGAATCGCCGCCCGTTCAGCAGACACCTTTTAGAATTCAGAACAAAGCGCCAGCAAGCAGAAACAATTTAAAGCGAATCGACCGTGGCCACACTCAAGTACCTCAACGGATACAGTCCCAGCCTGCAACTGCAGGTTCAGCAACTGATCGACACGAATAAGCTCGGCACCTGGCTGGAGCAGCGTTACCCGCCGCAAAATCAGCACCTGATCCAGACTGACGCCGCGCTGTACGACTACGTTCAGCGCTTAAAACAGCAGCATATGCGCAGCAGCGGCCCTGTCAGCAAAGTATTATTCGATAGCCGTATGCACGTGATCGACAGCGCTCTGGGTCAGCACCAGGTTGTCAGCCGCGTGCAGGGCAACAAGCTCAAGCGTAAGAACGCAATCAAGGTCTCTGCCCTCCTCAAAACCCTGCCCGAACCCCTGCTGCGCATGGTCGTGGTGCACGAGCTGGCGCATCTGCGCGAGAAGGAGCACAACAAGGCCTTCTACCAGTTGTGTCAGCACATGGAGGCGGATTATTACCAGTTGGAGCTGGATTTGCGCTTGTTTTTGACCTTTGAAGAAAACCACGTTTAAGCGTCTGGTTCGAGGCAACACCCGACGGTCTGCGCGCACGGTTCACGCTAGAGGACAACACGTCCACGCTTTATGATTTGGAGGCTGACCTTCCTGCGAACTGACTTTGTCGCAGAGGCGGCTCAGCCATCAATGGTCGGAGTGGGGAAGAATTTACATCAATAGCAGACTTACCTTGATTCGGTTTCGCAAGCTGCCGACCCGAAAGGGCTTTTCCCTTCCGGCCAGCTCGCTCAAACTTCCGCTACTTGCGGTTCTGCTGGTTGCCGTCCTTATCATGCTGGGTTTGCTGCTTACGCAGCTGCTCTTCGCGCTCTTTCGCCTCTTGGCTCTGCGCCTGTCGTGGCTCAGGTTTCTTGCCTGGCTGCTCGTCGCGGTTCGGTTGCTTGCCGTCATGTTCGTTGCGGTTCATGGTTCACTCCTTCTAGACGTAATGGCGGCAGTTTCACCGCCGAAATTTGCCGCAGATAGAGGTAAATCCACAGCAACTGAGAGCATCCTAATGAGTCACCGTTTCGCTGGTCCGTGCGGTTCCGAACATCCCTCGAAACGTTCCTCGAATTGTTACATACTCTCGAACTCTGACACGTTGCCGAGCCTCAATTGTTACATGTGCGTATTGATGCCGACATTTCAGGTTTTCAGGTCCTACGTAATCAGATGTGTTTACACCAGTTTCTTCTCGCATTGCTCATTTGCTGATGATTGATGTGTTTTGGCCATGGGTGTGGCACGCTATCGCAAGCCCTTACTGAAAGATCACCTCAAGCGCATTAATAAAAGTCTGCGCTTGCGGCGTGCTCGAACCCTTGTCACTTAACTGTCAGGATTTACTATGGCAATTGAAGCACCTATCCTATGCCGCACCGAACACGATTTGCTCGGAGAACGACAGATTCCCGTCAATGCCTACTATGGCATTCAGACCCAACGCGCGCTGGAGAACTTCAATCTCACCGGTGTGCCCATTAGCCACTTCCCAGAACTGATTATTGCGCTGGCGCAAGTTAAGCAGGCTGCCGCCCGCGCCAACCGTGATCTCAATCTGCTGGCACCGAAGAAAGCGAACGCCATAGAAAGAGCCTGCATAGAAATAGTGGGTGGCGCTCTGCACACTGAGTTTGTGGTTGACCTGATTCAGGGCGGCGCGGGTACGTCGACCAATATGAATGCCAACGAGGTTATCGCTAACAGAGCGTTGGAATTATTGGGCAAAGAAAAAGGCGATTACCAGTTTCTGCACCCCAATAATGACGTCAATATGTCGCAATCAACCAACGATGTGTATCCCACTGCCGTGCGGTTGGCATTGATTTACGGTGACGATCCACTGGTCGATGCGCTGGTGGAGCTGACCTCGGCGCTCAGGGAGAAAGGCGAGGAGTTCGGCGGCATTCTGAAAATGGGTAGAACGCAGTTACAGGATGCTGTCCCCATGACATTAGGACAAGAGTTCATTGGCTGGGCGGTTACTCTGCAGGAGGATGTTGACCGCCTGGCAGAGCTGGCGACTTTGTTTTGCGAAATCAATCTGGGCGGCACGGCTATCGGCACCGGTATCAATGCACATGCGGGATACGCCAACAAGGCAGTTTCCCATCTGACTGACATCAGCGGTCACCGATTCCGGTTGGCAGAGCATCTGGTAGAGGCCAGCTCTGATACCGGCGCGTTTGTGTTGTTTTCCAGCATGCTGAAAAGGCTGGCCATCAAGCTTTCCAAGATCTCCAATGACCTGCGCTTGCTCTCCAGTGGGCCACGAGCTGGCTTCAACGAGATCAACCTGCCCCCCATGCAGCCAGGCTCCTCAATCATGCCCGGTAAAGTAAATCCGGTTATTCCCGAGGCGGTTAATCAAGTGGCGTTTCAGGTTATCGGCAATGATCTGACCGTCTCCTTTGCCGCGGAAGGGGGGCAGCTGCAACTCAATGCCTTCGAGCCGGTGATCATCTATAACCTGATGAGCTCTATCCGCATGCTCACCAATGCAATCCGCATGCTTACCAAAAAATGCATTCGTGGCATCACCGCCAACAAAGAGCATACCGAAGCCATGGTTCGCAACTCCATCGGCATCGTGACAGTGTTCAGTCCGCATCTGGGCTACGAGCAGGCAACCCGCATAGCGGGTATTGCGCTGGCGACCGGTCGCAGCGTGGTGGAATTGATTCAGGAGGAGAATCTGCTCAGTCAGGAGCGTATTGATCAGATCATGAGCCACGCCAACCTGACCGGCCCCAGCACCATACTGCCAACCCTGCCTTTGAACGAAGTTGATCGCAGCATGACTCACATGGGCAGTAATGACAGTGTGCCAAATTAAACAGAGTAACTGGCCCCCTTCCGCGTGCCTGCCAGCTGAAACCAACAGCTTCCTGCGACAAGTAACTGACGGCAAGAGCCAGCCCCCAGGCAGAGAAGTCGATTGAACGTGTGCACAGACTCTGACAACAGCAGCCACAATGTGCTGCTGCAATTCCTGACCCAACATCAAAATATTCTTGTGCTGACTGGTGCCGGCATCAGCACAGGATCCGGCATCCCTGATTACCGGGACCAGAACGGTAACTGGAAGCGAAAACAACCGGTACAGCACCAGGAGTTTATGCGTAGTCACAAGGTTCGCCAGCGCTATTGGGCGCGCAGCCTGCCAGGCTGGCCCGTGATGCAAACGGCACTGCCTAATGATGCGCACTTTAGCTTGTCTCGCCTGGAACAAAGGGGCCATGTCAAACAACTGGTCACTCAGAATGTTGACCGCCTGCATCAAAAAGCGGGCAGCCACTCTGTCATCGATCTGCATGGTCGAGCTGATGAGGTCATTTGTATGCAGTGCGGACAGCGCGAATCGCGTGCACTGACGCATGCGCGATGCGCCGCAGTCAACCCGGAGTTTGCTGGCCTTACCGCCAGCGCAGCGCCGGATGGCGACGCCGATCTGGACGTCAATTTTGAACACTTTAAGGTGCCAGGATGTCCTCTTTGTGGCGGCATATTAAAACCCGACGTGGTGTTTTTTGGGGACAATGTGCCGCGCGAGCGCGTGAATGATGTTTTTTATGCCTTAAATGAAAGCAGCGCATTGATGGTGATCGGCTCGTCACTGATGGTGTATTCAGGTTTTCGTTTTGCGCGCCAGGCCCGCCTGCAGAACAAGCCACTGCTTATTCTTACTCAGGGGAAGACACGAGCGGATGATATTGCGACATTTAAAATTGATGCAGAGATTGTAAGCACTTTGGTGGCTGTGATCTCTGCGATGAATTGACTGGCAATGATGACGAAAAGAAAACTGTATCATCGGCAAGGCCGAGCAATATTGTTTGTGGGCGTGGCTAAGTTAATTAGTCCCTTGACTGCCACGCCGCTAAAGATTAAAAAGACACCGATCCAAATCGAATTTTTTCGCTTCACCGTCTCAAGGTATAGAACAATCAGCTGCTATAAAATTTTCCGGAGATCTCGAATGACAACGCGGTTATTGATAGTGGCTAACTTTTTATTCTCTGCAAGTATTACCGGCCATCTTCACGCGGATGCGCCTTGGACCATTACGGACAGCTATCCCATCGCTTTGACAGGCAATGCCGTTGAGCGACTGACGACAGAATACTATCGACCAGGTCAGTGGAATGTCATCTCGACCCTGACAAATCAGTATCATGACGCCTATTTCTACCCAACTTTCAATGACCAAAACCCGGCGGGCGTACATGTCATGGACGCTCATAAGGTCGGCCTGGGAGACTTTAACGGTGACGGACGGCAGGACGTCATCATCAGTTGGGCGACGTTTCCACACGTAGTTGAGAAACCGGCTAGGCCGCGCACAGATCCAAACCCCACCTCCTTGCGTAAAAGAATCCGGACATCTCTTCAAAATGAAGCATGCCACCCAATCGCTCTGCCAGCCATTCATTCAGCCGGATGGGTGGCGTGGGCGCCACGAGCGCAACAATAATTCACTACGATAATTCACAACAATAAGGAGAAACTTTATGATCGCAAAAATTTTGATGGCAGTGCTGCTGGTGTTTTCGGCGGCTTCGCTGAGCGCGCAATCTGCTATTGATGGCACCTGGGACTTCGCGATGGCCAGTCAGATGGGTTCAGTTGCCGCGAAGGTCACTATGAAAGTTGAGGGCGAGACGCTAACGGGTGAGTTCGATCTTGGCGGTGGCCGTAAATGGTTGATCGAAGAGGGAACCGTTGCGGGCAGTGACATTGCGTTCTTGATCAATCGCGATGGTGCTGCAATGACCTATGCGATGACAGGAAATGTGGAGGGCGATCAGGTAACAGGCGCTGCCTCGGCAATGGGCAGTGTTGTGGAATGGTCGATGACGCGGGCGAAGTAGTGGCTGTTTGACTGCGGTTTCTAACCCCGAGCGTCCCTGAAAGCTGCTCGGGGCACCACTCGTGTAATTGATGGTTATGCAGCATTGAGTGGACGAATTCGGGCCACCTCAGATTTAAGCGCCTGATTTGCGTCCCAGAGATCTAAAGCACGCTGAGCGTTGAGCCAGAATTCAGCGGAGTTTCCGAACAAACGGCCCAAACGAATGGCCATTTCTGGACTGGCTGCCCGGCGCTCGCGTAACAACTCATTAACTGACTGGCGGGACACACCTAACGCCTCTGCCAGACCCGAAACACTCAGATGGTAATCGGGGAGAAAGTCCTCACGCAGCATCTCACCCGGATGGGTAGGTCTGCGTTTAATTCCAGTATTAGTAATAGCCATAAATTTCACCTTCCTTTAATGATAGTCGCAGACTTCAACATCAAAAGCGTCACCATCCTCAAACCGAAAGCAGATTCGCCACTGGTCATTAACCGCAATGGCATGCTGTCCTTCACGATCATCGGAAAGCCTATGCAGCTTATTTCGTGACGGCACCTTGAGATCATCAAGACTTGTGGCCAGATTGACGTATTCCAATTTCCTTGACTCTTGGTCTATCTCAAACGCTGCGAGCCGACGATTTAGCTCCGCGAGTTGGGGGCCAGTTAAGTCGATCTCAACGTCTTCAGCTATCACGCTGTCCCACAGGGTCTCAGCGAGAATGATACGCTCAGAGACTGTAAGTGATTGAATTTCGATAGCATAGAACCTTTGAAAGGACCTTGACGACTGATTTGAACAAAAGTGTAGCACCGGAACGGCTAGCGCATGAGCACATAACGTAAAATTGAGGGGAGCGCCGCTTTTGGCGCGTCTCTCTCGAACGCCATGTCAGGTTTTGTTATTCTGTTCCAACGTTATGACTACATTTCCCTTCTTGCGCCCGGTGTCGACGTAGCGGTGAGCCTCGGCGATCTGCTCGAACGGATAACGCCGATCGATGACCGGTTTGAATTCTCCCGCCTCAGCCAGCTTCGCGAGGAAACGCAAATCCTCTGCGCGCTCGGCTGCTGGCCCAGCGATGACTTTCTTGCTGCTCGTCATCAACACCCATGGAATCTTAAGCATGTCTGGTAGCCCACCTAAAACCATAAGTAGGCGTCCTCCTTCCTTTAGCGAATCTTTGCTACGGGAGAACGGAGCCGTGCCGACTGTATCGACAATGATGTCATAGGAAGCACCATTCTGCGTGAAGTCCTCTTTGGTGTAGTCGATTACATGAGTGGCGCCCAGAGATCGCACCAATTCCACGTTCGCGGTACTGCACACCCCAGTCACGTCTGCACCGAAGTGCTTGGCAAGCTGCACCGCAGCTGTGCCTACCCCTCCAGAAGCGCCATTGATGAGCACTCTTTCCCCGTTCTGAAGTTTTCCTCTTCTGAAGAAATCCAACGCCGTTGTTCCGCCAAAAGATATTGCGGCGGCTTCCTCGTAGGTCAGATTGGCCGGCATTAGTGCCATCGCCCCGTCTTCTGGCATGCATTTGTACTCTGCATAACAACCCATGCCGACACCACTAAATGCAAAAACCGAGTCACCAACTTTGAATTTTCTTACGTCTTTGCCGACCGATTCAATTTTACCGGCGAGCTCCGTCCCTGGAATAGGTTGCCTGGGTCTCAAGACTCCCAAAAACAAACGCGAGATGAGCCCGAAGCCGACAGGCACATTGAGACTTCGTACCCTGCAGTCCCCCGATGTTACCGTTGTCGCATATGTTTTTATCAGGACTTCATTATCCTTGGGAGTAGGTTTTGCTACCTCTTTGAGATGAAGAACATCCGGTGGGCCGTATTTTGTGTATACAAACGCTTTCATTTTCATGAGCCTCTTTCATGATTGCTTCAACTGTTCTCAGAGTGGACTATGATCATAAATCCTGAGAAGTTGTAAAACCTAACGGTCTGCGTTAGCGGCGGCGGGCGAGAGAATGATTGGGATCAGAAATATCTCCAAGCGTTGAATCCTCTTTTCGAAGCCGTAGACTCCCCGCCGTCCGCTGCACGCCGTGTTAGGCGGGTCTGTTTTTTGCGTAATCCTATGACGCAACAGTATTATCCTGCTGAGCGGGTTTTGCCAGATTCGATCCATTTATGGCGAGGACAGCAAGTGCCACGATCCACCAGATTCCAGACCAGAGCCACCAAAGTTGGACTAAGTCTGCTTCCGTGAACAGTGGATTGAACAAATATTTTGCCGTCACATTCACCGAGGTGTGGAACAATATTGGCAGGAGCAAACTACCCTGTGTTCGGTTGTACATCCAGGTAGTAATGATCGTGAACGCGACAAGACCCAATCCCCATTGCAAACCGTTTGTTGAGTCGAACTCAAGACCGAATAGAGGCAGGTGCCAGATGATATGCAGGATTGCCAACAGCAGGCTTGCGGCTAAAGCTGACCGTCCCACCATCAAGCGCGGGAGGGCAAAACCTCGCCATGCCGCTTCCTCCCCCAGACCGATGAAAAGCAGGATGAAGATAAAAGTACCGATCAGGTCTGAAAGAATAGGGGCAGATACCGAAGCCTGCAAGTGTGCGCCGAGCAGTAGGTTGAGTCCAACCGCGCCGCCTGTCGTGACGATCGGCAAAAGGAGCACCATCGCGTACCATCCCGCGTCAACACGCCATTGCACAATGTGGCGCAGAAAATCCTTGACCTGCGACCCGCCAAAAAATGCCAGCACAATCAGCGCCGCAAATAACGGACCAATTGGAAGAATTGAATGTGCTTCAAATAGCGATGGAAACCACGAGAGCGCATAAGCCAACAAAAAGAATATTGGGAGGGGAAAACCTCGTACAAACGATGTTGTCTTTTTCATGACAATCTCCTCAAAATAGGATTACGTAAAGTACGGTAGTAGGTCAAATGAAGTGATGGATTTGCTGACGAGCGTTTTTTTGCGCACATTTAGATGTATTTTTCGCCTAACGCCCGCTTCAGCTGCACCGAAGCCGGAGCGTTTTTGTGTTTTGTTTGAGCGCAGCGAGTGACACAAAAACGCGCAGGTTTTGACGGCAGACTGGAAGCGATTGTTATGTTTGCGCTTCATTATCTGGCACAAACTCAATTTTTAATTTGTAGCCCATTGCCGCTGCATAATCGGTAAGTGTAGAGAGCTTGGGAGAAATTTTTGAGCTTACACTCTCCAGCCTGGAGATATTACTCTTCTTAGTCTGCAAAATTTCCGCAATTTGCTCTTGAGTAAGACCGGCTTGCTGCCGGAGTGCGATCAGTTGCTTACGCACTTCGTACGCCGCAGAGAGGTCGTCATAGCTATTCTTAACGCCCTCACGCTTTAGCGCTTCTTCCTTGAAGGATTTCAATGTTGGTCTAGTCATTTTTTAACTCCTTCATTCGTCTGCGGGCCTTATCAATCTCTTTCTTTGGAGTCTTTGGAGTCTTTTTGACGAAAGAGTTCAGGATGATTATCTCCCGGTCTTTGGCCGTACAGAAAAGTGACCGGCCTATGCCTTCTTTGCCTCGAGCCCGTATCTCAAACAGCCCTGAGCCCATAGGAGCTGTATAGGGTTTTCCGATTGCCGGACCAAATTTCTCAATGATTTCTGCTATATGGAGAAAGTCTGCCAATATCCCGTCCGGGAATCCGAGTGTTTCCTCTCTAACCTTTCCGCAGCAAAATGTGACGTTCCATGACATGGGCAAAGGTTATCATATATGATAACAGTGTCAAGGGGCGTGGAGAACCTAACGTAAAATTGAGGGGCGCCGCGCTTTTGCGGCGTCCCTCTCGAATGCCGGGTTAGGCAGCCGTTCGTTTTTAGCAGAAGTTTGGCCGGAGACGGGCAATTACTCCTAGATTCCTCTGACCAACAACATCTGGGCCGCGCCCCAACGCATCGTCCGCCATCCGTTGAACGATCTTTGGGAAATCACGGTCAGCTTGAAATGCCAGAAGCGGAAGAATAATTGGCGCCAAAAGCTTTTGCTTCGGCTCCAGTTCCCACCAGACCAGGACCTCTGATCCTCCATCTGCTGGAATGACCTCCCACCCACCCCGCATGGTTTTCGCAGGGAACGGGAAGTCCGGCGCCTCGGACAGGAAGCGGACATCGAAACTGCGACCCGCCTTGAATTCGATGCATTCTTCAGCCCATCGTTTTCCTGAGCGGTCTTCGCACATGCGCACAGCGCCAACTCCCGGCGTTTTCCCATCAAGAATCGCGGAGTGTTTCAGGGCAGGCATGTAATGTTTGATATCTCCGATCCGGCCAATCACGCGCCACATGGCGTCAGCGGGGGCATTGACTGCAACCAAAATGCAATGCCGATACTGTCCGCTGTCCTTTAGCTTGTGGGCCTGTCCAATGGCCCAGAGTTGCCATGACCCGAAGAGAAAAACCGCAAACGCAACAGAAACGACGAGCGTATAGCCCGTCTGCGAAAGTGCGCTCGGGAACAGCGCCAATAAAACGAATGTGCCGACAACCCACAAGAAATCCGCAGCACTCGCGTAGAGTGCGCGCCAGGTCTCAATTCTGTGCCGCGTTGCCTGGTGGAGCAGGTCTGCCGCAAAAACGAGCAGGCCAATGCCGGCAGCTTGGAGGAAGAGCGGCGCTTGGATGCCGAGCCAGTCACCAATTAGCGAGGGGCGGAAAAACATCAATCCGGCGCTGATGAACGAGAAAGCGGCATTTGCTGCTAGTGCCATCCGTAGTGGTCGTGTGTCAGCGGTAGTCATTTTTTTCTCCTGAGTAAGTGGTTAAAAGTACACGTCTTGCCACCTAACGTAAAATAGAAAACATTTTCATAGTGTGGCAATGTCGTCCATACAAGGGCGCCCTGTCAAGCATTCACTTTAAGGTCCAGAATACCAATTAGTTGAGGAAATATGCTGCTGGATTTTAATTTTAGGGCAACCTGAAATTTAACAGATGGAAGTTAAAGATGTATCTCAAGATTCGCCCAAGCTGCTCGACCGGATGCGCGCAGAGATTCGCGTGCGTCACTATAGCATCCGCACCGAGGAAACCTGCCTCGACTGGGCGCGCCGCTTTATTCTGTTCCATCACAAACGCCACCCCAGGGATATGGGGGCGGATGAGGTTCAAAGCTTTTTGAGCTATCTTGCCGTGAAGCGGAATGTTGCTGCTTCCAACTAAAACCAGGCTAAGTCTGCGTTATTATTTTTGTACCGCAATGTCTTGCATATCGAGCTGCCTTGGCTGGATGAGGTGATTGCGGCGAAGGCGGGCAAGCGCTTGCCGGTCGTTTTAACTTCAACCGAGTTTTGCCACACTCGCCCTGCGAAATCCATAAATGGCAATGCAAGGCATCTCATCTCAGGCTCGACGGCTCTGGAATACTCGTTTATTCTTCCTATCCTCCATAAGCCAAAAAAAGATTTCCCCATGCGACCTTCATTTCGGCTACTGGTCCTGACCGGTGCAGCCCTTGTCTTTCAGCAAACGGCGCTAGCCCAGCCAGGCGACAATGATGTTTCTCTTTTGCAGGATTATTCACCGGTTACTGATCAACTGCTGCAGGATCCCCCGGTCAGCGACTGGCTGATGTGGCGACGAACTTATGATCTCAGTGGTCATAGCCCTCTGGATCAGATCAATCGCCAGAATATTGCTGAACTGAAACTGGCCTGGAGTGCGCCGCTGGGTGAGGGCGGTAATATGACCACACCCCTGGTACATAGCGGAGTCATGTTTATCGCTGACACCGGCAACGTACTGCTGGCATTGGATGCCCGCACCGGGGAAGAGTTGTGGCGCTATCAGCACGAATCGGAAAATCTCGATGGTCGCCGCATTGGCATTGCCTTGCACGGTGACAAGGTGATCGTGCCGCATAACGATCTGGACCTGGTGGCACTTAATGTGCGCACCGGCCAGGTAGAGTGGGAGCAGGCGATCAGCGTCCCGTCGGAAGCGACAGACGGCTACTATTCCCTTCGTGGTGCGCCCATGGTGGCCAATGGCATGGTTGTGCAGGGAGCAGGCGCTACGCTTGTTGCCCAGGGCGGGTTCATTGTTGGCTTGGACCTCGAGACAGGAGCGGAACAATGGCGCTTCCATACGGTGGCCCGCCCTGATGGTCCGGGTGGAAATACCTGGAACAACCTTCCGCTGGAAGCTCGCAGCGGTGGATCGGTGTGGATACCCGGCAGTTATGATCCGGTGCTGGATCTGGTATTTTTCGGCACTGCACCTACTTACGATACTGCGCCACTGATGAACGATCTGGGTATAGACGGGGTGTCCAACGCCGCGCTGTATACCAATGCCACCCTGGCACTTCGGCCACGCACCGGTGAACTGGTGTGGTACTTCCAGCATATGCCCAACGATCAGTGGGATCTGGATTGGGTCTATGAACGTCAGTTGGCCAATCTGGAGGTAGCTGGCGAGCAGCGCAGAGTTGTTTTCACCGCTGGCAAGATGGCGCTGTATGACATGCTGGATGCGGCAACCGGCAAATATCTGAATTCCCTGGATACGGGAATCCAGAACATGATTTCCCATATTGATCCGCTGACTGGCGACAAGACCCTGCACCCTAACGCGATACCGAATGCCGAGCAGGGACATTTACTGTGCCCTTATGTGCTGGGGGGAAGAAACTGGCAGGCTGGTTCGTATGACCCCAGCAGAAAAATGGTCTACCTGCCGCTTTCAGAAGTATGCATGATGGGCGGACCCACCGGTCAGGACGGCCTGTTAAGCTCGGGTGTCAATATCAGCGCCGAACCACGCCCAGACAGCGATGGTAACTTTGGTCGCCTGCAGGCCATTAACCTGGACACCATGGAATTGGGCTGGGTTCACCGCGAGACGACGCCACCGGTGACTGCCACGCTGACAACCGGGGGCAGTCTGGTGTTCGATGGATTTCTTGATCAGTCGTTCAAAGCTTTCGATGCGGATACCGGCGATGTTCTCTGGCAAACCTCGCTAGGGCATATCCCGTCTTCGTTCCCGATTACCTACGCTGTCGATGGCAAGCAGTATATTGCAATCGTGCGCGGTCAGCCGAGCCGCTTTGTCGGCAGTTTGTACGGAATCATTTCCGGTTTTCTGGGCGCTGATAACAGCGTGATCGGCACTCCCAGCGCGGGCCCTGCCATGATGGTATTCGCGCTGTAATTGCACTGCTGGTCAGCACCCGCCTGGTGCTGACGTTCAGCGATCTCGATGATCTTCCAGCGCTTTCAGCTCCTGAACCGTAAGATACTCAACGCTGACAGTCAGCGTGATGGGAGCCAGCGGCTCATCCTGTTCGTCGCGCTCGGCATGAACAATGCGGTCGACCACGTCCATGCCTTTGATGACGTGTCCGAAAACCGTGTAGTTGTTGTCCAGCCTCGGGATGCCTTCCTTTTGATGCACAATGTAGAACTGGCACCTCGCGGATAATTTGCCGGGGTTGTCGTCTCTGCCCGCTCCCACTGCGCCGTAACTATGAACTATGCCTTCGACAAATTCTGGCTCTAACAAATACTCGGGGTCAGTGAAGCCCTGCTCAGTATCGGGGCAGCCGCCCTGGGCGACAAAATCCGGAATCACCCGATTGAAGGTCAGCGAGTCCCAATATCCCTGCGTCGCCAGTTGAATAAAGCTGGCTCGGTGATTCGGGGTCTCCGTCAATAAGCGGATATGGATTTCTCCCAACGGGGTTTTGATCAATCCAACCGGGGTCAGATCCTGTTGAGGCTGCGCGCCAGAGTTTGAAGATACCACGAGCAATAACATCCCCAGCCAGATAGAAAGTGTTTTGATTTTTATAGTCCTTGCTCGCTAACCTGAGTTGTTTAGTCCTGACGAAAACCTGCATGCTTGAAAATCTTTCTGCAACGCGATGAGCTCCACGTTGACGAAACGCAACTGGTAGGCATCGAGCACCGCTATAAATTTTCCCAGATAGTCGCACTTGTGCGCCTGAGACGAGGGCATCCAATCGTCTGGCCCTTTCGAGCCTTTTTGCCGATTCACTGAGGCTGCGACCGGCACGAGGTTAGTCAGATCATTTGCGAACAGCCGTTTCTGAGGTCGCGCCCATCTGTCTCCACCGTGACCATGCGCCCACTTGAGCGGCACGATATGATCAATGTCCATTACTGCCGCGCTCGTGTGGTGAGCTCCCGTGTAGGGATCCCGCCACAGACCCGTCTCCACCGTGCACTTTTTGTTGTCCGCAAAAGTTACCGCAACCAGACTGTCCCGGATCAGCACTTCTGCTCGGGCATCCTGACAGTCGCTGTCCTCATC
>Ga0209284_10004582_pt1 | contig 15363 bp, 13 predicted proteins | sample FRY03_FD_187211 | JGI IMG/M metagenome (GOLD analysis project Ga0209284, IMG submission 187211) | Freshwater microbial communities from Lake Fryxell liftoff mats and glacier meltwater in Antarctica - FRY-03 (SPAdes) (version 2) | ecosystem: Environmental > Aquatic > Freshwater > Ice > Glacier... | reverse complement strand
AGCCCTGTCGGCACCCACCACAACAGGGGAGAGTGCTAACGCACCAATTGCGATGGCGGTCAGCCATCGCTTGGGTTGCGATGGAGCCCGACCACGGACGGGTGCGGGGGGTAAAAAGTTTGTGTGACCGTTCGCTCGTGTTGTGGTGTTCGACATGGTGGTGTTCTCGTCTGGTGTGGCTTAAGTGAAACCAGTGAGAGACGGACCTTTGACTCACAGTATAAGCGGAATGGGCGCTTTTGGGGTCGAATTTGGGAAGGACAAGGCGTTTTGAGGGGTTACCCCTCAGGGTGAAAGGTTTAAGCAGGTTGAGGGTGTAGGTGGCAGGAATTTTCACAGCAGATCTGCCACCACTGCCAAGGAAGAACGTGACACAAAACGTTCGTCTGTTTTACAGATTTTTACCCTGACACGTATCCGCGAGAATTAGACCTTCGCGGTCTTGAACAACTCGTTAATTAATCATTGGCAGACAAGCACCGTTTGATTTGTGCTGGCTTGATGACAACTTATCCACTTGAATACGGCCGCGTCTCAACCCTGGACCACAATCTCGACGCACAAGCAGACGCACTGACAGCTGCTGGCGCAAACAAAGTCCTCATCGAAAAAATCACCGGCACCAAAGCTTCACGCCCAGAGCTCGACCAACTTCGAGCACAAATGGGGGACGCGATGTTTTGGTTGTGACGCGCCTCGACCGGCTAAGTCGCTCTACCAGCGACCTTCTAGAGATTGCATCTGAGGTGCAAGAGAAGAATGTGGCGCTTGAAGTTATGGAACACAGCATCAACACCTCGACCCCCGAGGGCAAACTCTTCTCCACCATGGTTCCCGCCTTCGCCGAGTTTGAACACCCCCTGATGGTGGCAAGAACCAAAGACGGTCTTGCCACAGCCCGCGCTCAAACCCCCTAGAGGCGGCGACGGGGCAACAGAAGGGAGTGGGGTGTCGCCAAGTGTCGTCATGAAACCGAGCTAGCAATGCAGAGTATGCCCACGAGAGTCACCCGCTAACCACGGAATGACATCTGCGCCGTGGCTAGCGCAACTTCGCGGGGTTGATGACAAAGAGCGTTGCCGAATCGGTAATCGCCAGAAGTCGTGCTGCATCGGCACTGCGTGCCATGTCGCGCACCCTGGCACCCACATCGAGTCGACCTGTTTCCCGCACGAGGGTCCCGTCAATGCTGAGCGTCAGAATCACTTCGGCTCGAAGACCCCCGATGGCCAGTTCGACCAAGCTGGACGCGTCCCGGGAAATGTCTACGACCGCGGTGGGCGCAATCGCGGGCGTCCACGACAGAGTGGGGTAGGTCGCGCCGGCAATAACGGCATCGCCGATATCGAGCCAGGGTGCCGGTAATTCATCAGGGTTGGCAGGCCACGATGAGCGATCGTAAGGCTCGCCCTCGGTGGTGTACGGCCAGCCATAGTTAGCACCTGGCGCATAGCGATTGAGCTCATCGCCGCCTGCGGGACCATGGTCACTAATCCAGAGCGACCCGTTGCCGTCGGCGGTGATGCCCAGCGAGTTGCGCAGACCCTTGGCAACAATCTCTGGACTGTCCCCATTGGTCGGGATTTCGACGAGAGCCCCGAGAGCTGCGGACTCCGCACTGAGCAGTGCATAGTCCTTTTCGGTGTTGGCAATGCCTATGGCGACCGCTTGCCCCAGAGAGCTGGCACCGAGATGGAAGTCCCCGATGGTAAGAAATACGCTACCGAGCTTTGGAGCAAACGTGAGGGCCGACCCCAGATGGGTCCGAAGCGGTGACCCGGATCGCCAGGCGGCGGTATAGGAAACGCATGGCGACGATTGGTACGCGACCTCGGTGGAAAGAGGCTCGTCTGCGCGGCTGGCCAACAGATCCCCCAGGGCGAGGGTATGGACATCGACCCTCACGCACTCTTCGGCCGTGTCGAGGACGCCGTCAGACAGATAGACGGCGTGAACGGCGAGAGTTGAGTCGCGAAACCCCCAGGTGGGTCCACCGGACTGGACTCCCGCAGCCGACACGGTGTCCACGGTCCCCGATGATGCGAGCGAGGGCCCCACCGACCAGACGTCTGCATCGACATCGATGAACCGGCTTTCCCCGGCGTAAGTGACGGCCCACCACACACCGGGACACAGTTCGAGCACAGTGTTATAGCGCGGCGCATCAGATGGCGGCAAAAGATAGGAGGCCACAATCGCCGTCTCACCCTCGGCTTCCTGGGTTGCTGTCAACTCAAACCAGTCGCGGCTGGCAGGTTCCCACAACTCACACGGGTCGGTGCTGGCGGGGGCTTGTGCCTGTGGCGAAACGTCAACCGGGGCCGTGGGTGCAGCCGCGGGAATGGTATCGACTGTGGGGTTTGTGGCGCAGGCACTCAGGAACAACGCCATCACCGCCATCACCGCCACGCAGGAGGTGGCGTATCTGTTCACACATGTCACCCTACGACGCTTCGCTGGTAAGGACCGGTGATATCGCTGGGTCTTCTGGGCAATAGCTCGCGACCTGATTGTCCCGTGGAAGTGAGGGCCATTCTCATGTCCCGACGAGGAAACCTTTGCCAAGCCCGCAGAGGCTCAGTACGCAGAGGCTCAGTCCGCATTCAGGCCCGTTTGCTCACCGCCTGGGCAATACGGAACACAATGCCTGCTACCACCATCACTAACACCGCGACAGATAGGGACCACTTCGAGATCGAGAATATTGAGGCGGTCTGAACCCCCATCGGCGAGAGGGAACCTTCGGCAACAAATTGGTTTGCTAAAAAAGCCACAACGATATTTTCCAGCCTGTCGAAGAGGACCTGAAGAGCGGGTGAAAGGTTGACTACTCGGGTCTTGTGCGCAACAGGACGACACAACACCAACAGCCAGCTGATGTACAGGAGGCCGTATACGAGCGCGAATAGCGAGTCCCACACCAGATTAAAACTGATGTAGGACCTGATCATCTCATCACTGCGGGCAGCGAAAAAAGCGAGGACATCAGACTGGTCAAAACCTAATGTTGTCCCGAGCGAGTTGGGGGAACCGTCAGCCACAGCAAAACCACAACGGGTGGCACCAACACCACGCCGAGGTAATCGCCAAAAATCACGGTCATTACACCAGCCACAATCAGCGTGGAGCGACGGGAGAAAAATTGAGAGACCTTCCCTCCCCCCCCAGATCGTGGACCCTCGTGATTATCCCTGGCCTCCCCACCCGTGGCTCTCCGTCGACAACTACCTTCTGTGGTCAATCCCCTAACGAAACAGGCTGACTCACCATCAAATTCCTGCTGACAGCATGAATCCCATTCACCGGCACGCGGTTAGACCGCGGAGAGGTTCCGATTTCCCACGCATGTGAGGGTGTCAGCCAGACGGAGCAGCGCTCAGCTCGGCCGCAAGCTGGTCATACCCTTCCACAAGGGCCCCCAACGTCAATGCGTCATCCACGACGGGAAAAACGGTGTCTTCTTCCCCCGGGGCCTCGGTATCCTGGAGTATGCGAAAGTGGGCTGCACCAGTGGTGCTTGTGGGGCTTATTGGCGTGATTGCACTCCGGGCGTGGTCGAACGAGAACCTGGAACCCCTTCGCGGGCAGATGCAGGATCTTTTTACCCTTTCTTTGGCTCTTTTGGTCGAATCGTTGCCGTTTATTGTGCTGGGAATTTCGTTGGCCATTGTGGTTCAGGTGTTTATTCCCCCCTCCTGGTTACACAGCTGGCTTCCGACAAACCCTTTTGCGAGGCGGGCAATCGTATCCCTGTTTGGAATAGTGCTGCCGGTCTGTGAATGTGGGAATGTTCCCCTGGCCCGCGGGCTCATGGGGCGCGGATATAGCGTGGGGGATTCCCTCACCTTCCTTCTTGCGGCACCCATTGTGAATCCGATAACAATCATCACGACCTATCAAGCCTTTGGCTTTGACGACGGCATTCTGGTGGCCCGGATTGTGGCGGGCTATGTCATTGCCAACCTGCTGGGGTGGCTGCTTTCCCGGCATCCTGAACCCGAAAAGCTGCTCACCACACGCTTCGCCAGGGAATGCAAGGTGGCGCCGAGTGAGAAAAGTGCGAGCAAATGGCAGCAGGTCAGTTCGCTGTTTATCAGCGAATCCACCGCCCTCATGCCCGCATTGACCGTAGGAGCCCTGATTGCCGGCGCCATTCAAGTGGGGGTACCCAGAGACACACTGCTGGCGTTGGGAAGCGACCCGCTGATTAGCGTTCTTGCGCTCATCGCGCTGGCTTTTATCATTTCCGTGTGCGCCAGTGTTGATGCGTTCTATATTTTGCCTTTTGCGCAGACATTCTTGCCCGGCTCGATTGTCGCCTTCTTAGTGTTTGGGCCGCTCATTGATGTGAAAATGGTGGCGCTGCTGCGCACCACCTACACAATGAGGACCATCGGCCTGATTGCTGCCGTGGTGGGACTCGCAAGTCTGCTGCTGGGGACGGTGATGAACAGTGTGGTCTAACCTGTTGCGGTTCCGCGGGGCTTTCGCGATTGTTGCTCTCGCTGTGCTGAGTTTGACGTTGGCTTTTGACGGAACACTGGCGTTCTATATTCACCCCCGCTACAACGTCTTCACCATCACCATGGGCATTATCGCCGTGGGATTGGCGATAGTGGCCAGCATCTTTTATCGAGCAGAGGATCACCCCCTTACCGGGACACATCGGCACAGCGATAGCACCCGCACCATCGAGAAACTTTCAGCCCTACTCGTTACGGGGTTTGTTGCCCTGGCGATTCTCTTACCCCCCACCACACTCAGCAGCTTTACCGCCGCAAACCGGGCCTTCAATGAGGGTGCTATCAATCCAGACATGCAGGCACCCACCGACCTGAGCAGGGAAGCCTTTGCCCTGTTGACGGTCCGCGATTGGGCCAGCCTAATATCCCAGAATCAAGACCCGGCATTTTATCGGGGTAAGACGGTGAATGCGGTGGGCACTGTCTCGATGACCGATGAACGCGATGTGTTTCTGCTCACCCGTTTTGTGGTGACGTGTTGCGCCGTGGACGCCCAACCGGTCAGCATCCCTGTCTTTTTACCGGGTTGGCAGGAAGACTTCGCCGTGGATGACTGGGTTCTTGTCGGTGGTGGTTTCCAGAGCGCAGGGCTTGTGGGGCTCACCGAAGGGTTAGTCGTTGTGCCCACAGAGATTGGCAAGACGGAGGTGCCACGTGAGCCTTACCTTTTCTGATTCGGGGGCTTCCGCTTCGTATCGCACCTATCGCACTACCGTGGCGGTGGTGCTCTCCACTCTGCTTGTGTTGGTCGGAGTGGTTGCCACACTCTCGGTGTTGCAGGGGCCTCAGCTGCGAAGTGTGAGTGCTGACACCCAGGGACTGGTGACAAGGGGTGGCGTGGCTGTCACCCTGCGCGCTGACAGGGCACTCACACCGATTGTGGCCAGCCAACTGGAGATCACCCCCGACGCACGATTTGAGCTCGAAACACTCGGGCTCACCCTTCGGCTCACTTTTGTGGAACCCCTGCGAGCAGATGAGACCTATCGCATCACGGTGGGGGATGTGAGGCCTCGAAACTTCGGACCTGGGTCAACCTGGTCCACCGAATTCACCACCGGTAGCCTCGGTTTCTTTTATATATCCGAGGAAGGGCAAAATACTGCCCTGGTGCGCGCGGTTGTGGCACAGCAATCCCCCGAGGTCCTCTATGAGGCACCAGGAATTATCGGTTTTACCCGGGTGGGAGCCGTCATGGCGGTGCTTCGAAAAGTTTCGGATAACACGGTGCTGGAACTTCTTGACCCACAATCTGGACTGGTGGAGACCATCGGGTTCCCTCCCGGTGTGGAAATTCTTTCCTTGGCATCTGCCCCCTGGGGGACGAGCGTGGTTGTCATGATGAATCTTGCGGTCGGTGAACCCGGGGAAATCAGGGGGACGGTGGCACTGATTGACATGCTGGGCAATCGCACACCCGAAGTGGTGCTCGGTATTGATGGCAACCCCGTCTCTGCCAGAAAAGTTTTTGTCTCTGCCATCGGCGGAGATGTCGTTATATGGCTAAGGAACCAGGGTCTTCTCAGGTTTGATCCGTTGACCACCGATGTGGTGCCGGCAGGCTCAGCTTCTGAAGTGTGGGGGTTTGACGCTTTGGGCTCATCCCTGGTCTATGTCGACGGGTTGGGAACAGTGACACAAAACCTTCGTACCGGCGATCTCACCCGCGTTCCGCTTGGCAGATTGGAAGGTATTACCCTCAACCATGAACACACCACCGTGGCGCCAGATGGCACCACGGTGCAACGGGTGATGCTGCCTGGGATTGACGGGGGTGACCCCTTCACGCTTGTCACCCGTGATGATGGCTCCGGTATTCACCAGATGCTGACCGGAAATTTGAGTTCCCCAGAAAGTATTGGAGCCGTGAGTCTTTCTCCCAATGGCCAGTACGTGCTTGTCGAGCACAACACCGCCTCGACACCCCTTGGATACGTGGGGCTTTCCGCCACACAGGTCGCTGCGGGGACCGTTACGCGCGTCATTGGTGTGGCCACCAACACGATAGTTGACGAATTTCTGGGACATTCATTTATCTGGTGAAAAATGCCGACAGGGAGCCGACGAAGAGCCTGCTCCGACCCCGGGTAGACAATTAGAATTGTCTACTTTCTTCCCTTGCCTTCTGATCACGAGACGCCATTGGTGCCATCTGAAGCACATCGACTATTTCTGAGGTGGCAGAACAATCTCGTTGCTGGCGTGCACTTTCCAGATTCCAAAACAAGGGGTACTTTCCCACCACTCCGCCACGAGCAGCTCTGCCTGACGGATGACGATGTTAATCGCTTGGTTCGACAACTCTGCCAAGTTCCCATGCCGACCCGAGAAGCCTCAGACCATCATGTGCAGAGCGGCCTGGGTTGACGCCCCTAACAACCAAGGAACACGGACGATTTCACTCACTTTGCTAGCCCGCTAGTGAGCCATGCGCACAAAAGCTTCGTGGTGCCTCTCACGCACTGCCTACTCGAGCAGCTTGCCGGTTTGGCTAACATCTTCCATCAGTGCAGCGATTTCGGGAGGAACCGGCGGAATCTCTTCGCGGGTGATGGTGCCATCAGCGGACCACACCATGTTGACCTGCAATGCGGCGTCCATGTCGGGGTAGTCGCTGCGGTTGTGGGCTCCTCGGCTTTCTCGACGCTCCAAAGCGCAGGCGAGCGTTGCTCGTGCTGCCAGGAGGGATGCGCGCAGGTCAAAAGCGTGTGCGAGTCCGGAGAAACCAGAAACATCGGGGTGCACGCCGATTCGAGTCTGGCGGTCATCGAGCGCGTCAAGCTGGCGTAACCCTTCGAGCAGTCCTGCCTCGTCGCGAACCACACCCCCGAAATCGGTCATGGTGTCGCGAATATCGCGTTGCAGTGCCCGCACATTCTCTTCTCCGTCAGACGCGAGAATGTCAGTGACTTCCTTCTCGGCTGCGTCAATGACCTCTTGTGACCGGTGCTGAGCCGTGATTCCAGCGCTGTACGCGCCGGCGGCCTCCCCCACGATTCGACCAAAGACCAGCAGCTCAATAAGCGAGTTGCCGCCGAGCCGGTTGGCACCGTGCAGTCCACTGGATGCCTCACCAATGGCATACATTCCCTCGACATCGGTGGAGTGGTCTTCTGGGCGCACCCACACCCCACCCATCGAATAGTGCGCGGTGGGCGCAATCTCAATGGCGGTGGTCGTGACATCTAAAACCTGCAGTTCGAGCATGGTTTGGTAGACGCGAGGGAGCCTCGTCATGATGGTTTCGCGCGGCAGGTGGGAAATATCCAGCAGCACGCCGCCTTTGGGAGTGCCGCGGCCTTCTTTGATTTCTGTGTATGCGGCAAGTGCGACTCTGTCTCGGGTGGAAAGCTCCATGCGCTCGGGGTCGTAGTTGACCATGAAACGCTCTCCGAGGGCGTTTCGCAGGACACCACCCTCACCCCGGGCAGCTTCGCTGATCAAGGTTCCCGCGGCGTTTTCTGGCTCGAGAATTCCACTGGGGTGAAACTGAACGAATTCGGCATCGCGAAGCCGGCCACCAGCATCCACCGCCAACTTGAACGAGTCACCGGTGTTTTCGTCTCGGCGGCTGGAGGTGCGACGCCAGATGCGGTTGTGGCCACCGGCGGCAATAATGACGGCATCAGCAATGATGGTGACCCGACTGCCGTTGCGCAGATCAAAGCCGTAGGCGCCAAATACGACGTTGTCTTTCACCAGGATGCGGGTGATGTACACCGAATCGAGGATGGGTATCTCAAGCTGGGTGGCCCGAGCGACCAGGGTGCGCTGAATTCCGAGACCCGTGTAGTCGCCCGCGAAAGCGGTGCGACGGTACTTGTGAGCGCCAAAATACCGTTGACTGATGCGCCCATCGCTTTCGCGGGCGAATTGCATTCCCCAACGCTCGAGATCCTCGATTCCCTGGCCCGCATTTTTGGTGACGATTTCTGCGGTGAGCGGGTTAGAAAGAAAGTAGCTTTCCTGGATTGTGTCTGCCGCGTGCTGCTGCCAGCTGTCTTCAGCATCCATCGTGGCAAGTGCAGCGTTGATTCCCCCCGCTGCCAGCGAGGTGTGGGCGTCGTTCTTGGGCCTCTTACCCACGGCAAGAACATCAACCCCGCGCTCGGAGAGCTCAATTGCTGCTCGTAGACCGGAACCTCCGGTGCCAATGACCAGCACAGAGGTAGAAATACGGCGACCGGACACGGTGGTGGTTGACATGCATTGAGCCTTTCGTGGGCACAGGGAGAAAGCCACAGCTACGGAGGCTCAATTTCCCACGGTAGCCGGCATTGCTGGATTTTTGCCTCTATTCGCCGATGTCGAACTTGATAATTTGCTCCACACACGGCCCATAATGTGGCGAGCACGCCCAGTGCGGCAACATTCTGTGAGCACGGTAAGCGCCGTGAACGATGGTGTTAGATGAGCGCATGGAATTTCTTTTCCTCCCTCTCTTGGGCCTCGCAGCGACTGCCGTGGTCATCGCCGTGGCGCGAAGGAAACAGCAGGGCACACAGAGTTCCCCACGGAGCCCGATGTTTGGATTTCACAGTCCGGTGTTTAGAACCCCGACAACCCAATGCCCACACTGCCTCACAGCAATCGGCTGGGAAGCGACCAAGTGTCGACACTGTGGGATGGCCACCGCCGAGGACGGTGAGGAGGACTCTTCCGAGGAAGAGGAGAAGCAGAAGGAGGAGGACAGGAAGAAGGCAAAAGCAAAGAAAACTGTTCAAATTCTTATTTTTGCGGTTATGTCTCTGATGTTTTTGTTGCTGGGTGCAATTCTTCCCCTCTGGCCATTTTTGCTTGCTGGCGGCATCATTTTTGTGATGTTAGCTTTCCTGGATTGGCGCGCTAGCAGGGGTTCCCCGGAAGAAAATTGACAGCAAGCTTCTCTGCCCTGTCACGCATGTTCCACCGGCTTCACGAACTGAGATGTCCGGACGGGGCTTCCTAAATCACCCGATCACAGTGAACAAATGTCGACAAAATCTCTGAGGCCCAGCTGTGTTTCGGCCAGCAATGTGGGCAGATCGCCCACAGTGTCCAGGCTCGGGTCCTCCACAATGTCGAGGATTGCGCCAATTCCTGTGGTGACCTTCCCATGGGCAGTGGCGAGCTCTTCATTGACCGGGGTGAGTGCGGTGAACTGGTCAAGAAGCTCACCCAGTTCTGTGCCGTAGGTGCCTATGGCCAAGGGATTCCCGAGCGCCAAAAGAAGAACGTCTCGCATATCGTTCACGATGAGCCCAGACTCAGCACACACCTGAGCGGTGGAGAAAGATTCGGCCACACTCTGCGGCGAGCATCCCGCGAGAAAGAGTGAAGGAATCAGAACAAGTCCCGCAGCTGACCGTAGCTTCATAGTGAAACTCTAACTTCTGCACGTCTGCGGTGTGGACCACCGAATCGCCCCTGCAGCCTCGAGGGATAGGGCCCGATTACGCTTGGATAAGACCCTTCTTGCGTGCGCGATTATCGCGCTGATAGTTGGGAGCCAGCAGGTGAGCGCCATGTGGGGAACAGTCAGCGCCGAGCATATGACGAGCGCAAGCCACAGGCACTCGATTATGGCCCGGCCGCCGCCATGGCCGCTCGAATGCGTTCCTCCTCATCCAGTCCGGGAATGACGCAGAAAATATGATTCGGCAATCAGAGAGCACGGAGGCCCATTGCGTCCAACCCAGAATCGAATGGGCGAGGCTGCAGGACCACGCTTTCAGAAATTCCGAAGTCTCCAGCGCATTCACGCAGCAAGCGGTGGGGTAGATTCGAGCAACACAGAACAGGGAGGACCCCTCATGGGTTTTGGAGAAGCAATTAAGTCGTTTTGGGCCAACTACGCGAATTTCAAAGGACGTGCTCGCCGATCCGAGTACTGGTTTATCGCGCTCTTTCTCTTTCTCACCAACCTGGCAGCAGCAGTCATTGACTTTGTACTACTGGGTAGTGACATCGATCGTTTTATCGCCAATGGGGGCGGCGGTTTGGTAGGTCTTGTCTGGCTACTCGCCACAGTCCTGCCTGCGCTATCCGTGCTGGTTCGACGACTTCACGACACCGGCAGAAGTGGGTGGTGGGTACTGATAGGTCTTGTTCCTTTCGCTGGTGGAATCGTCTTATTCATCTTCAGTGTCTTCGACACTTTCCCCGGTGAAAACACATACGGACCTTCGCCGAAGCTTGGGGCAACAGAGTAGGGGCACCGTCCCTTTCGGTCCAGAAAAGCATGCCCAAGGGATGGTGAGTTCCGTATCTCGGTATGAGCTGGCATTAGCGGGTTTTAGCTGACTATCGGCACTCACCGCGTGCGAAGCATCCCGAGCCGATATGCCTCACATACTGCCCAAAAAGCGGCCCCGGTGGGCAGGGTCACCTAAGTAGAGCTTCACAGCGGTATTCACGGCTAAGCCTCCCTAGGTTTTAGATCCCGCAGTTCACGCTCAAGAGTGCTCTCACGAGAAACCCGTGGCGATTTTCGCAGAAACTGGACCTGAAACGGGGAGCAGGTCAGCAGACCACTTTTCAGTTCGGCAACATTTAAACATGCTCAACACCCCTATTCAGAGGGATGTGACCGGGTAAGAGTCGCTGAGAGAACACCTATCGCAACCCAAACCTCTGGGGTGAGAACCTTCTGGATTCTCTCGACTATGAAACTCGCGACTGGGTTACCTTCCCGAATTTTGAAGAAGTTCGAGGCACCGGCTGGACTATTGCGGGCTTAGTGGCCAGCCAGTGCGGGGTGCTCCTCAAAGAGGAGAACCAGTTCGATGTGCGCCAACAGTTGGGTCTCAAGAGCATCAACCGGATTGGTGAGCGGGTCGACTCGTTCATGCCAGGCATCACCTGCCTCGGTGACATTCTGGATGATGCCGGTTATGCAAATCATTTCCTCGGGGGCGCTGACCCAAACTTTGCCGGTAAAGGCAAGTTCTTTGAAGAGCACGGCTACAACTCAGTCAAGGGTCTTCCCTACTGGCAGTCGATTGGTGAAACCGAGTTCACCAAGTGGGGTCTGCATGACGATGACCTGCTGCGCTACGCAAAAAGAGAACTCGACCAACTCCACGCCGCGGACCAGCCCTTTAGCCTGACAGTCCTGACTGTTGACACTCACCGCCCGGAGGGTCTCCTCAGCCCCACGTGTGAGCGCCGCGGTGCAGAAGACCTTCCCGGTATCGTGGCGTGCACCTCAGACATGATTGCCGAGTTCATTCGGTATATGGACAACAAGGGCTATCTCGAGGACACCGTCGTTGTGGTGACCGGAGATCATCTTTCCATGCCCAACGCCGTCCAAGAAACCATGGACTTGGAGCCCCACCGCACGATTTATAACCGTTTTTGGTCGCCCCGGGGCCTTGAGGCCAACCGCTCGGAGTTTTATCACTTCAGCGTGTTGCCGACTGTCTTGAACATGATGGGGTTTAGCTTTCCTGGCACGGAGCGGGCCCTCGGTGTTTCTGGGGTTGGCGAACGAGATCCCCGAAAGTTCACCATCTATGACGTGCGAAACCTCGATGACCAATTGCGCCGACCCTCAGAGCTCTACGACGTCTTCTGGGACGTCAAAGAGACCGAGGGAAGTTAGCGCGTCTAGAGCAGGTTAGGAATCTTCTGTTCCTCGGCAACGTTTGCCCGGCGGAACCAGAAGGTCACAAGCGTCGAGATGATCACGATAAACAGCGAGTACAACGCTGGAATCAAGAGGATCTGGTCGAGTCCTGGGCTGTCGATATAGACCGCAACAATCACCGCGATCGCCAAGGGACCGTTCTGGATTCCTGTCTCCAGCGCGATGGTTCTGACATTCATCGGGTGCAGGCGAATTGCCTTAGCGATCGCGTACGCGATGCTAATTCCGACAATTCCGAGACCGATGGCCACCACGTAGGTTGGCCATTCGGTGCTCAGGAGCAACTGCCAGTTACGTGGCACCCAAATCGCAATGAGGAAGGGGATAAAGAGAACACCAAATACTCCACCCACCAGCTCTAGTACCGCTCCAGCATTCGCACTCAGACGACGCACGAGCATACCAAGGGCCACCGGAATCACGAGGCCCACGATCACAATGGCAAGTTCGCCGAACTCAATGCTGACCGACTCGTCGAAGTCGAGAAGGTTGGAATAGATCCACAGCATCAGTGGTGTCATCACAAACGCCCACAGCGTTGAATTGACCGTCATGGTGACACTGAGGGCCAAGTTGCCTTTAGAGAAGTAGGTAAAGAGGTTGGACGTGGTGCCGGCTGGCACCGAACCCATAATCAGCGCGCCAAGGGCGATAAAGGCAACACCCGGTCCCTCGGTGAAGGGCAACAGGACCGCCACAACCAAAAGGAAGGCGGTGAGTGGCATGATGCCAAACTGCGTTACCCACCCAATCACCAAACCCCAGGGGCGACGAATAGCAAGACCGAAGTCCTTCGGGGTGAGGCCTGCACCCAGACCGAACATGATGATGAGGATGAAAATCCGGAGCAGTGTCTGCTCGAACTCGTTGACCACAGTGGCTGCATTTGCGGTTTCTTCAGCCAAGACAACTAGTGACTCGATCATGGTTACGCACCCTTCGTGGTGGTCGATTCAGCCGTCGCTTGGTCGCGAAGCTGGCGGCGAAGAATCTTGCCAATGGGGCTCTTGGGCAACTCGTCGACAAAGACGATTCTGCTGGGCACCTTGTATGCGGAGAGGTGCTCGCGGCACTGGGCAATGACGCTCTCGGTTGTGGGCACTGGATGCGAGGCCACAATATAGGCCCGCACAGCCTCGCCACTCTTGTCATCGGGAACCCCCACGACGCCGACCTCGAGGACGCCTGGTACAGCGGCAATCTGTTCCTCTACCTCGTTGGGGTAGACATTGAAGCCACTGACCAGAATCATGTCCTTCTTGCGATCAACAATGGTGAAGTACCCATCAGCGTCCATCTGAGCGATATCGCCGGTGTGGAACCAGCCACCCGCCATCGCAGCCTGTGTCTCGGCTTCTTTATTCCAATAGCCGAGCATGACCTGGGGGCCCTTACAGACCAATTCTCCCGGCTCGCCCACTGCCACGGGCTTGCCCGCGTCATCGAGCAACTGAACGTCGGTCGAGGGCACAGGAACGCCAAGGGTGCCATCTTTGTGCAGACCACCAAAGGGGTTGAAGGCGAGAACGGGAGAGGTCTCGGTGAGGCCGTAGCCCTCGACAATCTCGGTTTTGGTCATAGCGCGCCAGCGCTCCGCAACGGAGGACTGCAGGGCCATTCCGCCAGCCGCCGAGTACCGGAGGTGCTTCGGGGGACTTTCGCTAAACCATCGCTCGTTCATCAGAGCGTTGAAGAGGGTGTTCACTCCGGTGACCCAGGTGACCTTGTAGTTCTCGAAGGCTCTCTTGAGGTTGCTCGGTGGACGGGGGCTTGGAATAAGCAGGTTGCGCCCCCCGCGCTGATAGAAAGCGAGCAGATTCACCGTGAAAGCAAAGATGTGGTACAGCGGGAGTGCTGTAATCACGACCTCCACACCAGGCCGGAGGAAGTTCCCCACAAACGAGAGCAACTGCCCTGTGTTGGACACAAGGTTCCCGTGAGAAAGCATTGCTCCCTTAGATACACCGGTGGTGCCACCGGTGTATTGCAGTGCAGCAAGTGAGTCAGGACCCATTCCTTGGAGGTACTTGGCGGCGGCTGAGGCATTGGCCTTCTTTCGACCGGCGGCCATTGCTGCCCTAAAGGGGGTGTGCTTCACCGTAATTTTTGGCAGCGAGCGGCTCCACACCTTCTGCACGCTGCGAATAACGCCGTGGACGACGGGAGAGAAGTACTCAGAGATGCGCACGGTGACGACGTGCTTGATCTGGGTCTTACCCAAAACCTCGGGCAAGCGATCGGCAAACATGTCAATGACGACCAGCGCGGTTGCTCCTGAATCCGAGAACTGGTGCACCATCTCCGAGGGCGTATAGAGAGGGTTGGTATTGACCAGTACGCAACCGGCCTTGAACACACCAAAAGCGACAATGGGATAGGCCAAACAGTTCGGCATCTGGACCGCGACCCGGTCGCCCTGAGCTAAACCGAGCTCTTCACGAAGATAAGCAGCAAAGTCATCAGAGAGAGACTCAACCTGCGCGTAGGTGAGAGACCCGTTCATGCCGTTTGGCATCACCTGCGTGAAGGCAATCTTCTTGCCCCACTGAGCGCTCGCGGCAGAAACAAGGGCTGAAAGGTGGTCGAAGGGTGGCTTTTTCAGCTCGTGCTCTACGTCACTGGGGTAATGGGCTAGCCATGGGCGTTCGGTCATCATCGCTCTTCCGCCGGAGGGTGGCATCGCCGGCGAGTACACCGGCGATGGAGTGCTGAGGCAATCATAGTCACACTCCGCGGGCCTGCCAAGGGTCGCCCTGTGATGGACGCTCTGCTGCTCACGGGCACCCCAGGTTTCCCCGAAATCAGAGGGGCCCCTGCACGGGGAAGTCTCGTGATCCCGGGTGCGAAACGCACTCTGAAAAACCTGAGGCCTATACTCGGGGCCTCAGGACTTGATGAAGGAGTAGCTATGCCCGGTGTTCTTACCGTCACCCTCGCGCCGTCCATTGACCGGTCGTATCGGCTCGACGTTCTGACCCCCGGCGCTCTTCACCGCGCGGAAGATTGGAGTGAAGAGTTTGCAGGTAAAGGCGTGAATGTGAGCCATGCGCTTCAGCTCGGCACTACTCCTACCCTCGCCATCGCTCCCCTCCCCCGCTCAGAGTGGGCGCAGTGGGCAGCGCCCGGATGGCTCTCCTTCGTTGAGGCCTCAGCCAAACCACGGGTATCAGTGTCGCTGGTCGAGGAGTCCGGTCGGACCACAAAAATCAA
>Ga0209284_10004581_pt1 | contig 15364 bp, 19 predicted proteins | sample FRY03_FD_187211 | JGI IMG/M metagenome (GOLD analysis project Ga0209284, IMG submission 187211) | Freshwater microbial communities from Lake Fryxell liftoff mats and glacier meltwater in Antarctica - FRY-03 (SPAdes) (version 2) | ecosystem: Environmental > Aquatic > Freshwater > Ice > Glacier... | reverse complement strand
TTACAAAGTCCCTTATCGAACTGTTTGCCATACTTGTTACAGCCACAACAACCCCCCTAGGTTATTTTCGCGCCGGAAAGATTGAAAGACAGGTTTGCGTTCCCCGCATACACCGTGATTTTGTCTGTCGCGTCCAAAGTGAGCCCTGTAGTAATCGTTGTGGTGTCGTTAGCCGCTACAGGGACATCATAGGCGATATACATAGCGTCAGTGATAGTGGCACCGTCAGGGCGCAAAGCAACCCGAAAAGTTGTGGCAGTAGCGCCACGATTACAAATATATAAAGTTGACCCCACCAACTCAGTCCCACTTGGGACTGTGTAAAGGTCAGTATCTGTGGTTGCGCTAGGCGCGGCCTGCGCAATAATTCCGTATGCAGTTGTCATTTTTTAGCCTCCCATAAGTAGAAAAGAACCCTCGAACCCGACGCCACCGCCAACGGGGGCCCAAGCCTCCGTATTGACGTTGTAAAACTCAACGCTACCCGTTGTAGTGTTGAAACCAAAGAGCACTCGCCCAGCGGGTAAGGGCCGACCGTCAGTAGCCCAAGACCCCAAACGGGTACCCATAAACTCTCTACGATCCGTAATTGTGGACGGCACCCCGGCAGTAGCCGGCACAAGCACGTTAGCTAAAGCTTGCTCGTAAATACCCGCGTCAGTCTGCACAAGCGTAGGCGCAACCGGTGAACCGGCAGCCGTACCAGTCTTTACAGCCACAACAACCGAGTTAGCTGTAGGGTCAAGACGCAAAATAACCGTGTCAATACGGCCGTTAGTTGGGTCAGCCGTAGCCAAAGCCAACGACTCGGTAGCGTCACTAATGTAATAATGGCCACGCACCATAGCCTCACCGGCGGCAACATCCACCGCAAGACCGGTACCCGCGCTCACCTCAAGAGCTGTACCCGTAGGTTCATCGTTCACCCCATTATTGAAGTGACGAGCCCACTGACTAAACTGGGTCTCCGTAGTGTCAATCCCCTCGAAGGGGAAACTAGTCTGGGTCATACCCTAACCTCTCTTATTGCTCTAGCTCGTACGTGCCCGAAATATCAAAACTGTCGGCGGTGGTAAGTGTAATCGGCTCGTTGTACTGAAACGACTCAGTTTCCCCGTTGCTCTTGATATACCACAACGTCATAACGTTAGAGCCGGTGGTGACTTGCCCAATAATCGAGTAGATAGTGCCACCCGAGTCATCGGTGAGCGAACCGCTGTTAAACGTGTATGGTCGCCTCGAGTTGTACGGCAACGTCATATAGTACTGGCCGGTACCGAACGTAAGAATATTGTCAAAGTCGACCGAATAACTAAAGTGAATCATATCCCCGAACCGGGTATACGTGGCCGTAAAGACTGGGCCGCTAAAAGTCGGCTGGGTACCGTCTGTGCCACCCTCGACACCGGCAAACGTTGTAACGACGCCATACCCCGTATTGTTGCGCTCTATCTGCCCAATCCGTTGCCCCTGAAAGATCGTAGCCTGGCTTAGCATAGCCTCGTAAGACAACGCCACCGGTGTGCCAACCTCGGCCGCCAAGTACACCCCGTCAGTCTGGATAGACAATGCAACCGTGTACACCACAGCCGTCGCAACAATGTCGCGCACCGTCACCGTAATAGTGTCGCCCAACCCCCACTCAGAGCCAAACAACATAGTCGTATTGTCTGCCGGTGTGACGGTCATAGCGACCCGAGTTTTACCGTTGTCCACAAGCGCCGTAGTAGCCTCTTGGTCAAACTCTGCCTCGAGTTGGGTAGTACGTGCGTCCACAAACGACTCGATACGGCGACCCCACACAGTCTCGGCCGTCGTAGAGTCAGACGACGTACCCTCAAAAAATAGACGTTCCTCTTGCTCCCCAGCGCCACCAATAATAGCGCGAGTCAACAACGGCGCACTATAAGAATAGTTAGCGGAAGTTAACCGGCCGTTGTCAATATCAAAACGAACAAGTGCACTACGGTCGACAGGCTCGTAGACGTCAAAAACAAGGTTAGAGCCCTCTTGCTGTAACGAGTAACCCACACCGCCAGACTGGGCGAGGTTGTAAAAAAACTCTTGCATATTTTCAAACCGTGCCGAGCCGTAAACCGTTTCACCCCGGCCGTTATCTGTAGCCACCGTCAAAGTATTTACTCGTCGAACCGTCGGCCCAGTAACAAGGTTAGCGTTTACATAACCCTTCAGTACCGTCTCGGCAACATCTTCGCGTATATCGTGCGAGGCGAGCTGAGCTGTAACGTCCGCACTAGCCGGGTAAGGGTAAGACAACTTTTCAGACAAAATAACAGAGTCGTCGGCACCCTCAATAACCCAAGTGCCCTCGGGCTCGTTATCAGTCTGTGCAAGAGCGGCCGACAACATAGGGCCCGACAAAATTACACCATCAGGGCCGGTAACAATAAGCCCGTACCCCGGTGTCCGCAACAACTCAGCCATAGCCGAGGTCGCGTGAAGTTTCACCCTCCAAGCACCGACTTTATTGTGGCGTAAAATAAACTCGGCACCCACAAGGTCAGAACCGGACAACTGGCCCACACGATCTAAAGTTTTGTTGCGTACCTCTACAGAGAGGTCGTCAACGTTCACCCGTGCACCACCTCAAACGCGAGGTTATAAGTTGCCCTTATCACCGTGTTTAGGTCGGCGTCAGTGCCCGTAACAAGCACGCTCGACAACCCTGGGGGCAACGCGAAAAACTTGGGCGCGGTGTCCAAAATGTCGTAACGGTTAACACCGCCAATACCTGTAACCGTAGCCGTCTCGTGATTCACCGTAAAAATATCACCCGTAGTAACAGCCTCGGTAAAAGTCCACCCTTGACCGTTAAGCGACACCTCCAGCTCGTCAACCGGGCCCACAATCTCAAACGTGGGATAAACCGGTACGTCGCTAGTGTTGTTCACGTTGATAATACCGAGTGCTTGAGACGAAGACACCCGCAACTTAGTTAGTTGAGGCAATAACCCGCGACCAGTGTTACCAGTCGTAACCGTAAAAGTCTCAACAGTGGCAGACTCCCAATACGGGTTAGGGGCCTGAAACGACAACATCATAGTAGCCCACGTTTTACCGCCAGCGCTGCCACCGTACTCCAGCTCAGCGCCACCCGTGTAATGCAAAGCCATAGTAAGGTCGCCAGCGTCACGCAACGCCGTCAAAACTGTAGGCCCGCTTGTGTCCTGAGTCAACCGGGCAAGACGACGCAAAGACGTCTCAACCTCCAACGCCGTATCGCCAAAAACCGTTACAGGCATATCGACATTACGGACACCCCGGCGAGTATAACGCCACACCCCACCGTAACGGGCAGACTCGTCAATACGCACCGAGGTCGGCGGGATACCAAAACCAATAAGCGACGGGTTAAGCACGTAAGTGGTGTTATCAAAAGTGATAACGTCACCGTTCGCACCCGTCAAACTAAAACCACTCACGCCAACACTCTCGCTCTCGTCATAGCCAACCGTAGCTCTTGCTCAGCGTCAAAACTCTTATTAGGTGCCGCGTAATAGTTAACCGTGCCACTAGCGCCACGATCGTCTAGACCAACCATCCGCTCGAACCGGTCTAGCGGTATAACAACCTCGGGCCCAGCTTCACCGATAAGAGCCGTTGTGGGGCTGTTTACAAAACCGCCCTCGGCCAACCGGGGTAAGTTTAAAGTGCTAATTTCGCGTATATTAACCCCGAAACTTTTACCGCCAATACCGGGCACCCACGAAGGCAAACTAAAGCTAATACGGTTTAAGGCTTGTATAAGAAAGTTTATGCCTCTAATAGCGCCATTAACAAAGCCCTCGAAAAGGCCAATCCAACCGTTTATATAAGACTTAAAGGCGTCACCGATAAACGTCATAACCGAGATAAAAACCGTTTTTATGCCAGTCCAAACCTCTACAACAGCGTCAATAAAAGACTTAAACACTATACCCATAGTGCGGGTAACCGCTTCCCAGGCGACGCCAAGCGCTGCCCAAACGGTTTGGAAAAATTGTGTCTTAGTTGCTAAAAAAACAATTCCAGCGGCCAGGGCCGCAACCGCGACGATAATTATGCCAATCGGGTTAGCCGCAAGCACAAAGTTAAGCACAGTCTGTACAGCCGCATACGCCGCCGTAGCGATCCTTTGCGCGTTAAACGCGATAGTCAAAACTCCAATAATGCCCGCAAAGGTCGCAATAGTGGGTATATTTTCCTGGATAAAACCAAAGAAACCTCGGACAACATCAAGTAAGGGCAACATACCGCTAGTTACATCTGCCAAAACAGGCAACAAAACCGAGCCTAGATCGGCCTGTAACTGAGTGACGTTGGCGCTAAGGATACGTTGCGAGTTAGCGAGACCGTCGGACGTGTTGGCAAAGTCGCCGGCGGTGTTAGCCGTTGACTCCATAAGCAACCCGTAACGAGCTTGCGTTTTGATATCCTCGGTCATTTGCTCGCCGACACCGATAAGACCAGCCCGCAAAGCGTAAGCGCTAACCTCCGAGTCGAGCAGGTTAATACCAAACCGTTTTAGAGGCTCAGCCTCACCCGAAAGACCAGACTGGAAAACCTGCAACGCCTCGGACACCTCGATATTAAACACCGAGGCAAAGTCGGCCGCCCGTGTTGTAACATCATCCACAAAGCCCGAAACGTTACCGCCCTCGCCGACAACCCTGCCGGCAAAAGCTGAAAACCTAACAGCGGCGGCGTTAAAGTCTGACTGTGTTACACCGAGCCTAGTGGCGGCGTCCTCGCCCAAAGCGACCACACTAGTGGTAGCTTCACCATAAGCGACAGAAACCGCGTTTAGAGACTCCTCGAGGTCACTCGCTGCACCTACCGAGCTTTTTACAAAACTTGCTACAGCGGCAATACCGAGACCGGCGGCGATAGGTGCCGCGAAACCTTTAATAGCCCCGGCGAACTTACCTTTAAAACCGGTACCGGCGCTTTTACCAGCGTCGGCCCCGATACCCCCAACACCGCCAAGCTCTTTGGCGATACCTTGCTGGAACCCCTTAGCAACCGGTATTAAGGTTACATAAGCGTAGGCTTGCTCTGCCATTTATAGGCTCCCTCTCGCGCGCGTTTAAGAATTTCTCGAGCGTCCACCCTAACCGTGCCTTTACCGCCAGCCCGGTTAGTATTAGACCAGGGGCGAGGGTACGGTTTAGGTTTTCTTTTACTATTTACTTGCGCGTGTAGATCGTATTGCGCCACCATAGCGGCCCACTCGTACGAGACGGGATGGTGCCAACCGTTTACGCTCACTTGCAACCAAGAGGTTGGGTCACGCAACAAGACGGCAACTAAATACACAACCTCAACCCAGGGGATACTCTCCCCGAGGTCGGCAAGGCCCAAACTAAAACGTGATCTAAAGTCGTAAATAAAAGCGGCAGTGTGGTCGTCGATTAGCTCGACGACCTTAATTATTCCCCCAGTGCTACGCCACCCGTCCAAGCTTTCATATGTTTAGCAAACTCGGACACCGGCAACGTGTCTAAAATCTGTAGTTGTTTTTCATCCAAAACGCCCTCAAGGATTAGCCAGGTTTGCTCGGACTCGGTTTCGTGGCGGGCCTTCCGCAACACACCCGTAGGCATATCGTTAAAGTTAGGCAGCTCAACAGTCTTACCCTTGTGTTCAATTTTGTAACCCATAGCGGCGATACCTTTCGATAGTTTGTTTACGGCAAAGTGGGGGGCGTAATTGGGGGCAATAACGCCCCCCACTAGTTAAAACCCTCTAGGCCGCCGCAAGAAACCTAGAGGGCAATACGTTAAGCCTCGAGGTCAGAAAAGAACTTTTCTACAACCGTCGAGCTTGCGTCAGCATAAGCGGTAACGGTCACCTGGTAACCGATAGCTTCACCCGAAGCAAGCGTACGCTCGCCAACTGAGGTAATCTCACCCGAGGGCACATAAGTACGCTCGATAGAGGCACCGTCGATAACGTCAATAACGAAAGCCTGGCGTCCACCAGTCTTACGAGGGTCAATAGAGAACTTGCCGCTGGTCTGAGTGACACCGTAGTAAAGCTCCAAAACGGCCTCGTTGGTTTCGATAAAAGTCATTTCAATAGAGTAAGTACCCTCGGAAACAACTTCACGTACCAGCGATCCATCTTGCCACGAGCGAATCTGGTTAGTGGACTTGTCAATGGTCTCGGCAATTCCGTCAGCTGACACATACCCGAGGTCGACAAACGCCGCGTCTAGTGTTCCATCCGAATCGGTCGGTGCCGTAGTGCCTGTAGGGGCAACATAGACGGCCCCCGTAGTAGCAACTCTCACGTTGTCAGAGTCTAAAGCCATAATAGCTATCCTTTCGTTAGAGGTTTGTACCTCTATGATCTACAGCAAAACGCATAAATCTACGCTCTGCCCTGAGGTCGGTTACATCTTGTATAGAGCTCTCGGGTACGACGTCCACTATTGGGGTACCGTTTGGCAAGTCGTCAAAGACGGCCATAACCGTACGGGCCAAAGTTTCGGCGTTACCGAAAGACGTTTCGTACACGTTTACACCGATAGAGTCAGTCATAATTGTTTTAGACCGACGTGTACCACCATCACGGCGTAAAATTACTTGCGAGCCCGAGTCGTTAGCGAGCACACCCACACGGGTAGACGTAAAACCTAGCGTCGTCAACTCGGCGGTAATACGGGTAACGAGGTGGCTCATAATGTCGCTAAAAATAACCGCGTTAGCCATTACTTGCCCTTCCTCGGTTTAGGCTTGTTAGTTTTCACCTTGTAGCCTCGCTCGCCACCTGCCAAGTCAAGAGCGCGCGACAACTCGCCGGTGTTAGCTTCCTCATAATCCGAGCCACGGGCAACTTTTACTCGTGCGCGGCGTTGCCTGGTTTGTCTAATTTCGGAGCCTGGTAGAGCTGCCTTTACTCTTTGCATACGTTCGTTCAATTCTGCAAGAATTTCCGGGGAGCGCAACAACTCGCCCATACCTTTAAAATCTAGTTTTACCTCGCCACCACCGCCAGGTATTTTACTAGCCACGATCTACCTCGCGTTGCAAGTTTACTACTGTGCCGGGCGACCACGAGCCTAACCCGTCGCGCCAATCAAACGCCTCACCGTCGAGTTCATACGTTTTAGTACGAATAACAAACTTGTCGTCGTCTTGTACGTCATAACCTGTAGGCAAGTACACGGTAAGGCCGTCACTTAAAACAATCTGGTCAGCGTCAAAATTGGTACTAGACACTCGAGCCGAGACAATAGCTTTAACCTCGGACTCGGTAGTGGTGTAAACCGGTTGACCGTAACTATCAGTACCGCTCGAACTTCGTCGGACTCGGGTAATTAACTCCATAGTTTCCGTTTCCAATCGTCGAAGCCGACCTAAAAGTTTTATCTCGGTAGTAATTAGCTACCTCTACGTCGCTAGGGCTCATCAACACTTGGCGGCCAACAGCCCAGTTAGCGTACGACTGAGAAAACGGCCCTACGCTTTGTTGCTGGATACCAGCGGCAGCGTCGTCAGGGATAAGCACCGTGCGCACCACCATACCGGCGATAACAGCCACAACGTCGTCGGGTATAGTTGCCGAGCCGTGATCATAAGTGACCCGTACCGGGGTGTAAGAGCCCAAGTCGTATAAAGACTGGAACCCGTCGTACGTGTAATCTAGCTCTACACCGTCAAGGTCGGTAACGCTATCTATCTCTATAACTGGGCGTTGTACAAGACGCACAACCCCGTCACGAGGGAACAAACGCACAACAGACGAGCTAACCTCAAACTTTTGTATAGCACGTTGTACAAACATAGATGAGGCGTCTTCAAGCCAAGCCGCCGCCTGAGTGTCCTCGGTGGCCGTCAGCTCGCGCCCTAAACGTGCCTCAATATCGGCAATAGTAGCCAGTGCCATTCGTAGCCCTCCAGATAAAAACTTGCGCGGCTGGGTGGGGGAGACCGGACTAGCCGACCTCCCCCAAACGAGTCAGTTACTCTGCAGGAACCGAAACGTACTTAACAACACCGGCAGCCTGGGTAACCTTTGCACCGTAAACGTTTAGTCCACGAACAATGTCGGCGAACTTGGTGGGGTTACGCAAAGACTCAAGCGAGTTAATCTGGTTAACAAACGCAACCGTAGAAGCGTGGTAACCAATAGCGACGGGCGCGGTTGCCTCGGCAAACAGTGGGGTCTCGAGGACTCCCATACCGTAAAGTCGGGCAATCTGACCGTTACGAAGCTCGTCAGCAGAGCCAGCGCTAGACACATCAGACAGGCCAGAAATCAGCAAGTCAGCCATAGCTGGGTTAACAGCTACAAAACGGTCAGACGCGGGCACCTTGCCAGCGGTCATTGTGGTACGGATTTTGAGCAGTGCAGCCTTTGCAAGGGCGAAGGTTGTCACGTCAACGTCACCGGCGTTACCGTCGGTTGCGCCAGCCAACATCTGAGCCAAAATGTACTCTTCAGCGTCCTCAGCAAGCGCACGGCCGGCAGAGTCAACCCAGGGGCCGAACTCGCTAGAAGCCTGCACTTTGTCCACGTCGTCGACGTTTACAGAAAATGCTTTCTCCTGGTTGATAGCGAGCAAAACCTCGGTGTCGGCCAAGTCGGCGGCAGTAATGCTACGGCCAGCGCCGGCGTAGTCCACAATCGTGGGGGTTGTTGCGTTGATAATGTGCACCTGGTTACCGCGAGTAACCTCACCGGTAAACTGGGTGTTAAGGGTGGGGATAACCACCTGGTTGGAAATAAACGACTGGGTTACCCCTGCCGCCCAAATCTCGGGTATAAATTGGTCAATAGCCATTATTAGCTACCTTTCTTTTTAGGGTTTTCCCATCAAAGAATCTAGGCGACCGTCATTACGGGCCGCCAATATCTCGGACGGTTTCATACTTTGTAATTCTTCACGCGATCTAATTTGCGCGAGAGAACTGTTACTACCTCGTGCGCCCTGCCCTAAATCGGGTTTGGGTGCCTCGGCGTTGGTACTATGAGCTTCTACCCACGTCGCAATAGCGTCACTATCGACGTCGCCGTTATCTTGGATAAAAGCGGCTCGGTCAAACTGTAAAATCGAGTCACCGTTAAGGCTTTTGCCTTTTAGTGACGTTTTTAGTTCGGCCTCTACAAGTTTCTCGGCGTACTCCATACTCACCGACCGGCGTGTGTCCTCTTTAGTTTGCTCGATTAGACGCTCGTGCTCTGTGAGTTGAGCTTTACGCAAGTCTTCCAATTCCTTAGCGGCCTCAGAATGGCTTTTACGTAAATCCTTCAACTCTTTAAGCTCGGCTCGTTGCTTAGCTAAAGTTTTGACTAGCGGGTGATCTTGTGGGTACTCGTCAAGGTCAACAGTCTCGGCTGTCTCAGCCGTGCCCGTGTTGTCCCCAACGGTTTCGATATTTTCATTTTCGTCTTGCGACATAACGGTTTACCTTTCCATCTCGGAATAGATAAGGCTCGTCTCGAGCCTGAACCGACCAGGGTGGCCGGAAAACTATACAGTGGTATCTAGTACCGCCGGAATATCAGACGGGCCAGTAAACTTTTGGTCTCGCCACGTCAAAGTAGGCCCGTACTCGCCGTGCTCGCGCACCGCAATAATTTCGGTAAAGTCTGCCAGGCGTTGCTCGCCGTCGTACTGGACAAACTTACCAATACCCGCCGCTCGCGCTCCACGATCGGAAACGCCCAGCTGGGCCTCTAAAGCCTCGTGGATACTGTCTAAACCTGTCTGGTCGATAACCTGGCCAGGGTCAAAGTCACCGTAAATAGGTTCCTCGCCACAATCGCAACCAGGGTGTATAGGTTTTAGGTCGTTCACTCGGTAACGTTGGGTCGAGGCAATCGCGCACAAAGCGCAATTTTCGCTACCAGTAAGTACCCGTTTGTAACCAACAATATTAGAATTACCTAGACGTTGCCTACGGCCAGCCTCACGGCTTGCCAACTGTATATCTGTTTCGGCAATACTCGAGGCACGGGCCGCGCCCAACTCTACAGCGGTACGTAACAACTCATTTTTTGACAAAGCCGTGTAAGCCTCAACAAAAGGGCGACGGTACACTTCAGCGGTTACCGCACCATTACGTAACGTCTCGTCTGTCAGGTCTCGAGGTCGCACCGCAACCGGGGTAAAGCTTTCCCCGTTAGCTTTGGCAACCTCTTGGTAATAAACCGCTTGCAGTTGTGCCGCTTGCGACTTGATACCGTCAATCTGTGGGCCAACAAGGTTTAGGTAACGCGTTACGTCACTATCGCGCCACGATCCAAGTTGCCTAAAAAGGTTGCCCGCTAAAACGCCAGCACCACGTACCAAACGGGTGTTTAGCCGGTTATAGCCGTCTGTAAGCTCGGCTAAGGTAGCCATTACGCTTCGGGCAAACCGTCAAGCCGGGTAAGCTCGTTGTAACGAGTCCCAAAGACGGCGGCGGTTGGCTCCCAAGTGTTGCCGACAATCTCCCAGCGACGAACCTGTACCGCCGGGTTGTTAGCGGTGCCAGTAATTGCAAACTCGCTACCCTCGATACCCAAAACGCCACCGGTCATAATATGCTCAACTTGTCCAACGCCTTGCGCGAACTCGACAACATCACCGTTAGCAATGTCACGGAAAACGTTTACAACTTGCTCACCGTCAGACGGTGCCTCAATCGCTGGGCCAGCGGGAACCCCAAGCAAAGCCTCGGTAAGCAAAGTCTCGCCAGCGCGTTGTACTTCCATCTCGTCAATTTCAGCGGGAGAGAACTGGCCAATAAGCGCCATACGCGACCTAAACGGAATGTCTTGGAACTTCGAGTTCGCGTCGGCCCGCTCGGACATAGAGTAACGCTCGGCAGGTTTCCACAACGGCTCGAGGTCAAGCAAAGCCGCCCGAGTCTCGTCGCCCATCCAGCGAAAAAGCAAAGACATAACTTTAGACCAACCAGGGGAAACCCTAGCTATACGATCCTCAGCCTTAAAAACAAGCCCCTCGCGGGCCAACTGTGCACCCTCAGCGCTACCGTTAGCGCCCTCAGGGGTAAAATAGTGCATAGGTGTACGAGTAACAGCTGCAAAGTCTTGTATATCGGCTCTAACAGCGTTGAGAATACCGCTAATGTCAGCTTGGCCTAATTCCTCAACGTCAGCGCCCTCGGGAATCATCCACAAAGAGCCAGCCGAAGACTCAAACATACCGTTATAGTCAATCTCGTTACCGTCTGAGTCGTGCGTAGGGAAATCGCCCTTTAGTACGCGCTGCCTAAACGCTTGCGTCGTAGCAATAATTAGACGCTGTAGAATCATATGGTTAACGCGGTCGATAATGTCCAGGTACGGCTCATACTCGCCACGCTCGTCAGCGTTAGTAAACTTGACTACGGGAACCTCGCCCAACGGGTTAACCATTTCACCGACAAGCTGGTAACCGTCAGGGTCAAAAATATTCTGATCCGACGGCTTGGTAAACACCTCGATAGTGTCCACGCCATACCAATACAAAAATTGCGAGCCATTCTCGCTAAAAACCTTAATAGCCTCTAAAACGTTAGACGGCTCTGTAGGCGACGTACGGCCGTAAACCTGTCTAGGGTCTTCCACTGTCACTACAGGGTATTGCGAGCCTTCAGGGTACCCCACAAGGGCGTACGCGGTACCAAAACGCAACATATACGAGTGTAGGTCGGCGCTCAAGTAGTCTAAGTGGTTAGCTTTCCACAACCGGCGAGCCTCACGGTCGCCGTTATCGTCATCCTCGGCACCCGTACGAAAACCGCCAATAACCATACGCTCACGGACGGCCGCTACCGACAGTTGTGCCAGGTTCAGACGGCTTTTACGTTGAAAACGACGGTAAGCCCTCGACTGGCCCTCGGCGCTCTCAGGTAAAGGCGCGTCACCGTCGTAATAACGCTCCAAAAGGGCGTAGTGGCTTTGTTTACGTGCCAAAGTTTTTACAAGAGCCTGTTGGCCCTTACTAAGCTGGGTAGCCATAAAATTAGTGTCCTATCGTATTCGACGCGGAATAAAAGTAGATCGTGTGGCCTCACCTTTGGAGAGGGCTACAAGCCGTGCCTGGTACGCCAGTAGAGCACTTACGGCCGCGTCAATCTTGTCCCGGCTTTCCGGGTGTGCCTTAGCAATAGTGATACCCGAGCGCCCAATACGGCGACGAGCGTTTAAAACGTGGCGGGTTAACGCCAAAGAGCCGTCGTGTGTTAATTCTTTATCGACCACGGCGCTAGAAAATTGTTCAACGGCTCGAACGACAAGGTAAGACCTGTTGCCAGTCATCCACCACGCAATCGGGTTGGACTGGCTCGCCTTAGCCTTAAGCTTTTTGCCGTACGACGCTTCCCACTTGGCTATGTAACTCTCCCAACGAGCCGGGTCGGCAAACATACCCACAACGTTGTAAAGCTCAAACGCTTTAGTAACCTCGTAATCGACCTCGTCAACCGGTACAGCCCACTCGTCGCCGGCGGGCCCGTTAGGTTGCTCCCACACTTTAATCTCAAATAGGTGACCGTCGGAAACTCGGCAACCGATAAGCGCGGTAGCGTCAGTGACACCACGAGCGCGTTTACGCGAACCGTCAAAGCCCAAAGTAATATCGTCGCCCGGTTTTACCACCGTCTCGACGTAACAACTATTCCACTCGGGTGCCGTTATCCAAGCGTCACGGGCCGAGGTTGGTTGGTTAAAGTAATAACGGCGTGAGTCTTGCGGATCGTTACGCGGGTCGTAAATCTCGTCCACGATACGGTCTAAGTCCATCAGGTCAGCAAACGGCCCGTAAGACTCTCGAAGCCCGGCGCGCACTTGCGCCTCGTCGGCCATATCTAAATCAGGGTCGGCCTCGCGGTGGTCAAAAAGTAACCGCTGCCGTTTCGTTTTGCCCTCGTTAATCAGTTTGGCGAGCTCGTGAGTTTCCTCGGCCACCGACTTCTCGCCCGGCAAGTACATAGTTGACGTTTCCAGCGACCACGGCTCGGCAATCTTACGCTTAGCAAGGTTACGCCTAACCGTCTGATACATACGTTTTAGCTCAGGACGGTTATACAAGTGGGTCTCGTCGAACACCACCATTGTCTCTTTACCGCCGTCTTTGGCGCTATTGCTCGCGGTAGACGGGATAATCTCGCCGCCACCTGGCAAAAATATACGTGACAACCCTGCCGCGTCACGAGGTAACCCCTCGCCCAGCGGCCCCTCGGTGAGGTTGTAGTGCACGTTGTCGTAAGTGTTACCGGCTTGGCCTTCCTCGGTAGCCAAACAACGAATAACCGGGGCCGTAACAAACTGGCCCATAGCGTCACCCTCGCTATACGTGTATAGCAACCCGTCACGCTCAAAAGTCTCGCCACCCTCAGCCCAACCAGCGAACCGAGCCGGGCCCATAGCCTCAAACAACACAATAAAGCCGGCAAGCTCAGACTTTGCCCGCCCCTTAGCGCGAGACAAAAAAGCCGAATCGTAAAGCCTACGCCCGTTATCGTCTAACGCGTAAACGTCAACAATAAAAGCCGTAAACTCGTCGTCTAGCTCAACCGGTAAACCCTGCACGTCACCGGGGCCGTGAACGCAAAAGGTCTCGACCCACCAAACAGCCAACCAGCCGAGCGAACGTTGCCGATCGTGGTCAACAGCTCTAACTAGCTCACGCATTAAGTAAACGCTGCCTACGGTCGTCGATATTATCGACAGGCGCAAGCGTCGCTACTTCGTCCTCAAGCTCAACGTAACGTATACGTAGGTCGCGCCTCGAGTCCACCGTGGTGCCCATAATCTTTTCGCGTTGCCTAAGCTCGGACATAGCAGACACCACACCGGTCACAGCTTGCGCGTGAACCAGTGCCGTATCTAAACAAAAAGCCCAGTCGCTCGGCGACCATAAAACACAATGGGGCATAGACGTAACCGAGGCGTACCAGGTCAACGTCTGGGACGGTATCGGGTGTACCGTAATATCCCCGGCCTTATTTACAATCTCTCGAATGTCAGGCAAAGCCGGCACAACACCCGCAAAAGGTGTACTAGCTACTTCTGTCCAGTCGATAGTCGGCTTGTGCCGGGTCACCGTTGGACGGTCTGAAGGTTTGCGACCACTCATAACCATTATTGTTACCTCGTCTCGAGCATAACGGCGCGTCTCGCGCCTAACGTTGCAAAGCCCAATCTAAATACAAGACGTCGAGCTTACTCTTACGGTAGGGCCTGCCTGTAACCGTAATAAATCTCCCAGCCGGGTACACCTCAACCTTGAGATTACCAGCCGTAAACCTACGCCCCTTATCGAGCGATCCATAACCCCAAACGTGCAACCCGCGCCCCGAGGGCGAAAACTCGCTATACGTCTCCCCAATACCAGCAACAAAGTCGGCCGCCTCAGCGTCCACAACCCCATCAGTTACACAGTCGTCCAAGTCAACACAAACAATACCGTCGCCATTAAGCACAAACCCAAAACCGTCGCCTTTATCGCAACCAACAACCTCGCCATAACTAGCCCAAGCGAGCTCGTCGTGAACCGACACAGCCCAACCGCCAATAGCAATAGGTCGCTTCTCGCGGTGACGCACCCAGCGAGGCAAACGGCGCAACTCGACCGGTATAGGGTCAAGCTCGGCCTGCAACTCTGCAACAATAGCCGGCGACCTACGACGATTCCGGTAAGCCTTCACCCGGCAAGCGCCACCACAAAACCGTCTAGGGCGACCAGTAGCCGCGCCCACAAAATCAACCCCGCACACCATACAAGTAGACATAACCCGAGTCTAGGGTGTAACGAAACTCGGCGCAACCCCCATACAAGCGCGTCTAACCCCTTAGGCAAAAACACCCGCAAAATACACCGTCTATACCCAGCACACCCGGCAGTAGTCCACACACGGCTTTACAGGGGTAAAGGGTGGTAAATTGCACGCACAGGAAATTACAGCACCTCTCCGGGCTATCCTGGCGGGGGGTGGGGGGTGGCCCCCCCTGGTCAGTTGAGACCGGGGTGCTTTGAACGTTTGCGGGTTTCGGTTATCTTGGGGAGGGCCTTACGTGCTTCGGCTGCCTCTTGCGCTGTCTTGCGCTTGTGGTGCCACGTGCACAAGAGTCTTAGGTTGTGTAGATCGTGTGTGCCACCTTGTGCAAGGTTTACTATATGGTCTACGTCTTTACCCGTGTAGGTGCAACCGTCTTCGTGCTCGCATATACCGTGAGCTTTCGAGATGACGTGGGCCCTGGTGGTATGCCAGCCGGGGGGGTCTTTAGGTCGGTTGCTACTGTCCCAGTTGTGTGCCATAGGGGGGTCGCTGTCTGTGTTGTATCGCGTGTACGCGCACTTTAGAAGTAATAAAGTAGAATTAGGTGGCACCTTGGTATACTTTATGCGCTCGCATGCTGGAGGGCC
>Ga0209284_10004577_pt1 | contig 15377 bp, 17 predicted proteins | sample FRY03_FD_187211 | JGI IMG/M metagenome (GOLD analysis project Ga0209284, IMG submission 187211) | Freshwater microbial communities from Lake Fryxell liftoff mats and glacier meltwater in Antarctica - FRY-03 (SPAdes) (version 2) | ecosystem: Environmental > Aquatic > Freshwater > Ice > Glacier... | reverse complement strand
AAATAATAAAGTATACGGCAAAAGTCCCCGGCACTTTCTGTCCAAGCGAGTCTGTATTCTGTAATTCAGGCAGCGAAGTTCGTGAAGTGCCGGGGACTTGTGGATACTTATTTTCTTGGAATCGCCTAACGAAAGGATCGAGCGCCAAGACACGAGATGGCAGGCCGCTATGCAACAATTTTCAGATTTGGTCCAGGGCGTCGTTGAATTGGCGGACGAGGCGGGGTTGGCCGGGATTGCTGGCCGTCTGCGCGTTATGCCCATTCCCGCGCCCAATGCCAGTTGGCAAGACTGGCAACAGTACGCCGATGCCCTCTTTGTTATCCTGCGCGATGAACGGGATTTGGGCCGCGAATGGGGATTCAGCCGGAAAGAGGTTGAGACATTCAACGATTATTTCTATGCCAAAGAACTGTTGGTTCAGTGTCTCAAAGTTTCCGTCGTCTCAGATCGCCAGGCGATTTTGGCTGGGCTGTTGTCGCCGCCGCAGGGCTGACGGCTGGGGCCACACCTGACAGGTGCGCAAAGAGAGACCGCTTGGACAGCGAGAAATCGTACTTTGCGCACCTGTCAGGTGTGAGGAGCGCCGCTTCCGGCAAGTTTCTCCACCCCTGCCCGCCCCGCAATTTTGCATAGACGCCAACCCAGAGTAGAATTGTACTGCCTGTTTTGTCGATTCCCCGTTGTATCGATCCAGCAGCGCCCCATTCTCTGAACCAAAACCTGGACAAATCAACCCCATGACCCGTTCAACGCTCACCCATTTGGAATGCGGCAAATGCGGCGAAACCTACGACGCTGACCGCCTGATGAATCTCTGCCCGGCCTGTAGCCGCCCCCTTTTGGCCCGCTACGATCTGGCCAAGGCCGCCCGTACATTGACAAAAGAGAGCTTGGCCGGGCGGGAAGCCTCCCTCTGGCGCTACGAGGAAGTCTTGCCTGTGCTGCGGGACGACGCCTGTCTGAAGCTGGGCGAGGGCTGGACGCCGCTGGTCAAAGCCCCAACTTTGGGCGCGGAAATCGGCTGCGCCAACACATTTATCAAAGACGAATCCCTCAACCCCACGGGGAGTTTCAAGGCGCGTGGGCTGGCTCTGGCTGTCAGCAAGGCTTACGAACTGGGCGCCAAAGAGATTGCCATCCCCAGCGCGGGCAACGCGGCCGGCGCAATGGCCGCCTACGCCGCCGTGGCCGGTCTGCCCGCCTACGTTTTCATGCCCGCGGATGTGCCGATGACCTTCCGGGTGGAGTGCAAACTCCTGGGCGCAGAGGTGACGCTGGTGGACGGGCTGATCACCGACTGTGGCGTGAAGGTGAAAGAGGGGGTGCAGAAGTACGGCTGGTTCGATGTCAGCACCCTTAAAGAACCCTACCGGCTGGAAGGCAAAAAGACGATGGGCTACGAGCTGGCCGAGCAGATGGGCTGGCAGTTGCCCGATGTGGTCATCTACCCCACCGGCGGCGGCACAGGGCTGATTGGGATGTGGAAAGCCTTTGACGAAATGGAGCAGATGGGGCTGATCGGCTCGAAGCGCCCCCGGATGGTCAGCGTGCAAAGCACGGGCTGCGCGCCGATAGTGCGCGCTTTTGAAGAAGAGACCGAACACGCGGAGATGTGGCAGGGGGCCAAAACCGTGGCCGACGGCCTGCGTGTCCCCGCCGCGGTGGGCGATTTTCTGATTCTCAACGCCATCCGTCAGAGCGGCGGCACAGCCATCGCCGTGCCGGACGAGGAGATGATCGCTCTGGCTTATACAATGGGCCAGCACACGGGCATCTTCCCCGCGCCGGAAGGGGCCGCCTGTCTGGCCGCGCAGATTCGGTTGCTCAAGAGCGGCTGGATCAAACCTGACGAGAGCGTCGTGCTTTTCAATACGGGCACGGGGCTGAAATACGCACACATTTGGGCATAATCGTAGGAACAGGTCTCAGACCTGTCCCTACGATGACGACGACACAACACGCAATCTTCCATTCGTTTAGCAGAGAGACAGTCCATTGGCAAATACCTCCCAATACCGGGCCAGAGTTGCCGGACCGGTAGAAACACACGAACACCTGACTATGGGTATCAATCTCATAGCGGATCTGCTGGCGCCGACGCTGGGGCCGATTGCCGGTCACATCGCCAGCCAGCGCGACACCCGCGGCCCGGAGTTGCTCGACGATTCGGCCACAGCCGTGCGCCGTATTCTCGACTTCGGCGATCCCCGCGTAGACATCGGCGCGATGCTCATGCGCAGCCTCGTCTGGCATACAGCCGAGCGAGTGGGCGACGGCGGCGCAACCTGCGCGATTCTGGCGCGGGCCATTTATATAAACGCCCTGCGGATGATTGCGGGCGGCATCAACTTTCGGGATTTGGAGCGGGGCGTCCTGGCCGCGATGGAGGCCGTCTCCACCGATCTGACCACCGGCGCGCACCCCGTCGTCTCGGAGGATGAACTCTCCGAAGTCGCCTTCACCGTCGTGCGCGACCGCGCCCTGGCCGGGATGCTGGGCGAAATGAGCCATCTGCTGGGATCCAACGCAAAGGTCACTGTGCAGAAATATGTGGCCCCTTATCTGGAGCGGGAATACCACGCCGGGGCCAACTTTGGCGCAGAGATCGCCAGCTATCTGCTCTACACCGATGCGGCCCGCAAACAGGCCGTACAGACGGAATGTGCGGTGGCGCTGGTGGCGGCCAATCTGGCCGAAGCGGAAGATGTCATCCCGCTGATGGAGGCCGCGGTCGCGCAGGGCGCAAAGTCTCTGGTGATTGTGGCGAACAACTTCAAAGATACGGCCCTGCACATCCTCATCAACAACCACACCGCCGAGAAAAAGAAGCTCAATATCCTGGCCGCCAAAATCAAACCCGTGGGCGAAGAACGGCGCTATGCGATGGAAGATATGGCCCTGCTCACCGGTGCGACAATTCTGGGCCAGGGCTTTACCCCCTCGCCCCGGCGGGCCACAGTGGAACATTTGGGCCGCGCTCCCCGCGTCGAGGTGGACAACGGCCAGTTTCGCCTGCTCCCCGAACGCCAGCGGTTGGTCAACGCCCAGCCCGAAGTGGATATGATTCGCCAACGGCTGGCGGGTATGGCCCAGAACGACGAGGGCCGCCCATTGCTGATGAACCGGCTGGCCTCGCTCAGCGGCGGGATGGGTACGCTGAAAGTGGGCGCGATTGGTAAATTGGAGCGGGAAGTACTGTCGGAAAACGCTGAGCGTGCGTTGAAAGTCCTTTCCACCGCCCAACTGACCGGCGTTGTCCCCGGCGGTGGCGCGGCGTTTGTCCACGCCCGGGCCGCCTTGAAAGCTGTCAAATTTGACGACGACGCGGCCTACGGCGTCAAGCTCATCCACGACATTCTGGACGCACCCCTGCGCCAGATTCTTGTGAATGCCCACGTCTCCGCCCCCGGCGTCATCATCGACCGGGTGATGGAAGCCGGGCCAGAGAGCGCCTATGACGTTCTGCAGGATAAGGTAGACAATGCGATGGCGTGTGGTGTGCTGGACGTGGCCGGTGTGGTGGATACGGTTCTGCGCACAGCGGTCAGCACCGCGCTGATGGCCCTCAGCACCGATACGATTGTCTATCACAAAAACCCCAAACAGGCGATGGAGCCGTAACAATGACGATTATTCTTTCGATTTCTGCCCAGAAGGAGAAGCGCTGGGCCGCGGGTCCCTATGGCCTTTTTGCCCTGGAAGAGGGCACTCTGCTGCCCACGCCCCAGCCAATGGAGCGCCTGACTGTCTGTTCGGCCATCCACGACCGCCAGTTGGTGGGCGGCGCGCCCCACGGCATCGCCTATCTTTACACCGGCGGCGTGGAGTGGCAGGCGGCCTGGCTGGGCGGCGCAACGGAAGCCGCGCTCTCTCTGGCTCCCCATCCGGACGTTTTCCGAACGGCGGTCATTCTGGCCGGGACGGAAGGCGACGGCGTGCTGCGCTCCACCGACCGGGGCCACCGCTGGACCCCCTGCAATTACGGCCTGCGCAACTATACGATTTTGAGTCTGGCTTGGGCTCCCCTGGACACAGCGGCCCGTTGGCCGGGGCGAGAATTTGTCTTTGCCGGGACGGAAGAGGGCATCTATCGTTCGCCCAGCGGTGGCCGGGGCTGGAAGCGCTCTGACTGCCCGGACGCTCCCTACCAGAGTATCGCGATTTCACTCCGTTTTCACCGCGACGGGCTGGTGCTGGCCGGGACGGAAGAGCAGGGCCTCTACCGTTCAGCGGACCGCGGCTTGACTTTCACACTCGTGGAGGACGCGCCCAGCCGCATCAACTCTCTGGCCGCGCTGGACGGGGGCTGGGTTCTCAGCGACGAAGAAAAACTGTGGCGCTCCGCCGACGGCCTCTCCTGGCAGGCGGTGGCGGGCAGTGAGCCTGCGCTGGTGCTGACGCCAACCCCGGAAGGCATTCTGGCCGGGACGGAAGATGGCGTGCAACTGCTTGACACAGAGACGCTGGCGGTTGTGGAAAGTTTCAGGCTGGCGTTGGAAACGGCGTAAAAACGTATTGCGTGCTGCGTATTGTGTGCTGTGTATTGCGTAGGCAAAGGGTGATGTCGGATGCGTTTTGATTCCGACATCACCACGAGATTGCATTGCTGAGAGGAATTCGCTCTCACATACTTACGCAACACGAAATACGCAATACGTAATCTCAAAGGAGTCTCAATGACCGCCGACCTCCTCACCCGCTACAACTACGACGAGTTTGTGCCGGCCAAATTCGAGCCGTGGATGCGCTTTGACCAAAGCCCGCCGTTGGCAACGAGAGCACCCGACTTCTCCCTGTGGACGCTGGATGGCGCGGAGACGAGCCTCTCCGCGGTCTGGTCGGCCAATAGCTACACAATCGTGGAGTTCGGCAGCTTCACCTGACCCTACTGTGGGATGGCGTCGCCATCTATGAATGCCATTGCCGAGCGCTATGCGGACGCGGGCGTCGGCTCACTTTTTGTCTATACCAACGAAGCCCATCCCGGCGAAAACTACCCCCACCACACGTCGATGGAGCAGAAATTGCGCCACGCCGCGGCCCTGCGGGATGTGCTGGGCGTCAGCCGTCCGATTCTGGTGGACAGCCTGGACGGGGCCTGTCACCGGGCCTACGGCTCTATGCCCAATATGACGTGGATTTTCAACCAGGCGGGTACGCCGATTTACAAATCGGATTGGTCCGATTCCCACAGCGTGGAAAACGCTGTCCAATACTATTTACAGGTGTTGGATCGACGGCGCAACCGGGAACGGATGGCCCCCTTTCACGTCGAGCGGCTCGACTATCGCGTCCAGGACCAGGAACAATTCTACGCCGGTCTCGAACGCAGCGGACCGAAAGCAGTCACGGAGTTTCGGGACGCGTTTGGGTGAGTCGAAGGTTGCAAGTGGCAAAGCAACATACTTCCACTTTCGACCTGCTGCTTGCAACCTTTAACTTGCCACCTGCCACTTTTGCCTTCTCTTTTTGCCTTTTGCCTTACCGGAGGTTCCAATGCTTCTCATCGACGCCCACCTCGACCTTTCAATGAACGCCCTGCAGGGCAACCGGGATTTACTGGCCTCGGCCTATACCATCCGCAGCCGGGAGCAGCGGACACCCGGCAAGGGCCGGGGGCAGGGCACGGTTGCCTTCCCGGAGATGCGCCGGGGACGGATTGGCATCTCCTTCGCCACCCTCATCGCCCGCTCCACAGGCCGCCCCGCGCTCCACATCGACTACGACTCCCCCGCCCAGGCCTACGGGATGGCCCACGGCCAGTTGGCTTATTACCGGGCGCTGGAGGAGATGGATGTCATCCGCGTTCTGACAACTGTGGATCAGTTGGACGGCCATTGGAGCGACTGGATTGAATGGGAAGCCGAAGGCGCGCTGGAGGGGCAAGAGCCACCCCTCGGCTTTGTGATTTCGATGGAGGGCGCAGACCCGATTCTCTACCCGGAGCAGGTGGAAGCCTGGTATGGGGCGGGGCTGCGGGCTATCGGACCCGCCCACTACGGCCCCTGCCGCTATGCGGGCGGCACGGGCACGGAAATCGGTTTGACTGATCTGGGCCGTCCGCTGTTGGAAGAGATGGATCGGCTGGGGATGCTGCTCGACCTGACGCATCTTTCGGATCAGGCTTTCTGGGAGGCGTTGGAAATTTTCGATGGCTCTGTGCTTGCCAGCCACAACAATTGCCGGGCGCTTGTCCCCCACCAGCGCCAGTTCAGCGACGACCAGCTACGCGCCATCTTCGAGCGGGACGGAGTGATCGGTGCAGCCTTTGACATTTGGATGGTGACGCCCAACTGGCAGGCAGGGCAGCAGAGCAGCGAAGGCGTCTTCATCGGCGATGTGGTGGATCACATCGACCACATTTGCCAGTTGGCGGGCAATGCCCGTCACGTGGCGCTGGGCACCGACCTGGACGGGGGCTTTGGCCGGGAGCAGTCCCCCAGCGATCTGGACACGATTGCCGATTTGCAGCAGATTCCTGAAATTTTGGGCGAACGGGGTTACAAAGAGAGCGACATTCAAGCCATCTGTCACGGGAATTGGCTGCGGCTGTTGCACGATGTGTTGTAAGGGTAAGATGGCGGGATGATGGGGAGTTCATCTGTCCGCTCATTTCAGTATCCCATTATCTCAAAAAGGAGTGTTTTCGATGCGCAAAGAAGTTTTCAGCGAAAAGGGCGCGGCGCCTGCGGGCATCTATTCCCAGGGAATTGTGGCGAGCGGGCCGACGGTCTACATTTCCGGGCAAGGGCCGCGCAACCCGGCCACGGGTGAAATTGCACCGGACTTTCGCGGGCAGGCTGTGCAGGTCTTCGAGAATCTGAAGGTTCTGCTGGAAGCGGCGGGGACGGATTGGGCGCACGTGACAAAAACGGGCGTCTATCTGGCGAATCTGAGCGACTTTGCCGAAATGAACAAAATTTACGAAACGTATCTGACTGCACCCTATCCGGCACGCACAACTGTCGGGGTGCAGCTACCCAATATTCTGATCGAAGTGGATGTTATCGCGGTTCTGCCGGAATAACCACAAAGACACAAAAACGCAAAGGAATCTGTAGGTGCGGTTTGTAACCGCACATCTACGGGAAAAAGTGCGGTTACAAACCGCACCTACATTTCATCATCGCGTTGACCAATACAGGAATAACCACGAAGTCACAAAGGGGAAGAGAAATGTCCTACGCAGCAAAACTACAGGAGATGGGCTACACTTTACAAACTATCGAACTGAACGCGGGGCGGCTGATGCACGCCAAGCGCTCGGGCAATCTGATTTACACCTCCGGCCAAGTCTCCCGTTGGGGCGATCAGACGATCAAAGGCAAAGTGGGGCGGGACGTATCCGTAGAGGATGGCTATGAGGCGGCCAAACTGTGTACGCTGAACTGTTTGCAGGCCGTGCATTCCCTGGCGGGCAGCCTGGACAATGTGGTGCAGGTGGTGAAGGTCTTTGGGATGGTGAATGTGGCCCCGGACTTTGACAACACGCCAGCGGTCATCCACGGGTGCAGCGATCTGCTCATCAGCGTCTTTGGCGAGGCAGGCCTCCACGCCCGCAGCGCCATCGGCTTGACTGTCCCCGACAATTGGGCCTGCGAGATTGAGATTATCTTCGAAGTGAAATAAGCTGGAAAACCGAGCCAATCACCAAATGACCCAATCACCTTTTTTCGGGTGATTGGGTCATTTGGTGATTGCTACAAGTACGTCTCTGTCATCACCCCATTTTGTGGAAGTTGATCAGCAGACCGGCCACTTCATTTACGATCACTTCCAGCATCGCCTTGCCCTCTTCCACTGTGGCTGCGGCGGGCTGGTCTGTATAGCCCGGACCGTCGCCCCACGCCCCATGAACCTGTACCGTCGCTCCGGTCAGGGGAACCATCAACCCCAACGATTCCTGCGAGTAGTCTTTCGTCTGGGCCAGCCCATCGGCAAAGACCAGATCGGGACGGATCGCCATCATCAGGCTGGTCTCGAAACGCCCTGCGTGGCCAGGGATGCGTTCGCCCGCGATCAGCCCCTTTTCCACAATCGCGGGGCGGGCCACGTCCCAATAGGCTGCTGCGGCAATCGTCACCGGATGGGCGCGCAAGTTGGCAATATCCAGCCCGACGACCCGGTTGGAATCGGTGTTGCCGCCGTGTCCGTTGAGAATGAGAATCTTCTTAAAACCGCTTTTGATCAGCCCCTCCACCACATCGGTGACAGCGAGATAGTAATTTTCGCTGGTCAGGGAGAGGACGCCGGGGAAGGGAAAGTGGTGGTGGGAGTTGCCAAAGGCCAGCGTCGGCGTCACGACGACGGGAATCTGGGAAGCAGCCAGCTCTGCGGACATCTGGGCCACCGTCGAGCAGAGGACGGTATCTGTGCTGACGGCCAAGTGGGGGCCGTGTTGCTCGGTGGAAGCTGTGGGCAGAATGGCAAGGGCGGTGGGTGCCAGGGCGCGGATATGTTCGCGGCTCATTTCGGCAAAGAGAACGGTCATTGGATTTGTCTCCGTGGGTGAGAGTGGAAGGTGGAAAGTTGCAGGTGGCAGGTTCGCCCATCACTTACAATTTCTCCAATTGGATGAAGCAGCGGTTTGATCCTACCTGAAATAGGGGCGGAATGCAACCTGGTTTTTGGGTGACTCGTATTTCCTCTTGCATCTTTGGGCCTTCGTAGGTAGAATTAATCTGTGAGTACCTTTAGACACGCGCAGGAGGAGAAACTCTGATGGACATCAACGAGCAGGCAGAAGCGATGTTGGCCCAAATGCTTATTATGGCAAAAGCCCAGTTCGGCAATGCCATCAAAAATTCCTGGTTTCACGCCAGCGACACCTGCCCGGGCTGTGGCCGTCGGGTGGCTGTCATCAAACACAAGGGCAAGCCTGCCCTCTCGCTCAATGGCTTCATCCACCGCAAGCCGGGTGTGCTGATCGGCTATATGCTCTGCTCCCGCTGTGTCAAAGTGGTGATGGAGGCTGGCAAAAAGTTTCCGCCGACAGAGACACCCCTGCACGCCACGATTGAGATGAATCTAATCAACGCCTACGAGCAGCGAAATGGGTAGGCAAGGAGCGTCCGATGCTGGAAGAGATAGTCGCCATCACAAATGTGGGTCCCCGCTATTGGCAAGCCTTCGAGACGGTCTCGCCGGGCGGCCACACCTTTTCTGGCTATCTCTGCCGCCAGGAGAGCGAGAAGTTCGGGTTGCTCGTCATTACCCAACTGGACGGGCTGGCGCGGCTGGAATTCGTCTACGCCATGCCCAAAATTCACTATCCCTATGCCAAAGAGACGGACGCACAGGGCGCGGAAATCCTGCGCGTGGAGATTCCTGTGCCGCCGGACGCGGTGGACGCCCGCTTTACCCACAAGTTGGACGGAACGGCGATTATTTTCTACCCTCTGAGCAGTCCGGACGGACAGGTGTTGGAAGTCATCCCCCGCACCCGGCTGCAACCCGTCATCAGCCCCAGCCGCTGGGGGAACTGGACCGCGCTGCTCGACGAGGCTATGCCCGACCGCACGGCCATCGAGCAGGCAGTGACAGACGAGCGGGTGGTACTGATTTTTGAACTGTGGGGCTATCGTAACGCTCATTTGGTGGAATATACGACGCCCCTGGCGTTGACCCTGCACACGGCCAGCCAGGGCGGGCAACTGCTCAGCTATAGCCGGCTGGCCGCCATTGCCGAGCGCTACGGGCTGCCGCTGGTCGATTCGGTGGCGGTGCTTTCGCCGGACAGCGCGGGGTTGGCCGCGGCCTATCGCCGCCTGCAAGAGGAGATGGAGAGCCGCAACCGGGCCGCGGGCGAGGATACATTTGTCGAGGAGGGCGCGATTCTGATGCTCTCCACCCCACAGAATGCGACGCTCTGGAAGTGCAAGCCGCCTTCGGTGGAGGAGATTCATTGGGCCGCGGGCGCGGCGATCGGCAAGGCCAATATCGAGCAGGCGCTCTACAAAATGTTGGAAAATGGCTACGACTTCGCCACCGGTTCGGTGGGCGATCTAAAAACGGAGATGGAAAGTGACTTCGAGCCAACCCAAATCGAGTACGCTGCGGCGCTGGTGCAGGAGGTCTACAACGACTTTGTGGAGGAGATGAAACGACGGGCACGCTTGCGCCAACTGGTGGACGAATCTGGTCTGGCCCTGAACGACCTGCCCGGTCTGATGCGCACCCTCTCGCCCCATTTTGCCAAGCGGGAGATGGGCTGGGTCTATGCGACAGTGAAGAGAATATACGGGTTGGAGTGAAGGGATTGGGGACTTGTGTAACCCAGCCCCCAATCCCTGTTTGCCTATTCCAATACTTCGTGAACGCCGGGATATTCCCGCCAAAGATCGGTGTAGCCGTCTTTGCCGATGGCGTCGTTGTCTTTGTTTTTAAAGCGGGCAATCACCGCCTGGCGCACATTGGACGATGTGTTGACGCCGCCCGTGTGAAAAATCATACTGTGGGCCAGAATCAAATCCCCTGCGTTGGCCGTGATCATCACCGGCCCTTCCGGATACTCCAACTTCGGCATCCCCGTTGCCAGCACTTCGTGGCCCACTTTGACGAAATGCTCGGAAAGCGTCCGGTGGGACTTGGGCCAGAGGGTGAAATTGCCCGCCTCAGTCTCCTGTAAGTCAGCCAGATAGACGACCGCAAAGAGGCTGAATCCCCGGTTGTAGTAGCCTTTGGGCATTCCATTTGTGCCGCTGCCAATCCCATCCAAATGGCCCCGATGGACCACATCCTCGCCGCCCAACAGATCGGGGAAACGGGGATAGGGTTTGGCCCGCGTCAAGGGCAGCACATTGCCCTCTCCCAACAAATCCTCTGCCAGTTCAAAAGCGGGCGTCTTGTGGTAGAGGTCCAAAATCACTGGCGCTTCCAGCAATTCGGCGCAGAAGAAAGCCGAGCGGTTGTTCTCTAAATCTTCCCCGCCCAAACCGACAAAGCCAATCGAATGGTTGACCGCGCGCAGTGCGTTGTCGATCATCAGCTTGGGCACGACATTGGGAATCTTCAGATAGCCCTCTGTGGCGAAATGGCGTTTTTGCGCTCTGGTTAACATTTTTCTCTCCTTGTGGGGTAAACTGGAAATATTTGGCGTGTAGAATTCAAAGAAAACTATTCTGGCCGCCCGCTGATGGCGGCAACCATATCGTCACCCGCCGATGTGTCGGTCTGGGGTTCACCAGCCATGCGCGCCAGAACCGGGTAGGAATGGAGCGGGGCCGGATCGGGCGCAGGGGGAAGCGGGGGAATGCGCTCCATTGCCCGCACGATAGCCGGGGCCAATCGTGCGGCTTTGGCTGTGGCCAGTTGGGGATGGCGTTGGGCAAAGGTGGGCATCACCTGATCGGCGAACAATTCCAGCGAGGCGCAGATGTGTTCGTGGCGGTTGTTGCCCGCCTGCTGAACGAAAATTACCTGATCCACGCCCATCGCCTCAAACTTTTCCAGATTGGCCTGCACTTGGGCCGGGTTGCCGATGCCGCCGGTGGGGGCGTATTCCTTCGGCGCGTGCCGCTGGAAATCCTCCCACAGATTGAAACGGCCCGGTGTATGGCTGCCGGTAATGTAGAAATGGCTGAGCGCATAGCCGAAAAAACGGAAGCCCTCCGCGCCCCGTTCCACCGCCACAGCGCTGTCCGGGTGACACATCAGCCCCGTCACCATCGCCACATTTGGGTTCACCGCGCGCCCGATGGGGACGCATTTTTTCTCGAATGTCTCGTAATATTCCTCCACCCAGAAACGGGCATTTTCCGGGTCGATAAAAGCGAAGGTGAGGGCACCCATCCCATTGGCCGCGGCCACCCGGATTGTCTCCCGGTTGGAGCAGGCCAGCCAGAGGGGCGGATGGGGGTTTTGCAGGGGCTTGGGAACCACATTGCGGGCGGGCATGGAAAAATGCTGGCCCTGGTAGCCGGGATAGGGCGTGCTGCACATCATCCGCGTGGTTTCCCGCACAGCCTCTTCCCACATCGCCTGCTTCTGCGCCGGGTCAATGCCAAAGGCTTCCAGTTCGGCGCGGCTGCTGGAAGAGCCAGTTCCCCACTCCACCCGTCCGTCGCTGATCAAATCCAGCGTGGCGATGCGCTCGGCCACACGGGCCGGGTGGTTGTAGGCCGTAGGCATCAGGACAATCCCGTGGCCCAGGCGGATGCGTTTGGTTCGTTGGCTGCACGCGGCCAGAAAGACTTCCGGCGCGGAGGAGTGGGAGTATTCTTCGAGGAAGTGGTGTTCCACTGCCCAGGCGTAGTCAATCCCCAAGTGATCGGCCAATTCCACCTGCTCCAATGCTTCCTTCAGCAGGCGGTGTTCCGCGTCGTCGTCCCAGGGGCGGGGCAGTTGGTGTTCGTAAAAGATGCCAAATTGCATAGGCTGTGGAATTTGAGTAGAGGTACAAACGGGGGTTGTCGTGCTGAATAAACAGTTTACGAGGGCGGTCGGTACACACCCATTCTTCAGCTCGTCAACACGGGTAAATCCAGACGTTCGTCAATCCATTCACGCAGCAGAGCGGCCATACTCACACCCCGTTGATTGGCAATTTGCAAAATTGCGGCTTTGGCGGGTGGGTCAAGGGAAATGGTCAACTCTGCCGCCAGTTTCGCAGGGTCAGCAACTTCGGCAAATAGCTGTTCGGCGTAGAGATAATCCTCGCCTGTATTGTCTACCACGCGCAGCCGCCCGCGATCCTCTGCTGGATCGGGGATGATCCGATAATATTGGCCCGGCGTAACGGTTAGGGGATCGCCACTGTTGGCAATACATTTGGCGTATCGCATTATCGTTCCTGGGTTATTCGAGTTCATTCCCATATTTCACGCTTGACCTTCCACTTCACAGCGCCAATACCGTGGGCTTCATACCAATGAATCTCGGCAAATACAACTGCCCCACTCTCCCGATACCTGATCGTAGCCAAGCCTTTTCGTTTACGCCAACGCCCCGTGCCGTATTGTCGATTGAGAAATTGCACTTCCCGAATCGACCGTCGGATGGCTATGGTTTCTGTGTCCGCAATCGCGCCCAGAATTTCAAAATCTTCAGGCAGCATCTGCGCATCCCAATAGTAAGTTGCACGATAAGTGATGAGATGACGGGGCATTACCCCGTCATCTCATCATCCCACCATTTTTATTCACTCTTTTCGGCAAAAGCCACGGAGACCAGCATACCGGGGCTGAAACCTTCCGCGCCCTCGGTGGGCAGCACAATCGTCACCGGGAAGGTGGCTGTGCCTGCGCCGGGCGTGCCAACAGGCGAAATCCGCTCCACGGTTCCCTCAACGGTCTTGTCCGTGCCATAGCGGGTTACAGTCACCGTGCCTCCTACAGCCACGCGCTCAACGTCGTCCTGGGGCACATTGACCACCAATTTGAGCGCAGCCACATCGCCCACAACCGCCACGGACGAACCCGCGCTCGCCATTTGCCCCAATTCCACATTGAGTGCTGTGATCGTACCGGCAATGGGGGAGACAACCTTTGCTTTGGCTTTGGCGGTATTAGCCTCTTCCAGGCCGATCTCCGCCTGACGCACCCGAAGTTCCGCCGCGGCCAGATCGCTGGCCCCAGCCAATTCCTCTAACTTGTCCAGCGCTGCCTGGGCGCTCAGAACCCGTGCTTCGGCCAGGGCAATGTCTGGGGCCGTTGCGCCTTCCAGAAGGTCCTCTTGGGTAATCTGTGCGCGCTGGGCCGCGGCGAGAGCAGAGAGCAGGTCCGACTGTTTGGCCGGAGCCGTGGCTTCGTCAAAGGCGGCCTTGACGGCGGTGAAATCGATGGTGGCCCGCTGCAAGGCGGCGGATTGGGGTGTCTTGCCAATGTCAGGACGCCACGCAATCTCGTCATAGTTGCGCTGGGCTTCGGTCAGCGCGATCTGCGCTTTGTCCATATTGGCCCGCAGTTGATCGATACGAGCCTGGGTTGGACCGGCTTTAAGTTCGTTGTAGCGCGCCCAGGCTGCGTTTGTAGCATTCTGGGTTGCGGTGATATCCTCTTTGGTCGGTCCTTCCTTCAGCTTTTCCAGATCGATTTTCGCCACATCCACATTGGCTTTGGCCGTTGCCAATTCGCTCTCTTTGGAGCCTTCGCCCAATTGAGCCAGGGCAATCTTGGACAAATCGACAGCGATTTGTGCCTTCTCGATGCCATTGTCCACGCTGGTTGTGTCCAGGCGCAAAATTTCCTCGCCTGCGCTCACAGTGTCGCCCTCTTTCACCAACAGAGCCGTTACCTGTCCGCCCACGCCCAGGACTACCTGGCGAGGCTGGGCCACCTGTAACGCGCCAAAAAAGGCGAGAGGTTCTTGGCTTGTTGTTTGCGTGTCCGCCGCCATTGTGGCCGGTGCGCCAGCCAATTCAGGCAGTCCGTTCTGATAGAGTGCAAATCCGGCTACAACAAGCGCAGCGAGGGAAAGCACGATGACAATTCGACTGATTGTGCGTAGCATTGGAATCTCCTGCTAGGGATGTGATGCCCTTCGGGGGCAAAAAGGTTAAAATTAAGCTCGAAAATAGTACAGGCGGAGATACTTCAAATCCATTATAACGGCACTATACTGAATTAGCAACGCTTGTGCAAACCAATAAAGGGCGGGAACTTCGAACTGTGCCGTTTGACACTTGCCATAGAATCGCCTATTCTCAGACCATTTGATTGGATGTGCGACCGGAGACCTGACTCGTGTTTGATTTTTCCTGCCTTCCCCCTGCCCTCCACCAATTTGTCCTTATCGCCGATACCCACTATATGCTCGATCCGACCGGCCAATCCGTCGAGTTCGCTTCCCGACGGCGACAGACCGAACGGACTGCCTACGCCTTGCGCGCTGTGGCCGGGCTGGGCAATCTGCCGGTCATCCACATGGGCGATCTGGTGCAGGAATTCCCCGAACGTCCCGGCTTTGCCCAGGCAATGGATGAGGCGCTGGCCCAACTGGCCGCGCGCAGCGTCGCGCCCCGCTTTGTGGCGGGTAACCACGACGTGGGCGACAAGCCCGACCCCACAATGCCCGCTGAATGGGTATCACCCGCCTATCTGGACGGCTACCAGCGGCGCGTCGGCCCCTCCTGGCAGAGTTGGGACGCAGCCGGGTTGCACTTTGTCATCCTCAACTCCCAGATTCTCAACAGCGGTCTGCCCGCCGAAGCGGAGCAAGAGGCATGGCTGGAAGCCGATTTGCAGGCTCACACAGAGCAGCGTATATTCCTCTTTCTGCACCTGCCCCCGTTTCTGCACAACCCCACGGAGACAGCCCTGGGCCACTACGACAACATCGACGAACCGGCCCGCAGTTGGCTGCTGGAACTCGTTCGGCGTCAGCGTGTCGAGATGCTCTTTGCCGCCCATGTCCACTGGGCTTTTTACAACGAAATC